>ERZ778496.39-NODE-39-length-156679-cov-34.829924_pt1 | contig 156679 bp, 153 predicted proteins | sample MGYA00433099_ERZ778496 | MGnify/ENA primary metagenome ERZ778496 (study PRJEB29527, sample SAMN07138962) | mouse gut metagenome | material: feces | host: mouse | place: China:Nanjing | collected 2016-01-25 ...
GAACTAAATCCTTTCACTAATATTTTTTGTCCAACTTTTTGGGGTCAGTACATTAGCCAGTCTTTTTTTGTTATCGTTTTTGCCTAGCGCTATTGATAGATAAAGACTATTACCCTCCCTGAAAATCTTATGCTATTATAGATATATACTTATTATAAAAGATGGCGTTTATAGAGAATTATCATTTTTAACACGGGGAACACTTCCAAATACAGGAGGAAATGAAATGAAAAATCAGCAAATGATGGATATTAACAAAAAGAGTACTGCTCTTACACTCATCGGTATAACAGTAATGATATTGTTGACTTTGACAAAAGTTGTTCCTTCCTCAACCATAGCAGGGTATTCCGTATTTGTGGGGATAGTATTTTTCTTTATAGTAGAAGATGTTAGTAAAACACGAGCTTCCGAATCGGGTTTACGTTTCAATACTATCGTCACCGACCTCAAAAAGTCGGGAGTCATTATTTGGATGTTGCTACCGAGTTTAAGTGGTATTGCGGCGCTTGTTGCAGGAAATATCATTTTTGGTGGAGAATTTGTTGCCCATGTAATGGGACGGACGGACGGATTCTATCTTGTCTTTTGATAAGACGGCATTATTGATAGGTCAAGTTATCATTGCAGCATTTGGAGAAGAAATTGCATATAGAGGTTTCTTCTTTGGAAAATCCTTGAAAATATTTCCAATTTGGATTAGTGCCGTAGTATCGTCTATTGTTTTTGCTGCTGGACATATTGCTACTGGAAACATAGGAATTGTAGCTTACGATATTGCTGGTGTGTTCATTTACAGTTTGATTTTTTCGGTAATTTATTATAAGTCTGGAAATTGTGTTATCAGTACCTTTTCACATATTCTTGGCAATACAATATCAATTGTCGCTGTATTTATGTTCTTTTTAAGGAGGTAGGAAAGTTGCTTTATCTCTATATCCATTCCCATAGCACAGATTCGTTTCCGTAAAGCCTTCTTGAAGATACACACTTTGGATGACTTGTCTTTCAAAACACCTTTCACTCCTGTTTTGCCCTATATCACTATTGTGTTGTTGGTGATTTCGATTATCGGTATTGCTTGGGATGCGTCACAACGTGCAGGACTGTATTTTGGCATTCCGTTTGTTCTTTTATATTATGGTTATCATTATTTGCGGTATAAAAAATGGTAGGAGGAAAATAAGCCATGGGAAAATTGGAGGATTTATTAGCCAATCAGGAAGTTATCATCTTAGATGGTGCTTTGGGTACGGAATTGGAAGAGCGTGGCTATGATGTATCTGGAAAATTGTGGTCTGCTAAATACCTTTTGAAAAATCCTCGTATCATTCAGTATCTTCACAGTATTTACCTTCGTTCGGGAGCAGATATTCTGACAACGTCAAGCTACCAAGCAACTGTTCAGGGCTTAACGGATTTTGGTTTATCTGAAAAAGAAGCTCTGGACATCATCGCTTTGACAGTCACCTTAGCCCAGCAAGCTCGTGATGAGTTTTGGCGTACTTTATCAGATGAAGAAAAGGCCAAACGCTCTTATCCCTTGATTGCTGGAGATGTTGGGCCTTATGCCGCTTATTTGGCAGATGGCTCGGAGTACACGGGGCATTATCATCTAAGTAAAGAAGCTTACCAAGCCTTTCATCATTCGCGTATTCAAACTTTGTTGGCTGCTGGATGCGACTTTTTAGCCATTGAAACCATTCCAAATGTTCATGAAGCCAAAGCTTTGATTGATTTATTGGCGACGGATTTTCCAGAAATAGAAGCCTATCTGTCATTTACAGCACAAGACGATAGCCACATTTCAGATGGCACTCCAATTGAAGTAGTGGCGGATTTGTGTGAGCAAAGTCCTCAGGTTTTAGCTTTTGGCATTAATTGTAGCAGCCCGACAGTTATTTCGGGTCTATTGAAACGCATTCGGACAGTATCTCAAAAAACGCTAGTTGCCTATCCTAATTCTGGTGAAGTTTACGACGGTAGCACTCAAACTTGGACTTCAAGTCCTGATGAAGCACGGACCCTTCTTGAAAATAGCAAGACTTGGCTAACATTAGGTGCCCAAATCATTGGTGGTTGCTGCCGTACTAGTCCCAAAGATATTGTTAGTTTGGCGCAAGCTTTTCACAAATAAAAAAAGCCCAACTCAAACGAGTTGGGCTTTTTGGGAGCGTTTAGTGGAAAAGATTATTTTTCGCTAATAACAAGTTCGTCATCTTCCATATCGGCTTTAAGGTGTTTCACATCGGTGTGGTCAAGGTAGAAGTCAGTGATTTTATCACGGATTTCTTGTTCAATGACACGGCGAAGTGGACGGACACCCATGGCTTCATCGTAACCTTCTTCGATAAGGTGTTCTTTAGCTGCGTCACTAACAACCAAATCAATACCTTTCTTAGCGATAGTCTCGCTGACTTCATCAAGCATCAAGTTGACAATATCTTTCAAATCTTCCTTAGTCAAATGAGAGAATTCGATGATACCATTGAAACGGTTAAGAAATTCTGGGCGGAAGTAAGGAGCGATACGGTCCATAATCTCCATATCTTTTTCAGCGTCACCAGTTAATGATTCATGACCAAAACCAGCATTTGATGTCGCAATGATAACCGTATTCTTGAAGTTAATGGTGTTACCTTGACCATCTGTCAAACGACCATCGTCTAAGACTTGAAGAAGAAGGGTGATGACTTGAGGGTCTGCTTTTTCAATTTCATCCAAAAGGACGATAGAGTAAGGATTACGACGAACACGTTCTGTCAAAGTGTTGTTGTTGTCATCGTAACCAACGTAACCAGCGGTTGTACCAATTAATTTAGAAACGGCTGTACGGTCGGAGTACTCAGACATATCCAAACGAATGATGGCATCTTTTGAACCAAACATATCAAAGGCTAGTTGTTTAGCAAGTTCGGTTTTACCAACACCAGTAGGACCGACAAATAAGAAGCTACCAATTGGGCGATTACCTTCGTCAAAACCAGCACGGTTACGACGGATAGCACGAGCAACAGCTTCAACAGCTTCGTCTTGACCGATGACTTTACCTTTCAAACGGCTAGCCAATTCTTTCAAACGTTCAATATCACTAGCACCCATATTAGATACAGGCACACCAGTCAAACGTTCAACAGATTCAGCCACATCGTTAACCGTAGCAGTTACTTTTTGACCTTCAGTGTGGTTGTCAATTTGTTTTTGAAGGGCTTCAATACGTGTCTTCGTATTAAGTGCTAATTCATAATCTTCATTAGCAACAGCTTGTTCTTGTTTATCTTTTTGTTCTGCAATTTCTTTTTCAAGTGTTTTGACATCTGTGACAGGATGTTGTGCAGCCAAGTGAGCAGCTGTCATATCAATCAAGTCAATAGCTTTATCAGGTAAGCTACGTTGTGGGATGTATTGGATAGAAAAATCAACGGCAGCTTTCAAAACATTGTCAGGAAGGACAACGTTGTGGTGCTTTTCATACAAATCACGAATACCCATCAAGATGTTAAAGCTATCTTCAGCAGAAGGAGCATTTACTTTAACTTCATTGAAACGACGAGCAAGAGCTGCGTTCTTCAAAATAGTGTTACGATATTCGTCTTGAGTAGTAGCACCTATAACGGTCAATTCACCACGAGAAAGAGCGGGTTTCAAAATATCAGCCAAACCTTTAGAGCCAGAGTCACCGCCAGTAGAACCAGCACCTAAAATTTGATGGATTTCATCAAAGAATAAGATGATGTTTCCAGCGTCTTTGACTTCTTTAACGAGGTTTTGTACGTTTTCTTCAAAAGCACCACGGTATTGTGTACCAGCTTCAAGACCAGAGATATCAATTGAAATGATTTCTTTATTCTTAATAGCAGCAGGAACATCACCATTGACAATAGCTTGTGCTAAACCTTCAACAACGGCTGTCTTACCAACACCAGCATCACCGACTAAAACGGGATTGTTCTTTGTACGACGTGATAAGATTTCAGCTGTTTCTTGAATTTCTTTATTACGACCAATAACAGGGTCCAATTCGTTAGCGCGAGCACGTTCTGTCAAGTTAGTACCAAGTTTTGCAAGGATACCATCTTGTTTAGGAGCGTTAGCAGCAGCTTGTTCTCGGTATTCTTCGTTACCAGGAAGTTTACCTGTCTTACGATAAGCAGCAAATTCTTCAGGTGTTACTTCACGTCCATTGATAAGATAACGTTTATTTTCAGAATTATATCCGCCCATGTTTCCCATGAGTTGATTGAAAATATCGTCCATTCCTCCAAAAGGATCTCTTCCATAAAAATCACGACTTGCCATAATCTATTACCTCTCTTCATATAAATGATATTATAGTACGATTTTAAACAAAAGGTGATATGCGATACAAAATCTCTTTTTTGGACTAGATCAATAGCTTGATAAGGCTTGGTTGATTGTCTTTTCTCAATCACCTTTATAGTATTATCATATAGCATATTCTCTTAAAAGTCAACAAAAAATACTCAAAAAATGTAAAAAAGTAATACTATAATATGATTCAGAGCTAAAAACCTATATTTTTATAGGAAAGAGACGGTGTTATTAAAAAGAGAAAGTTTCCTAAAATAGCAAAAAAATAGCAAAAAAGATAAAAAAGTGGTCGTAATGGGTTGACAAGTCATCAAAAAGACGATATACTGATTGAGGTTTTATGATAAAACTGACCTAAGACAGCAGGGGAGCCGTGCTCATAATATTCCTGCCGAGGCACAAAACGTAATGAGAATAACGTATTTGTACTTTCGTGTCTAGGTTTAGGTGCGTTTTTTTGTGCCTATCCCAAAAATAATAACGGAGGTAAAACTAATGAGTGAAGCAATTATCGCTAAAAAAGCTGAGCAAGTTGAAGCTGTTGCTGAAAAAATGAAAGCTGCTGCATCTATCGTTGTTGTAGATTCACGTGGTCTTACAGTTGAGCAAGATACAGTTCTTCGTCGCAATCTTCGCGAAAGCGGTGTTGAGTTCAAAGTTATCAAAAACTCAATTTTGACTCGTGCAGCTGAAAAAGCTGGTCTTGACGATATGAAAGATCTTTTCGTTGGACCATCAGCAGTAGCCTTCTCTAACGAAGATGTTGTTGCTCCCGCTAAAATTATCAATGATTTTGCGAAAGATGCTGAAGCACTTGAAATCAAAGGTGGTGCAATCGAAGGTTCTGTTTCTTCAAAAGAAGAAATCCTTGCCCTTGCTACATTGCCAAACCGCGAAGGACTTCTTTCTATGCTCCTTTCTGTACTTCAAGCGCCAGTTCGCAATGTTGCTCTTGCAGTCAAAGCAGTTGCAGACAGCAAAGAAGACGCAGCTTAATGCAAAAAGTAGCCTAGTGCTATATTAATTTATTAAAAAACATATACTATTTTTTGGAGGAATCTATAATGGCATTGAACATTGAAAACATTATTGCTGAAATTAAAGAAGCTTCAATCCTTGAATTGAACGACCTTGTAAAAGCTATCGAAGAAGAATTTGGTGTAACTGCAGCTGCTCCTGTTGCTGTAGCTGCTGGTGGTGCTGCTGACGCTGGTGCTGCTAAAGACTCATTTGACGTTGAATTGACTTCAGCTGGTGACAAGAAAGTTGCTGTTATCAAAGCTGTACGTGAAGTTACAGGTCTTGGTCTTAAAGAAGCTAAAGCTCTTGTTGATGGTGCACCTGCTAACGTTAAAGAAGGCGTTGCAACTGCAGAAGCTGAAGAAATCAAAGCTAAACTTGAAGAAGCTGGAGCTTCTATCACTCTTAAATAATAGAGTAACTACTCAAGTAGCCTAATAAAACGATAAAACCGCTATTCTTAGGATTGGCGGTTTTTTGTATATTCAACATTTAGAAAGATTGTTTAATGCGTCTATAACCTTTAATTGTATATTTTGCACAATATGTGTGTCACTTTTCATTGCTTAAAACAGCAATGTAAGAAAAATATGGTGCGAAATGACTTCTACCCCACCAAGATAATTCTTGGTGGGGTCTTTTTTTTACATGATATAATGGAAAAGTTATATTGGGATAAGGGAGGAGAAAAATGGCAATAATTGAAGTTAAAGGGTTAGGGAAAAGATATAAGGGTAATGATTTTTACTCTTTGAAAAATGCTAATTTTACTATTGAAGAGGGAGATATTGTAGGTTTAGTCGGTAAAAATGGTTCAGGGAAGAGTAATTTGCTGAAACTATTGGCAAAATCTCAAAATCCTACAGAAGGAACTGTTTTTTTCAATGGTAAAGATATTTTTAAAGAAGATAATATTCTCAGAGATTTTGGAATCATGATAGAGCCTGTCTTTTTTCCACAAATTAGTGTTGAGGAAAATATAAAGTTATATCTTAAAATTCATAAGAAAGAACAGTATCAAGATAATATCGAAAAAACACTGAAATTAGTTGGACTTTGGGAAGCTAAAAATAGAAAACCTGTGGATTTTTCTTTTGGTATGAAACAAAGGACCGCATTAGCCTTGGCTCTTGTTACAGAACCTCGATTTGTATTGTTAGATGAACCTTTTGTAGGTTTAGATCCTATTGGCGTCAGAAATTTATTGGACATTTTAAAACAATGGTCAAAAGTTAATAAAACATCAATGATCATATTTAGTCACCAGTTAGCAGAGCTAGAAGAGTTGTGTACACGTTATCTTTTCATTGAATCAGGGACAATTGACGATAAAATCAGTGCAGAACACAATAGTATCATTATAGAGCTAAATGAGATGATCAGTGAAGAAGATGGTCATTTGATAGAAAATCTTGTGAAAAATTATTACTTAAAATATAGTGAAAATTGTATTGAAATTGATAATTCTGTAAATAATGAAGCCTTAAATGCTATCTTGGAACAACTAGCAGTTGCTAAGCTGATTAAAAATGTTTTATCAAAAAAAGATAGTTTAGAAAGATTATTTACGGAGGAATAGAGATGAATTACTTAACATTACTTTTTTTAAAGCATTGTTGAAGAAGAGAGAATCAAAAATTGCGTTAGCTTTTAGCTTTTTCCCGATGCTACTAATTGTTGTAGGGATTGTTCAATACCAATTTTATGCAATTAAGTGCTCCAATAGGATCACTAAGCTTTTTGGAGTTTTTTAGCGCCGTTTTATCCACTCAATACCAAATGACATTGCCACTGGTCGTTTTTATTTATATTGTTAGTACGATTTTTAGAGATGAAATAACAAGCGGCATTATGTATCTTTTCAAGGATGTTAGTCGAAAAGTTATTTTAAATGCAAAACTAGAAGTAATTTTATTGTTTCAATTATTGTATATTGTAATGACTTTCTTTTCATTATTCACTTATTATGTTTATTTGATTCATCAACCCTATACGTCAGGTAGTTTTTTGCCTTCAAAAATGGATGACATACAATATACGGTGGTTAGTATTTTTGGAACTATTTTGGTATTTTTGTTGTGTTTGCTAGTTGCTAGTTTGGCATCAATTCTCTTGACGAATGGTTTCACTATGCTTGTAGGAATTGTTTTTTTATAGCTCCACACCTTACTTCGCTAAAATATCTGTTTCTAAACGGTTATGTTAATGTGTTAGGACATGTATCTTTTGGTAGTTGCGTATTACTCCTCACATTACTATTTGTCGTTTACTATGTGATTTTGTATCTTGTCTCTTTATATTTGTATAATAGACTTGAGTATTAGCAAGTTGAGGTACTATCTTAGAGGTAAAAGAGTTCTTCAATACTATTTAAAAAATGTAAAAACGTTCCCCACCAAGATCATTCTTGGTGGGATTTTAACTATCACTCGTTGATTTTACTTGCCATAGAATTATAGAAATAAAAAAGCAGGACGACCGCGTGTCGTTCTGCTTTGGTGTTTGGTGCTTTATTTTAAAATGATTTGAGCGATGATTGGGCTGACGATAACATAGGCGATTCCTGTGACACCGATGGCTAGGCCCGCCATGGCCCCTTCGACATAACCGTATTTTAGAGCGGTACCAGTACCAATGGCGTGTCCTGTCCCGCCAAGACTTAGCCCGACTGCTACGGGATCGGTGATGTGCAGGTATTTCAATAAAACAGGCCCAAGAACGCTAGTCAAAATCCCTGTGATAACGACTACAACAAGGGTTACAGTTGTGATACCTGCCATTTTATTAGTGATTCCGACAGCCATCGCAGTAGTGACAGATTTTGGAAAGAGGGAAATAGCGAGTAAATATTTGATACCAAAGGTTTTGGCGATAATAGCAGTAAAAGTGGTATTGACCACGCAGGCAATGGATATTCCTGCTAAAATACTGCGAATGTGGTGTTTCATGAGATGAAAAGAGCGGTAAAGGGGAATGCCCAAGGCAACCGTTGATGGCACGATGAGCATATTGAGGTAACTACCGCCAACATAATAATCATCATAAGAAATGTGGGTTAGCTTTAAAAAGAGAATGATGATAAAGGTAGCTAAAAGAAGTGGTGTGGTTATAGGATGTGGAAAGCGTCTAAAAATCAGCATACCAATCAGATAAGCCAAGATAGAAAGCATGATGCCAAAAATAGGATTTGATAAAACGTCAGTCATTAGAAGCTCCTTTTTCAACGTAATCGCCTTCATAGCGTGTCTTGACAAACTGGACGACTAGACCAATGACAGCCACATTTAGTAAAATAGCCCCTAAAATGATGATGGTAATAGGAAGCAAATAATCTTTGATATCGTTGAATTTTTCCATAATACCAACCGCTGCGGGTAAAAATAAAATTGTCATGTTGCTAAGCAAAAAATTACCAACGGTGTCAATATGTCTTAAACGAATGATTTTAAATTCAAGGGCGAGAAAAAGCAGAACCAAACCGATAATACTACCGGGGACAGGCAAATGAAAAAGCGTTGAAATGGCTTCTCCGATGAGTGAGAAAATCAAGATAATCATAAATTGAACGTATAGTTTCATCAGTAAAATCCTCCAGTATAAGTCTACTACTCTAAAGAAGAATTGCAAGACTTGGAAAACGCTTTTATATAAGTTTTCAGAAAAGATAATAAAAAGAAAAAAGCGTTGATAACGCAACGCTTTAAACGGTATCTACAAGAATGGAGCCGGTGGGAGTCGAACCCACGTCCAAACACCTGCCAATATATTCGTCTACAACCATAGGTTATGTCTTTCATTTAACTTAAGCGCGATACATAACTCAAACCTCACTCAAGCGAGTCTAAAAAATCTCTTTTTGACTAGTTAGACAATAGCCAAACGTAGCTTGATAACAATGAAACCTCTAGCAAAACTCAAGCAATCTTGTAGAGATCACGCGAGCTGGTTTTTAGGCAGCTACAGCGTAAGAATTTGTATTTTTTGCAGTTATATTTAACTGGCATTTTTACATCTGCCGATGAGTCGCAGAATATACCTCATAATGCCTGTCGAATCCGTAACGACCCCAGACAAAATGCTGATTTCATAACCAACATTACTAGTATAACAGATATGTTTAAAAATAGCAAAAAAACAGGAGTTATGATATGATAACAACATGATGAAAAAGACAAACCTTTACGCGTTTTTCCAGCGTTTGATTCAGTTATTAGGTATTTTAGCGATTATTGGAACAGTATTTTTAGTGATATGGTTCTACCGACTCGGCATTTTGAATGATAGCAATGTCTTAAAAGATTTTATCCATGCTCGTCCCTTGATTGGTCCCCTCATTTTTATCCTGGTGCAAATTTTCCAAGTGGTTTTCCCTGTGATTCCAGGTGGGGTGACGACGGTTGCGGGGTTCTTGATTTTTGACCCACTAGCCGCCTTTATCTACAATTACATTGGGATTGTGATTGGAAGCGTGATTCTCTTTTTATTGGTTCGTGTTTTTGGGCAGCGCTTTATTCTCTTGTTTGTAAATGAAAAGACCTACGATAAATACACGGCTAGGTTGGAAACGCATGGCTATGAACTCTTTTTCATTTTATCAATGCTAGCGCCTATTTCGCCTGCTGATGTCATCGTGATGGTGACAGGTTTATCACACATTTCTGTGAAACGATTTACTTGGATTATCTTACTCACCAAGCCTGTGTCAATTCTATCATATAGTTATTTGTGGATTTTCGGCGGTGATTTTATTAGACAATTTTTGAGTTAACAAAAGAATAGCCATCCCTTCAAGGGACGGCTATTCTTTTGTTACTGAATATCAACTTTATTTTCCAATAAATAGTATGTTATGAAGTAGAAAATGAGAATGTCAATGATTTCTCCGATAGTGGCATAACCAAAATAGGATATATCAACAATGTTTTTCAATAAATGGGAATCGATTATACTTGACAAGACTGTGCCGATAATGGCAATGGCAAAGTAAGCAACAAAGCTCATGAGAATACGGCGATTCGTAAAGAGTTGTCCAATAGTGATAGCGAGATAGAACATGAGAATCTCTGAAATAGTAGCTGCTATTAGGTAAACAAGCAGGATTTCCCATTTGCTTATGGTCAGCAAAGATACGATGTGAGGCAGAGCGATAAGAAATTGCCCAACGCCTGACATAGGCAAAATCAAGAGTCCTACGCCAATGATGAGGACAAGGGTATTGCACAAGGTCCAGATAAAAGCGGCTAGTAAGCGTGATAGAATTATTTGATGAGTGGTGACTGGCAAGGTGAGGGTCAAATAACCTTCCTTACCAAAAATACTTTGGTAGAAACGGCGAACGATAATAATCACCGTAGCCACCCAAGACCCTGCTACCAAGATGCCAAAAATCATTGCTAAAATCAGCGGAATGAGCTGCATCACATGATTTGGTGAGCTGCTTGTCGTTTGGGCAAAAGATTCAAAGGATCTAAGGCTAAGCCCTAAGGCAAAAGAACTGATTAAAATGCCTGCATTTAGGGCGATGTACCAGCGTCCAATTGATTTTAAGTCGTATTTTAATAATGTAGTGAACATAAATCCCCCTTAATGACGGTAAGTGTCGCGAAAGAGTGCGTCAATTGATTTGCCATGCTCAGCTCGTAAATCATCAGTAGAACCTTGCAAAATCACTTTTCCTTTATCAAGAAAAACAACCTCGTCTAAGACGGGCTCTACCTCTGAAATGAGATGGGTTGAGATAATCACAGAAGCGTCTTCGCAGTAGTTATTGATAATGGTGCGTAAAATCGTTTCTCTGGTTGATGGATCCACACCACCAATTGGTTCATCAAGTAAGTAAAGTTTGGCTTTACGGCTCATTACCAAGATAAGTTGCACTTTTTCCTTATTTCCCTTAGATAGATTTTTAAGGTATTCCTTAGGATCCAGCTGCAAATCTGCCAAGAGTTTTTTCGCCTTTTGTCGTGAGAAGTCTTCGTAAAAATCGTCAAAGAAGGTGATGGCTTCTTCAATTCTGATGTTATCTCTCAAGTAAGAAGTATCAGGCAGGTAGGAAATGATTTTTTTAGTGTCTTTGGACGGACGGTAACCGTCAATGACAATCTCCCCAGAATTAGGGTGCAACAAACCGTTGATCAGTTTCATCAAGGTGGTCTTACCGCTTCCGTTTGGTCCTAGTAAACCGATGATTTTACCAGAAGAAAACCGGATTGTGATGTCATCAATAGCCGGCTGCTTTTTGTATTGTTTGCTAACATGCTGTAATTGAAGTAATGGTGTTGTCATCAGTGATTCTCCTTAACATAAGATTCTAGGACAGCAATGATGTCGCTTGTATCAAAGCCGATGTGATGCATATTTTGTACAAAAGACTGGAGTTCCTCGGTTGCTAATTCGTGGCGTTTTTGTTTGATGAGTTTTTCATCTTCTGTCACAAAACGCCCTGAGGTTCTTTTGGAAAAAACCATGCCCTCTTGCTCTAATTCTGAAAAGGCACGTTGCATCGTGTTAGGATTGACCCCAGCTTCTTCGGCTAATTCACGAACGGTGGGGAGTTGGTCGCCACTTTTAATTTCTTGACTGATGATTTTCATTTTAATGTGTTTCGCAATTTGAATATAAATAGGTGATTTTTCATCAAAATTCCAGGACATACGATGCCCCTTTCTATTTTATGTCAGTAATATTTTGTACTAAAAAAATGGTACAAAAATAAGCCTAAAAAGTCAAGAAAACATAACTTAAGTTAGGTATTTTATCCTGCTCGCTGAATAGTGTATAATAGACATATTAAGGAAACAAGGGAGTTTTTGGCATGTTTGCACAGATAGATACAAAGACAGTCTATACTTTTATGGACAGTTTGATTGATTTGAAAACCTATATTCAAAAAGCGAAAGATTTGGGCTATCAAACGATCGGCATCATGGATAGGGATAATTTGTACGCGGCTTTTCATTTTATTCAAGAAGCTAAAAAGGAAGGGTTGCAGCCTGTTTTGGGATTGGAGTGTGCTTTTTCGATAAAAGAGTGGCAGACAGTGACGGTGCAATTGATTGCCTTAAACACCTTGGGTTATCAGAACCTCATGAAACTGTCCAGCAAACAGCTTTCTTCAGGACTTGAGTTAGAGGATCTGCCTTCTTATTTGCCTGGGATTGCTGTGATTATTCCTTATGTGGAAGGGATAGAAGAGGTAGCGTTTCCTTTTGACTATTATATCGGTGTTCATTTGCAGTCTCCTCAAAAAGAGTACCCTAAGCCTTTAGTACCCTTGCAAACGGTTCGTTATTTTGAAGCCAGCGAAAGGCAGACGCTTCATGTTTTGCATGCTATTCGGGACAATCTTTCCTTAAAAGAAGCCGCTCCAGCTCCTGAAAGGCAAGCCTTTTATTCCTGCCAGCAAGTCACACAAACCTTTCAAGAACGTTTCCCCCAAGCCCTTGAGACCTTAGAAAAACTCGTTTCTACTATTGATTATACTTTTGATACCAATTTAAAATTACCACGGTTTAACCGTCACAAACCCGCTCAGGAAGAATTGGTCGAGCGTACGGTAGAAGGCTTGAAATCCAAGCAATTGTGGTTACCCGCATATCAAGAACGCTTGGAAAAGGAATTAGCTGTTATTCATCAGATGGGATTTGATGATTATTTCTTGATTGTTTGGGATTTGTTGCGTTTTGGTCGTAGTCGTGGTTATTATATGGGAATGGGGCGTGGTTCTGCGGCAGGGAGCTTGGTTGCTTTTGCCCTTGACATCACAGGAATAGATCCTGTTAAAAATAACCTACTATTCGAACGGTTTTTAAATGCGGAACGTTACAGTATGCCAGATATTGATATTGATTTGCCTGACGTTTACCGTAGCGAGTTTCTTCATTATGTGCGTGACCGTTACGGTAGTCAACATTCTGCCCAAATTGTGACTTTCTCGACCTTTGGAGCCAAGCAAGCCATTCGCGATGTCTTTAAACGCTTCGGTGTGCCTGAATACGAACTGAGCCGCCTCACCAAAAAAATCAGTTTTCGAGATACGTTGACCTCGGTTTATGAGAAAAATATTGGCTTTCGCCAGTTAATTCACGAAAAACCAGAGTATCAGAAGGCTTTTGCTATTGCTAAACGCATTGAAGGGAACCCACGTCAGACTTCTATCCATGCGGCTGGTGTAGTGATGAGTGACGATGATTTGACCAATCATATTCCACTAAAAGCTGGGGAAGACTTGATGGTTACTCAGTATGATGCCTCTGCTGTTGAAGCCAATGGGCTTTTGAAAATGGATTTCCTTGGCCTTCGCAATCTGACCTTTGTGCAACGTATGCAAGAAAAAGTGGCTAAGGATTATCATGTCGCTATTGATATTAAGGCCATTGATTTGGAGGACAAGGAAACTCTGGCTTTGTTTGCGGCAGGTCGAACAAAAGGCATTTTCCAATTTGAACAAGCTGGAGCTATCAATCTGCTTAAACGCATCCAGCCACGACAATTTGAAGACATCGTTGCCACAACCAGTTTGAACCGTCCTGGTGCCAGCGATTATACGGAGAATTTCATCAAACGTCGATTTGGAAAAGAAGCAGTAGATGTCATTGATCCTATATTAGCGCCTATTTTACAGCCAACATACGGTATTATGTTGTATCAAGAACAGGTGATGCAGATTGCCCAAGTGTATGCTGGTTTTACGCTTGGTAAAGCGGATTTGTTGCGACGTGCCATGTCAAAAAAAGATCTTACAGCCATGCAACAAATGGAAGCAGACTTCTTAGCAGGCGCTGAACGCCTAGGTCATTCGATTGAAACCGCTAAGAAATTGTTTAGCCGCATGGCCAAATTTGCAGGTTATGGCTTTAACCGCAGTCATGCCTTTGCCTATTCAGCCTTAGCATTTCAACTGGCTTACTTTAAAGCACATTATCCTGATGTTTTCTACGATGTCATGCTAAATAACGCCAGCGTAGATTATGTCAAAGATGCCTTAGAAGCCCATTTCACCTTGCAGCCGATTAACATCAACACCGTACCTTATCAAAATAAGATTTCTGGCCGTCAGATTTTCTTGGGATTAAAAGATTTAAAAGGGGTTCCGCGTGATTTGTGCTACTGGATTATTGAGAATCGTCCTTTTAAAACGATAGAAGATTTCCTGATTCGCCTACCTGAAAATTACCGCAAGAAGGACTTGTTGCTTCCTTTGGTGGAGGTTGGAGCCTTTGATGTCTTTGATAAAAATCGCCATAAAATTAGTGCTAACTTGGATTCGCTTTTCCTTTTTGTGACGGAGTTGGGGAGTTTATTTGCCGATAGTGCTTATAGTTGGACAGAAGTAGATGATTATTCAGATGCTGAAAAATACCGCCTGGAACAAGCAATATTAGGCGTAGGCATTAGCCCGCATCCACTTTTGAAAATTGCCAAGCAGTCCACCGTGCCATTTACCCCTTTAGAGGATTTGCGGGAAAATAGCGAAGCGACCATCTTGGTTGAATTAAAACAGATGCGCGTGATTAGGACTAAGACTAAGGGAGAACAAATGGCTTTTCTAACGGTCACAGACATGCATCGTTTATTTGATGTGACGGCTTTTCCTGAAAGATATGCCCAATTTAAAACAGATTTGCAAGAAGGCCGATTCTACTATCTTACAGGCAAGGTGCAAAAACGCAACGACCGTTTGCAAATGATTTTGAATCGCGTACAAGAAGCTAGTTCAGAACGCCTCTGGCTTTTGTTGCCAAATCACCTATATGACCAAGAAGTCTCAGACATTTTGTCGCAATACCCAGGCAATATTCCAGTGATGCTGCACTACCAAGATAGCAAGCAAACGCTAAAAAGCCAAAGACATCTTGTCCAAAAAAGCCCACAACTTCTAAAAGCCCTCTCTCTTTACGCAGTGAAAACGATTTATCAATAAAAATTGGGTAAAAAAACAATAAAGTGAGACTTTTTACAAGATTATGTGCTATAATAATAACCGTTAGATTAATAAAAGGAGTATACGCAAAATGAAACGTATTGCTGTTTTAACTAGTGGCGGCGACGCCCCTGGTATGAATGCTGCCGTTCGTGCAGTTGTTCGTAAAGCAATTAAAGAAGGCATGGAAGTCTTCGGAATCAACCGCGGCTATGCTGGTATGGTTGAGGGAGACATCTTCCCACTTGATGATCAAAGTGTATCAAACATTTTGACAAGCGGTGGTACTTTCCTTCAATCTGCTCGTTACCCTGAATTTGCCACTCTTGAAGGTCAATTGGCAGGAATTGAGCAACTTAAGAAAAAAGGTATCGAAGGTGTTGTTGTTATCGGTGGTGACGGATCTTACCACGGAGCTATGCGTTTGACAGAACATGGATTCCCAGCTATTGGTATTCCAGGTACAATCGATAACGATATTGCTGGTACAGACTACACTATCGGTTTTGATACAGCTGTCAATACAGCAACAGATGCCCTTGATAAAATTCGTGACACTTCTTACAGTCACCGTCGTACTTTCGTTGTTGAAGTAATGGGACGTAACGCTGGGGATATCGCTCTTTGGTCTGGTATCGCTGCAGGTGCTGATCAAATCATCATTCCTGAAGAACCATACGACATTAACGATGTTGTTGCAAAAGTAAAAGATGGTTACGAAAACAAAGGTAAAGAACGTCACTTGATCGTTCTTGCTGAAGGTGTGATGCATGCTGATAAATTCGCACAATTAATGAAGGAAGCTGGTGACACTAGCGACCTTCGTTCAACTAACCTTGGACACATCCTTCGTGGTGGTGCACCATCTCCACGTGACCGTGTTCTTGCTTCTTGGATGGGTGCTCATGCCGTTGACCTTCTTCTTGAAGGACGTGGTGGTCTTGCTGTTGGTATCCACAATGAAGAACTTGTTGAAAGCCCAATTCTTGGTACAAAAGAAGAAGGTGCCTTGTTCTCATTGGCAGAAGATGGCAGCATCATTGTTAATATGCCACACAAAGCACGTCTTGATTTCGCAGAATTGAATCGAGATATCGCTCATATTTAAGACTATTTACTTAATGTAAAGTTATTATTGTTACTAACGTCGTATATCGACGAAATATAAAGGGAGTTTTAGATTATTATGAATAAACGCGTGAAAATCGTTGCTACACTTGGTCCTGCGGTAGAACTCCGCGGTGGTAAAAAATTTGGTGAAGATGGTTATTGGGGTGAAAGCCTTGATGTTGAAGCATCAGCACAAAAAATTGCAGAATTGATCAAAGAAGGTGCAAACGTATTCCGTTTCAACTTCTCACATGGTGACCACGCAGAACAAGGTGAACGCATGAAAACTGTTCGCCGTGCCGAAGAAATTGCAGGTCAAAAAGTTGGTTTCCTTCTTGATACTAAAGGTCCAGAAATCCGTACTGAACTTTTTGAAGGCGATGCTAAAGAATATTCATATAAAACTGGTGAAAAAATCCGCGTTGCAACTAAACAAGGTATCAAATCAACTCGTGAAGTCATTGCTTTGAACGTAGCTGGTGCTCTTGATATCTTTGATGACGTTGAAGTTGGTAAACAAGTCCTTGTTGACGATGGTAAACTTGGTCTTCGTGTTATCGCTAAAGACGAAGCAACTCGCGAATTTGAAGTTGAAGTTGAAAACGACGGTATCATCGCTAAACAAAAAGGTGTAAACATTCCTTACACTAAAATCCCATTCCCAGCTCTTGCTGAACGTGACAACGCTGATATTCGATTTGGTCTTGAACAAGGTCTTAACTTTATCGCTATCTCATTCGTACGTACTGCAAAAGATGTTAACGAAGTTCGCGCTATCTGTGAAGAAACTGGTAACGGACATGTGAAATTGTTGGCTAAAATCGAAAACCAACAAGGTATCGACAACATCGATGAAATCATCGAAGCTGCTGATGGTATTATGATCGCTCGTGGTGACATGGGTATCGAAGTTCCATTTGAAATGGTTCCAGTATATCAAAAAATGATCATCACTAAAGTTAACGCTGCAGGTAAAATCGTTGTTACAGCAACAAATATGCTTGAATCAATGACTGAAAAACCTCGTGCAACTCGTTCAGAAGTATCTGACGTATTTAATGCTGTTATCGATGGTACTGATGCTACAATGCTTTCAGGTGAATCAGCAAACGGTAAATACCCTGTTGAATCTGTTCGTGCAATGGCAACTATCGATAAAAACGCTCAAACACTTCTTAATGAATACGGACGTCTTGATTCATCAGCATTTGATCGTACATCTAAGACAGAAGTTGTTGCATCTGCTGTTAAAGACGCAACTCGTTCAATGGACATCAAATTGGTTGTTGCTCTTACTGAATCAGGTAACACAGCTCGTTTGATTTCAAAATACCGTCCAGATGCAGATATCTTGGCTGTTACATTTGATGAAATCACTCAAAAATCACTTATGCTTAACTGGGGTGTATTCCCAATCGTAACTGAAAAACCAGCTTCAACAGACGACATGTTTGAAGTGGCTGAAAAAGTTGCTCTTGAATCAGGATTGGTTCAATCAGGTGACAATATCGTTATCGTCGCTGGTGTTCCAGTTGGTTCAGGTGGTACAAACACCATGCGTATCCGCACTGTAAAATAATTAATTAATAAAAAGCCTATCATATCAAGCTTTCTAGCCTGTGTGATAGGGCTTTTTTTATGTTTTGGGGCATTTTTGGGCAAGGTAATTCATCTATTACATCAATAACTTTGACTTTATTCTGTTTGTAGAGTAGATATAGATTTTTATGGCGGTATCATAGCAAAATAAACATGTAAGTCAGAAATTTTCAATATTTTTATATACTAAAGAAAATTAAGGACAAAACTTGTTATTATCTTTAATATAATGGCGATGAGAGCTAGAGGAAACTTAACAATAAGAGAAAAAAGATGGATACAACTTTTAGAATTTTACTTATCGTTTGGATTGTTATGTTTTCTGTACGAAAAACCTTGACTTATTATTTAAAGGAAAACATAAATAAAAGTTGAACTTATAAGGCTTGGACAGTAGTCTTATATATAAATTTTAAGAAGTTTTGATCGAAAAAAAGCCTAGTTAAAGATTAGACACAAAGAAATAAAGTTTTAAATGCAAATGCTTTGGATTTGATGAAAAACTAACAGTAAATGAGTAAAAGATGAGTGAGAAACAAGTAAGAACGCTAACTTGGATAGTGATTGCTATAACTGTAGTCATTATACTGATAACTTGGTTTATTTAGATATCTTTTTTGGAAGCGATTAAAAAATACTTTTTTAGTCTCATGCCTACTTTTTTTATACCTTTAAACATGGTATAATAATTAGAAGAATAGGAGTAGGTATGGTAAAGCGTGATTTTATTCGAAATATTATTATAGCGCTCATTGCTATTTTTGTCCTTGTTTTATTAAGGGTTTTTGTTTTTTCAACATTTAGAGTTCATGACGATGCGGCCAATTCCTATTTGTCAAATGGGGATGTCGTAGTGGTTAATCGCAATAGGCAGCCGCAGTACAAGGATTTTGTGGTATATGAAGAAGATGGCACTTTCTACATCAGCCGTGTGATTGCGACACCTGGTCAGACTGCGACGGTGATGGATGATATTTTGTATATCGATAATGTCGCCAAGGAAGAACCTTATATCAGCCAGATGAAATCAAAATACACGGCCTCATCTGATAGCCAAATGCCTTTTACGTCAGATTTTTCGATTGAAACATTGACAGATAACAAAGAAACTAAAATTCCAAAGGGCAGTTATTTGGTGCTAAACGATGACCGTCAAAACACTAATGACAGCCGTAAATTTGGCTTGATTAAGGCAAAACAAATTCGAGGAGTTGTGACCTTCAAATTATGGCCGCTAAGTCAATTTGGTTTTCTGACAACAGAGTAGTTTAGCTACTCTGTTTTTTTGTATTTTCAAAAGGAATAATCATAGGAAAAATAAAGCGTTTGCTATTGGTCTAAATAAACTATACCAATTTTATTGTTGACATTAATAATATAAAGTTATATACTGATTTTGTTGGTTTTTATTGATGACTATCGGATTATACCAATTAAAAAAATAAGAAAGAAATAGCAAGGGTGTCTTGCTAATAGGTGACATGTTATGTGTGGTATTGTTGGTGTTGTTGGAAACAAAAATGCAACAGATATTTTGATGCAAGGTCTTGAAAAGTTGGAATATCGTGGTTACGATTCTGCTGGGATTTTTGTGACAAACGGTGTAAATCAAGGATGCTTAATCAAATCAGTTGGTCGTATTGCAGACCTTCGTGCTAAAATCGGGATAGATGTGGCTGGCTACACTGGTATCGGTCATACGCGCTGGGCAACACACGGTCATGCGACTGAAGAAAATGCTCACCCTCACACATCAGAAACAGGGCGTTTTGTTTTGGTTCACAATGGTGTGATTGAAAATTACTTGCAAATCAAAGAAGAATACCTTTCCGGACATCATTTGAAAGGTGAAACCGATACAGAAATTGCTGTTCATTTGATTGGACAATTTGTTACAGATGGTTTGTCTGTTTTAGAAGCCTTTAAAAAAGCATTGCACATCATCGAAGGGTCATACGCTTTTGCTTTGATTGATGCTGAGGATCCAGATACTATCTACGTTGCTAAAAACAAATCACCACTTTTGATTGGTTTGGGTGATGGTTACAACATGGTCTGCTCAGATGCGATGGCAATGATTCGTGAAACTAGCGAATTCATGGAAATTCACGATAAAGAATTGGTTGTTTTGACAAAAGATTCTGTAACTGTAACAGATTATGACGGCAACCTTATCGAACGCGAATCTTACACAGCTGAGTTGGACTTGTCTGACATTGGTAAAGGAACTTACCCTTACTACATGCTTAAAGAAATCGATGAACAACCAACTGTTATGCGTAAATTAATCAATACCTATGCCGACAGCGAAGGCAATATGTTGGTTGGCCCTGAGATTGTTAAAACCGTGCAAGAATGTGACCGTATTTATATCTTGGCAGCAGGAACATCTTACAACGCTGGTTTTGCTTCAAAAGCTATGCTTGAAAAATTGACGGATACACCAGTTGAATTGGGAATTGCGTCAGAATGGGGCTATAATATGCCATTGTTGAGCAAAAAACCAATGTTTATCCTACTTAGCCAATCTGGTGAAACAGCAGATAGCCGTCAGGTTTTAGTGAAAGCAAACCAAATGGGTATCCCAAGTTTGACCGTGACAAACGTTCCTGGTTCAACCTTGTCACGTGAAGCCACTTATACCATGTTGTTGCATGCTGGTCCTGAAATTGCAGTTGCTTCTACAAAAGCATACACTGCACAAATTGCGGCACTTGCCTTCCTTGCTAAAGCAGTCGGAGAAGCAAATGGTAAGAAAGAAGCCCTTGAATTTGACTTGGTACATGAATTGTCTATCGTGGCACAATCAATCGAGGCAACTCTTTCAGAAAAAGACAGCATTTCAGAAAAAGTAGAAGCTTTGTTAAAAGATACTCGCAACGCCTTTTACATTGGTCGTGGCAATGATTACTACGTTGCTATGGAAGCTAGCTTGAAATTGAAAGAAATCTCATACATTCAATGTGAAGGATTTGCGGCTGGTGAATTGAAACACGGTACCATTTCTCTGATTGAAGATGGCACACCTGTTCTTGGTTTGATTTCATCAAGTGAAGCAGTAGCAAGCCATACGCGTGGTAATATCCAAGAAGTGTCTGCCCGCGGTGCTAATGTCTTGACTATCGTTGAAGAAGGGTTATCAAAACCAGGAGATGATATAGTGGTTAACCGCGTCCACCCTTACTTGACGAGCATTTCAATGGTTATCCCAACTCAATTGATTGCCTACTTTGCGTCATTACAACGTGGTCTTGACGTTGATAAACCACGTAACTTGGCTAAAGCGGTAACGGTTGAATAATAGTTTTTAAATAATAGAACCCTAAAAAGTCTGGATTTGTCGTCCAGGCTTTTTTTGTCACAAAAATTTTGCCAAAACTTTAGTTTAAAACGCTTACAAAACATATTATAATATAGTTAAGAAAAAAGGAGGAAACGACTAATGGAAAACAAAAGTGCATTAAAAGTAAGAGTCCAAAAATTAGGGACAACCTTATCCAACATGGTTATGCCTAATATTGGCGCTTTTATCGCATGGGGGATATTGGCAACGCTATTCATCGAAACAGGCTGGTTCCCAAATCCCACACTAAGTGTAATGGTATCACCAATCTTGACCTATCTATTGCCTTTGTTAATTGGTTATACGGCAGGGTTTAATGTTTATGGACAACGTGGTGCAGTTGTAGGTGCTATGGCAACCTTCGGTGCTATTGTTGGGTCATCAGTAACCATGTTTATCGGTGCCATGATTATGGGACCTTTGGGAGCATGGTGTATCAAGAAATTTGACGAGAAATTCCAAGAAAAAATTCGTCCTGGATTTGAAATGTTATTAAATAACTTCTCAGCTGGGATTATCGGATTTATTTTGATTATTCTTGCTTTTCTAGCAGTTGGTCCAGTTGTTTCTAGTTTGACAGCTGCTATCGGTGTCGGGGTTCAAGCTATTATCAACGCGAAAATGTTACCACTGGCAAATATCTTGATTGAGCCAGCCAAGGTTCTCTTCTTAAATAACGCGCTTAACCACGGTATCTTTACACCGCTTGGAACAGAACAAGTCGCAGAAGCAGGGAAATCAATTCTCTTCTTGCTAGAATCTAACCCTGGTCCTGGTCTTGGTATCTTGCTTGCTTACTCATTCTTTGGTAAAGGTTCAGCTAAATCATCAGCACCAGGAGCAGTTATTATTGAATTCTTGGGTGGGATTCATGAAATCTATTTCCCATACGTTATGATGAAACCGCTTTTATTCCTAGCGGCCATTGCTGGGGGTGTTGTGGGAACCTTTACTTTCCAACTTCTAGGAGCTGGTCTATCAGCAGCAGCTTCACCTGGTTCTATTATCGCTATCTTAGCCATGACACCAAGAGGCGGTTACTTACCTGTTATTGCTGGTGTGGCAGCGGCAGCTGTGGCATCTTTCCTAGTGGCATCTGTGATTTTGAAAGCAGACAGATCAGAAAGCGATTCGCTTGAGTCAGCTCAGGCAGCTAGCCAAGCAGCTAAAGCAGCTTCAAAAGGTCAAGAAGTTGCACCATCACAAGAAGAACTCATGATTAGCACTAACGCTGTGCAACAAATCATCTTTGCCTGTGATGCAGGTATGGGAAGTTCAGCTATGGGTGCTTCAATCTTGAGAGAAAAAGTGAAAAAAGCTGGTTTGGATATTCCTGTAACAAATAAAGCGATTTCAAACCTAACTGATACGCCAAATACTTTGATTGTAACCCAAGAAGAATTGGCAGAACGTGCGGCTCAGAAAACACCAAGCGCGATTCACGTCAGCGTTGACAATTTCCTTGCAACACCAAAATACGATGAGATTGTGACTCGTTTGAGTGGAGCAAGCGAAGCACCAGCTGAAGAAACGGTCCCTGTTAATCAACAAGTGAGTGAAAAAGCTCCCGTACAGATTGACTTGAATCAAATTGATGAAGTGGTCTTTGCTTACGGAAAAGCAAGAGGGTCTGTCACTATGGGTGAAGCAACCTTGAAAGCTATCTTCAAGAACAAGGGCATTGCTATCCCTGTTTCAAAAGTGGCCAATGAAGACCTACCAGCCTTTAACGCGAATAATATTCTCATTGTTTCTAATATTGCAAATCAAACAGATGTGCAAAAATACGCTCGTGATGCGCAACTCTTGGTTGTTGATAGTTTAGTCACAACACCTGAGTACGACAAAATGATTGCTCGTATCTCTCATTAAAACGGAAAGTAGTCCTAGGATGCTATTAACAAAACGAGAAGAACAACTATTGAAAGCTTTCTTAAAGTTTGGAAAGCTTTCAATGGATAATATGTCTGAAATGCTAGGCGTGTCTAAACGAACGGTTTATCGAACCTTGTCGGATTTGACCAATAGCCTAGCCACGTTGGGCATTGCTATTATCAAAGAAAACAATAAATATTATTTATCAGGTGATTTTGAAAACATTTCTGAATTGAGCGCACAAGCGACTTATACGCGCAATGAACGCCTCAATCTCATCACCTACAACTTGCTTATCAGCCGTGAGAATATCACCAATGAAAGCTTACAAGACCAGTTTGGTGTCAGCAACGTTACTGTCATTCAAGATATTGCTGATATTGAAAAACGTTTGAAAGATTTTAACTTGGTCTTGAAAAGGCGTAAAGGCTATGGTTTAGCCGTTGGTCATAGCCAAATGAAACGCCGTCTGTTAGCCATTTTGCTAACGCAGAATATTCCTTTACCTCAATTTTGGCAGCAAGACTGTGGTATCTTTGATTGCATTTCTGCTGAGCGTCTGCAACAAGCTACGCAAGCTTTCCAGAAATACCAAGAGGAATTACCAGAATTTGATGCTAAATTAAATCAATTTTTCATTATTTTATTATCCTTGTCTAATTGGGATACTTTTGAAGTGAATCCCACTCCTGTTAGCAAAGTATCATTGGAATTTTCACAGAAGGTCTTTGCTCACTTGTCGCACTTAAGTCAAGAATTTTACAGCTTAAAAGAGATTTTATACTATGCTTCCTTGATGGATGAATTGGTCATCAAGCGTCAAAATACCCCCTTGTTTAATGAAAATTTCGATAGTGAGTTTTTCTATAACGTATCTAATCTGATTGATAAGGTGGGGCGCTACACTAAAATCAATTTTGCCAAGGACCAGCTACTCTTTAAGTTTTTGTTCAATCATATTCGCTTAAACTTAGCCATTCCAGTGATTTTTGAGGATTCGGCGACCAATACTATTGCTCATCATGTTATCAAAAGCAATGATTACCTGTGTCGCGTGGTGAGTTTGTTGGTCAAAGAAATCTTTCCAGCTTATTTTCAAAATGACCGTGAGTATGAGTTGATTACCTTGCATTTTGCCTCAAGTTTGCGGCGTAGTCCTGACATTTACCCTGTTCATCTGCTGTTGTTGACTGATGAACGCCCGCTGGCAACAGAGTTGCTGGTCACACGGATTAAGACCATTGCCCCATTTGTTGGGACAATCGCGGTGAAAACCTTGTCACAATACACGGTGGATGACAAACGTTCTTATGACTGTTTGTTGTCAACCAGTGTTTTACAAGACCAAGACATTAAGCTGGTGTCGGTCTATCCAGACACCAAGGAATTCCTAGCGCTGCAAGAATTTCTGCAAGACGTGCAGGCCCACCGCGAAGTGAAGGTTCGTGAGGAGGTTGAGCTGATTGAAAAGCCTGTCTATGATTTTCAACAGTATTTGCAGGCAAGCGAAACCTTGCTCCAACACTTCAAACATGTGTCTATCAACAATGCGCCTTCTTTTGATGAAACGGTGCCTCAGTTGGTTGCCCACATCGAAGGCATCACGGACAGTGATTATTTGTCAGAAAAACTCTTGAAACGTTTTCAAATAAGCCCTATGGCCATTCCAGACACGCACCTTGCTTTGTTGCACACGCATTCAAGTAAGGTAGAACAAACGTGTTTTGTGGTCTTTGACTTGGCAACACCTGTCACGGCCTTGTCGATGAACCATCAAGAAGAAAGTATTTCACGGATTTTGGTCATGCTGACGAGGTTGGACGAATGCGAAGAGGTACGCCACCTCATGACCGCCATTAGCCAGTCTATCATTGAAAACCACCTCTACACCGAAATCTATAAGACAGGTAACAAAGACATTATTTACCAACTCTTGAAACAAATTTTCACAGAAAAAATCAAAAAATCGGAGGATTAGAAATGGACTTTCAAAAAGATTTAATTCAATTAGATCAGTCTTTTCAAACGAAAGAAGAAGCCATTCGTTTTTGCGGCAATTTGCTAGCAGACGGTGGTTACGTTAAAAACGATTACGTTGAGGCTATGATTCAGCGTAACAAAGAACTCTCAGTTTATATGGGAAATTTCATTGCTATTCCTCACGGCACTGACGAAGCTAAGGAAAAAGTGCTGAAATCAGGCATTACCGTGGTGCAAGTGCCAGATGGTGTGAATTTTGGCAGTGATGAAAATCCGCAAATCGCCACTGTTTTGTTTGGCATTGCAGGTATCGGCAATGAGCATTTGGAAATCATTCAGAAAATTTCAATTTTCTGTGCGGATGTCGATAATGTTGTGAAATTGGCAGATACCCAATCAAAAGATGAAATCATTCGTTTATTGAATAATGTAGAATAGAAGGGAAATAAGAATCATGAAACAAGCCGTACATTTTGGAGCAGGAAATATTGGACGTGGGTTTATCGGGGAAATTTTATCTAAAAATCATGTCGCGATTACCTTTGTAGATGTCAATGACCGTGTCATTGATGCCTTGAACCAACGCCATTTATATGAGATTGAGATTGCCCAAGAAGGTCAGCCTCATATCACTGTGGACCATGTCAGAGGAATTAACAATCAAAAATACCCTCAAGCAGTTGTCGATGCTATTGCAAACGCTGATATTATCACAACAGCGATCGGGCCAAACATTTTGCCTTTGATTGCAGAATTGATTGCCAAAGGTATCGAAGCTCGCATGACAGCAGCTAATACGCAAGCCATCGACGTCCTAGCCTGTGAAAACATGATTGGCGGTTCACAATTCCTTCTTGAAGAAGTTAAAAAATACCTCTCAGAAGAAGGCCTTGCTTATCTAGATACTTACGTTGGTTTCCCAAATGCTGCTGTGGATCGCATCGTACCAGCGCAAAGCCACGAAGATCCCTTGTTTGTTGTCGTGGAACCTTTTAACGAGTGGGTGGTGGAAACAAGCCGCATGAAAAATCCAGATTTCAAACTAGAAGGCGTGCATTACGAAGAGAATTTGGAACCTTTCATCGAACGCAAACTCTTCTCAGTTAACTCAGGCCATGCAACGTCAGCTTACACAGGGGCTTTTTATGGGGCAGAAACTATTTTGGAAGCACTCAAAGACGAGCGTGTGAAAGAACAAGTTGAAGGCGTTTTGGCAGAGATTCGTCAGTTGTTAATTGCTAAATGGGGCTTTGATGAAGCAACTTTGGAAGATTACCACAAGGTCATTATTTCACGTTTTGAAAATCCGTTTATCGTGGATGACGTGAGCCGTGTGGCCCGCACACCAATCCGTAAACTTGGTTACGATGAACGTTTCATCAGACCTATCCGCGAATTGAAAGAACGTGATTTGCCATATGACCATTTGCTGAAAACAGCTGCTTTTGTTTTCTATTACCAAGATGAAAACGATGACCAAAGCGTGCAATTGCAAGAATTATTGACAAGTAAGCCTTTGCCTGAAGTGGTGACTGAAATCACTCAACTAACAGACGCTGAGTTGATTGCTGATGCTGTGAACATGATTGAAAACGTCAACAAACAGCCACAACTTTAAGGCCTAACCGCTCTACCTTGCCAAAACAGGATTTTTCCGCTACAATAAAGAGAGTCGGTTGACATCAACCGCACATGGTTATTGTAATTTTTGATAAGGAGAAAAGATGTCTTTACCAAATTGTCCAAAATGTCATTCTGAGTATGTTTACGAAGATGGTTTATTATTAGTTTGCCCAGAGTGTGCTTACGAATGGAATCCAAAAGACACTGCCGAAGCAGAAGATGGTCTGGTTGTTTTAGATAGCAATGGAACACGCTTGGCAGATGGTGATAGCGTAACAATCGTTAAAAACCTGAAAGTTAAAGGAGCGCCAAAAGACCTTAAACAAGGAACACGAGTGAAAAACATTCGTCTTGTTGAAGGGGATCACAATATCGATTGCAAAATCGATGGTTTTGGTGCCATGAAATTAAAATCAGAATTTGTTAAAAAATTGTAAGGCAAGTGTTTCCCCACTTGTCTTTTTTTGCGGTTTTTAGATTTGCAATCAAATTGTTAGTGAAAACGCTCGAAATTCGTTACAATAGGAGTGTGAGTAAGGGTTCTCAAAAACCTATTTGAATGGAAAGCATTTCTGAAAGCATCTATTTCAGAATAAGCATAAAGGAGGTATCTCATGACAACATTTCGTGGCGAAAAGGTAACATTAGTCGGTAAAAGAGTACAAGTTGGGGAGGTTGCGCCAGATTTTTCTTTGATGACGCGTGAATTGACGCATCAAGGCTTGGCGGATTTTGCAGGCAAGAAAAAAGTGATTAGTGTGGTGCCGTCTATTGATACGGGTATTTGTTCGGTGCAAACGCGGACCTTTAACAAGGCCTTGTCTGACCGTGATGACACGGTGGTGATTACCATTTCTGAGGACTTGCCTTTTGCACAAGCACGTTGGTGCGGGGTAGAGGGCTTGGAACATGCGGTCATGTTGTCTGATTATTACGACCATTCTTTTGGTAAGGCTTATGGGCTTTTAATGGAAGAGTGGCACCTGTTGGCGCGCGCGGTTTTGGTCCTAGACAGCGATAACCGCTTGACTTATGCTGAGTATTTGGAGAATGTCAATTCTGAACCCAATTACCAAGCGGCACTTGATGCCCTTAATCAATTATAAAAAAGAGGCCTAACAAGATAAGCTGACGTATGTTGGCTTAGCTTGCAGGTTTTTTTTCTGCCTTTTATCAAGTGCCACGAGGGATTTCTTTAGTGTAAAATGAAAATAATTGACAACGGTTACAAAAAAGATATGATAAAATTGTAAGGGGTTTTATTTTATAAAAAAACTTTGTCCCAAAAAACTTAAAGGTCAAAGGTAACATCAAGTGCTGTGAAAGGTATAAGATGCACTTGGTCAATTATATCAATCAGAAATAAAACGAGGTGAGGCAGATGGCTTATATTAAAATCAAACATTTGTACAAGCGCTACCAAACGAGCGATACCGAAATCATTGCCAATAATGACATCAATTTTACGATTGAAAAGGGCGAATTGGTCATTATTTTGGGGGCCTCTGGTGCGGGCAAGTCCACTATTTTGAATATTTTAGGAGGTATGGATAGTGGCAATGAAGGTCAGGTCTTGATTGATGGGACTGATATCGCTAAGTACAGTCCAAAAGAATTGACAACCTACCGTCGCAATGATGTGGGCTTTGTTTTTCAATTTTACAACCTAGTGCCAAATCTCACTGCCAAGGAAAATGTGGAATTGGCTTCTGAAATTGTCGCAGATGCCCAAGACGCTGAGCAGGCCTTGATTGACATGGGTTTGGAAAAGCGGCTCAATAATTTTCCTGCTCAGTTATCAGGAGGCGAGCAGCAACGGGTGTCCATCGCGCGTGCGGTTGCTAAAAATCCTAAATTATTGCTGTGTGATGAGCCGACCAGTGGCCTAGACTACGCCCACATGGTTGAGGTGTCAAAACTGTTTAAAGCACTCAAAAAGGCTGGCAAGACTGTCTTGGTGATTAGCCATGACCAAGCCTTCAATGTCCTAACCTGTGATTACAAAATGGATTTCGCCAAATACTTACATAGAGTGGAATAGGATGTGCCTATTCCACTTTTAACTTGCCAAAAATCAGTTTTGGTATTACAATACTAAGAAGAAGGAGAATAATATGACTGAAACGATTGCAGACTATATGACTAGTTCGACAGCCAAGGTGGCTATCAAGGATGTGACCGAGCATTTCAAGGGCAAGGCCGTGTCTAGACTCGGTGATGAGGGAAATGTCGCCGTTATCAATCTCAGTGATATGACCAGCATGGGTATTGATTACGCGGCTTTGAAACGCATTGAGATGGATAAACGTGCGGTTTTGCGTTACCTTTTACAAGATGGCGACGTCTTGATTGCCTCAAAAGGGACGGTTAAAAAGATTGCTGTTTTTAGCGAGCAAAACCAGCCTGTCATCGCGTCAGCCAATATCACTGTCTTGCGTCCCACTGGCGGCGTCTTGGGTGGCTATATCAAATTATTTTTGGAATCACCGCTAGGGCAAGCCTTGCTAGATGAAGCCAATACAGGTAAGGCCGTGATGAATGTCAGCACGCAAAAACTGATTAGTATTGAAATACCAAAAATTCCGCTTGTCAAACAAACCTATTTGGTGCAACGTTATGAGCAGGGGTTGAATGATTACAAGCGAAAAATTGTCAGAGCCCAGCAAGAGTGGCAACGGGTGCGTGACGATGTTGAAAAGAATTTATTTTAAGAAATGAGTGGGGAGAAATAGAGATGAACAGTATCAAATGCCCACATTGTGGCACGGTTTTTACCATCAATGAAACAGAGTACAGCCAACTGTTGGCGCAGGTTCGCAGTCAGGAATTTGACAAGGAAATCCACGACCGTCTGGAAAAAGAAAAAGCCTTGTTGGAGGAAAAATCCAAAAATGATTTGCAGACGCAGGTGAGCGCTAAGGATAAGGAAATCGCAGAACTCAATACGCAGTTGGAGCAAGCCAAGCAAGCCCTAGCCTTGGAAAACCAACGCCAACTCAGTGAAAAAGAGCAAGAAATCGCAGCCTTAAAAGCCCAATTGGACAATGTCGCCTCAGTCAAAGACCTCGAGTTGAAACAATCTTTGAGCGAGAAAGACAAGGAAGTTACAGATCTGAAGGCACAATTAGAAAATATTACTTCGGTCAAGGATTTGGAATTAACCCAAGCCCTAAATGAAAAAGACAAAGAAGTGCTGGACTTGAAAAACCAGTTGGAACGTTTGGCTTTGGAAAACAAGACCAGTTTGGTGGAGGCGGTGGCGTCTGTCGAAAAAGAACGTGACGAAGCCCAGTCCCAATTAGCCTTACAAGAAAAAGAAGCGGAGTTGTCGCTTGCCTCAGTCAAAAGTGACTACGAAGCCCAACTCAAGGCAGCCAATGAGCAGGTCGAATTTTACAAGAATTTCAAAGCGCAACAATCCACCAAGGCTATCGGAGAAAGCTTGGAAGTCTATGCCGAAACAGAATTCAACAAGGTGCGCGCTATTGCCTTTCCAAATGCTACCTTTGGCAAGGACAATGAGGTATCATCAGGCAGCCGTTCCAAAGGGGATTTCATTTACCGCGAAACAGACGAGAATGGTATTGAAATACTATCTATCATGTTCGAGATGAAAAACGAAGCGGATGAAACCAAGACCAAGCACAAGAACAAGGATTTCTACAAGGAATTGGACAAGGACCGCAGAGAGAAAAAATGCGAGTATGCCGTTTTGGTCAGCATGCTGGAAGCGGACAATGATTATTTCAACACGGGGATTGTGGATGTCAGTCACGAGTACGAAAAAATGTATGTCGTTCGTCCGCAACTCTTTATTCAGTTGATTGGGATTTTGCGCAATGCGGCGCTTAATTCGCTCAAGTACAAGCAAGAGTTGGCCTTGGTTCGTGAGCAACACATCGACATCACGCATTTTGAAGATGACCTTGAAACTTTCAAGCAAGCCTTTGCCAAAAATTACAATTCCGCCAGCACCAATTTCCAAAAGGCTATTGACGAAATCGACAAGTCTATTCGCCGTATGGAGGAGGTCAAACGCTTCTTGACGACCAGTGAAAATCAGCTCCGCCTTGCCAATAACAAACTAGATGATGTTTCCGTCAAAAAATTAACCCGCAAGAATCCTACCATGCGTGCTAAATTTGAGTCTCTAAAAGAGCAAAAGCCCGTTAAAGAGGACTAGTGATGTGATTTGAAAATGGTTGATAATATGATAAAATAAAATCATCACACTAGGTTCAAGGAGAATATGAAAAATGGCTCAAAATCCCAGCCAATTAGTAAATAAAGAACTTGTCAGAAATGGCAGGTTTTTTGGCTTCATGCAAGAAGGAGGGCTCTATGTTTAGCAAAAGCGATCCTCGTTTGGTCCTGATACAAGAATACGCCCCACACATGCTAGGGACTTATCAAGACATCAAAAACTACCAAGAAGCCTTGTTTAACAAATACATAAAACAAGACAATACCTCAGAAATGGCGGCCGTCTATGATGTGGAAACCAAACGTTTAAACGATGTTTTGGACGGCTATCTTGCGATCAAGCAACACCCTGATTACTACAAGGGTGCCGATGTACGTGCCAAAAATGCCGAGCAAACCCTAAAAGGCTTTGCCAATCATTTGTTGAAACTTGTGCAAGAGGCCAATGAAGTAGACTTGAAAGATTTTGACATTAGCTTGAGGATGATGCCAAAAGAGAAGCTCGTGGCAGAAGTCGTGCAAGAATCTAAACCAACTCCAAAACCTATCACTCCACCAACGGCTATCAAAAAAGAAAGTCAACTAGAAGACGAATTGATCCGCCAATTGGTGATGGGAGAAAGTCAGTGGGTTTACCGACCTGAGCTCAATACCGAGGCTGATCTTTGGGACAATTTCTTTGAAAAATTGCAAGCTAACAATGTATCTGTCTTGGGGGACCACCCTTTGACCGACCAAGAAAAGCGCCAGATTAAAAACCAGCTGCAATTCGTGAATTTCTACGAGGCGGCCAAATGGCTGGCAGGTGAAAATGGCATTGCTAAAGTACAAGTGCAACGTGAAGATGCCACACTTGGCAGCATTCGTCTCAATGTTGTTTGGCGTGACAATATCGCTGGTGGCAAATCAAGCTACGAAGTCGTTAACCAAGTCAAACCTGATTATGAAGTGGCTAATCAACTCATCTCTAAGGGAGATGCAGTCAGAGAACGTCGGCTAGACGTGACCTTGCTTATCAACGGTCTGCCCATGATTCAGATTGAGCTAAAAAACCGTTTTCACCCTTATATGGACGCCTTTCGTCAAATCAAAAAATACGAACAAGAAGGGCAATTCAGAGGTATTTACTCATGTTTGCAAATGTTTGTTGTGTCAAATATCAATGAAACCCGCTACATCGCAGCAGCCAAGTCCAACAAACTCAATGAGCGCTTTTTGACCAAGTGGGTGAATGAAGAAAACGAGGCTCAACCACATCTAACAGACTTTGCTAAAAACGTGCTCTCTATCCCAATGGCCCACCAGATGGTCATGCAGTACTCTGTCATTGACGATGATAAGAAAGCGATTATCCTCTTGCGTCCTTATCAGGTGCATGCTATACAAGCCATTCAAAAAGCAAGTAATAACCGACAATCAGGATTTATCTGGCACACGACGGGTTCAGGGAAGACCCTGACCAGCTATAAGGTGGCACGCAATCTTTTGCAGATTCCACGCATTCAAAAGACCATTTTTGTCATTGACCGCACGGACTTGGACCAACAAACCACAGCAGCCTTTGCGTCTTATGCAGCCAATGACATGATTGATGTCGATGAAACTGATGATACCAGAGAATTGGTTAAAAATCTGGCTTCTGAGGAAAGGCGCGTGGTGGTGACCACTATCCAAAAACTCAATGCCATGTTGCGTCAGTTTGAGGAAGGGCGTCACGCTCGCCAATACAATCGCATCAAAAACCTTGAGCTTGCCTTTGTGGTTGATGAGTGTCACCGCGCCGTAACGCCTGAGCGTCAACGCATTTTGGAGCGTTTCTTTGTCAATTCGCTCTGGTATGGTTTCACAGGGACACCGATTTTTGAGGAAAACAAGCGTGAACAAAAAGGGGACTTGGCTCAGACTACGGTTGAGCAGTACGGTCAGTGTTTGCACCGTTACACCGTTGAAAATGCTATCCACGACCGCGCGGTGCTTGGTTTCCAAGTGGAGTACCAGACCACCATGCCTGACATGGACGAGGACGATATTCAAGAAGACTACTATGACAATGAAGAGCACATGTTGGCGGTTTTGGAGTCTATTTTCAATAAATCAAACCGCAAGCTCGGTTTTAACAATGGGCTTGGTATGACTTATGAGGGGCTTTTGACGGTCAAATCCATCGCGCGTGCGCAAGCCTACTATGACTTGATCCAAAAGGTCAAAGAAGGCAAGACTTCTTTGAAAATTTCGGAAAGAACCAAGCGTGTCTTGCCTGATTTTCCAAAAGTGGCTATTACTTACTCGGTGACGGAAAATGATGAAGAGTCGATGAGCAATCAAGCCCACATGGCAAAAAGTTTGGAAGATTACAATGCCATGTTTGACACGCACTTTAAGCTGGATACGCTCAAGGCTTACAATGCAGATCTCAATGACCGTTTGGCTCGTAAAAAGGACAAGTACCTCAACCGTTCTGAACAACTAGACTTGGTTATCGTGGTGGATCGTTTGCTGACGGGGTTTGATGCGCCATGTCTGTCAACGCTTTTCATGGATCGTCAACCCATGAAGCCACAGCATTTGATTCAAGCCTTTTCACGGACCAACCGCCTCTTTGATGAGGGCAAGAAATTTGGCCAAATCGTGACCTTCCAAACGCCTCTGCACTTCAAGGAAAAGGTCGATGAGGCCCTCAGACTCTACTCATCTAGTCGTAACAAAGGTAGTTTGGCTGTTTTGGCACCGACTTGGGAGGAAGAAAAGGAGCGCTTCAAGGAAGAAGTGGCAGAACTCCTCGCCATCTCACCAACCCCTGAGCAAGTCCCTGACCTTGACTTAAGCACCGACGCTGAGTTGAAACGATTTGCCAAGGCCTTTCAAGCCTTTGACAAGCTCTTTGCTTCTGTCCAAGTCTATACCGACTACGACGAAGCAAAGCTCTTACAGGAAGTGGGGCTAGACCGTGACACCATCGAGGCCTTTACCGCCCAATATCAAAATGTCATCGACGAACTCCGCAGACGCCGTAAGGAAGACGACGGACTAGACGAAACACCGCTTGATATCGCTTATGAGCTGGAGTCTATCCGCACCGATGAGATCAATTACCACTATATCATCTCTCTCATCCAAAACCTCATCGACAACGATAGCAAAGTCATCCCTGAGAAAGAGAAGAAGATGGTGGACAACTACATTGAGGATCTGGATAAGTCCAATCCAAAACTCTCAAAACTCATCAACGAACTCTGGCTAGATGCCCAACTCAATACCCAAAATTATCAAGGGCAATCCATCGCCAACAAACTAGATGAACTAATCGAGCTCACTAGCAAAGAACTTATCGACAACACTGCCAAAGACTGGTGTATCGGAGAAGACGAACTCCAATTTCTCGTGGACAACTACCGCGTCGGAAAAGACAAGCAAATCGGTGAAAAAGCTCTTATCGACTCCTACGACTATGCCAAATATAAACTCCATAAAGGCGATAAAGCCCTCAATAAACTTAAATACAAACGCGCCATCAAGCAGGCTTACCGCAATATGATCGAAGAAGACATCTTGCCGTTAAGAGGACGATAAGCGTGGGCTAAACACATGAAAAAGCATGATAGAAAAGGAAAATAAATGAAAACAAAATCAAAAATTCCCGCCCTTCGCTTTAAAGGGTTCACTGACGCTTGGGAAGAGCGGAGGTTATCTGAGTTTGTGAGTTTTTTTAATGGATTAACATACAAACCAAGTGACGTAAGGGAAGAAGGTACTTTGGTACTTAGATCATCAAACGTCAAAGATGGTGAAATTATTGATGCAGATAATGTTTACGTTACATCTGAAATGGCTACTTCTGAAAATGTAAAAAGAGGCGATATCATAGTCGTAGTCAGAAATGGTTCTCGTGCGTTAATTGGGAAGCACGCCACAATTAAGGAAGATATGCCGAATACTGTCATAGGTGCATTTATGTCAGGCATTCGTACAGGATTTCCATCATTCGTGAACGCCTTATTAGATACTTCGCAATTCAATAAAGAAATTGAAAAGAATATGGGAGCTACAATCAATCAAATTACGGGATATATGTTTTCTCAGATGAACTTTCTGATCCCATCAGCCTCCGAACAACAACAAATCGGTACCTTTTTCGCCCATTTAGACACCTTAATTTCCCTTCATCAGCGTAAGTTAGATTTGTTGAAAGAACAGAAAAAAGGCTTTTTACAAAAAATGTTCCCTAAAAATGGGGAAAAAGTTCCTGAATTGCGATTTGCGGGGTTTGCTGACGATTGGGAAGAGCGGAGGTTGAGGGAGGTAACTATATATCAGAATGGGAAGGGATATGAGGATTCTCAGAGTTCTAGTGGAAAATTTGAACTTATAAATTTAAATTCAATATCAATTGATGGTGGTCTGAAATCATCAGAAAAATATATTGAAAGTGCAGATAAAACATTACTTACCGATGATTTAGTAATGGTATTAAGTGATGTTGGAAAAGGAGATTTACTTGGGAGAGTAGCAATTATTCCAAAAGATAATTACTATGTTTTAAATCAGAGAGTTGCCTTAATTCGTCCAAAGAATAAACAACAGACAAATTATCTATTTTCGTATATTAATTCTCATCAGAGATACTTTAAACTGCATGGAGCAGGAATGTCACAGTTAAATATTTCTAAAGGTTCTGTTGAAAATTTTCCCCTATTACTACCTTCCCTCCCCGAACAACAACAAATCGGTACCTTTTTCGCTCATTTAGACACCTTAATCTCCCTTCATCAACGTAAGTTAGATTTGTTGAAAGAACTGAAAAAGGCCTTACTGCGCCAGCTATTTGTCTAAGCCAGAAGAAAACAGAAAGGAAAAAATGATGGCACAAGAAAACAACTCGCAAAATCTCTACCAGTCGCTTTGGAATGCGGCGGATATCCTTCGTGGTAAGATGGACGCAAATGAATACAAGTCTTACCTCCTTGGTTTGATCTTTTACAAGCACTTATCGGATAAACTGCTCCTTGAGGTGTGTGATGACCTTGACGAACCTTTTGAAAGCTTGGCACAAGCGCAAGCCCTCTATGAAGACAGTTTGGCAGATGAGGACTTGAGAGATGATTTGCTAGAGGATCTCTCAGATGTGCTGGGGTATACCATGGCGCCTCAGTTGACTTTCACCGCTTTGGTGTCTAAAGTTTATACTAGTGACTTTCAGCTAGAAGATTTGGCGCAAGGTTTCCGTGATATCGAGCAGTCTAATGAGATTTTTGAAAACTTGTTTGAAGACATCGACCTCTACTCAAAACGCTTGGGCCCAACACCACAAAAGCAAAACCAAGTCATTTCAGAGTTGATCAAAGAGTTAAATGAGCTAAACCTTAGCGACCACGATGGCGATATTCTTGGGGACGCTTATGAGTACTTGATTGGTCAGTTTGCCAGCGATTCAGGGAAAAAGGCCGGGGAGTTCTACACACCGCAGGCTGTTTCTCACCTCATGACACAGATTGTCTTTTTAGGGCGTGAGCACCAAAAAGGCATGACCCTCTATGACCCAACTATGGGATCAGGCTCACTCTTACTAAATGCTAAACGTTACAGTAAGGAAGCCTCAACCGTTCGTTACTTTGGGCAATAGATTAACGCCTCAACCTTCAACCTCGCTCGCATGAATATGATGCTGCACGGTGTTCCAATTGAAAACCAAAAACTCCACATCGGTGACACCTTGGATAAAGATTGGCCAAGCGATGAGCCGACAGACTTTGATGGTGTCTTGATGAACCCACCTTATTCTCAAAAATGGTCCGGGGACGCTGGTTTCCTCCAAGATCCCCGCTTTTCAAGCTATGGAGTTCTAGCACCAAAATCAAAAGCAGACTTTGCCTTCCTCCTACATGGTTTTTACCACCTAAAACACACAGGTATCATGGCCATCGTCTTGCCACACGGAGTGCTCTTTAGAGGAAATGCTGAGCAAAAAATCCGCAAACACCTCCTCGAAGAAGGAGCTATTGATACCATCATCGGACTACCAGCCAATATCTTCTACAACACGTCTATTCCAACGACAGTTATCATTCTCAAGAAAAACCGCACCACAAAAGATGTCTTCTTCATCGACGCTTCAAAAGAATTTGACAAGGGTAAAAACCAAAACGTCATGACTGACGAGCACATCGCCAAAATCTTGGCTGCCTATCAAGACCGCCAAGACATCGATAAATTTGCGCATTTGGCAAACTTTGATGAAATTGTTGAAAATGACTATAACCTAAACATCCCACGTTACGTGGATACCTTTGAAGAAGAGCCTGTGATCCCACTACCTGATTTGGCAGACCAATTGGCAGATACCGACAAACAAATCGCTGAAACCACAGCAAAATTAGAAAGCATGCTCACGCAATTAGTAGGGACAAACCCTGATGCCCAAAAGGAATTGGCTGACTTTTTAGCAAAATGGTAACAAATAAATACTAGGTTTTTGACCTAGTATTTTTTGGCTTTCGGGATTTGGGGTTTCCTTTGGCCTATCTTGTGCTATAATAGTATGTTATAAAAGAGAGGATTTTTTATGACAAATACCATTGATTTGGCGAAACCTGTCGCCGAAATCATACAAGAACACCCTGAAGTCAAGGAGATTTTGGTGGGTTTGGGGCTCAAACCCTTGGCCAATCCAGCCATGCTGCACACGGTAGGCAAGGTTACATCCTTGAAAGCAGGAGTAAAACTAACAGGCATTTCCCTAGAAGATATTGAGCGCACGCTCATATTTCACGGCTATGATGTAATCGGAGGTGACCATGACTGACAAGCGAATCGACGTGTTAAAAGACATTCTCTTGCGTTTGCATGACGGTGCGGATGCGGCTTCGGTGCAAGAGGACTTCAACCAGCATTTTACAGGCGTTTCGGCCCTTGAAATTTCCATGATGGAGCATGAGCTCATGGGGTCTGATACGGGCATTACTTTTGAGGATGTCATGGGGCTTTGCAATGTCCACGCCAATCTCTTTAAGGGAGCTATTTCAGATGTGGAGGCGCCTGACGCTGAGCAAGAAGGCCACCCTGTTTATCTCTTTAAGCAGGAAAACCTCGCCTTGCGAGCTGCCATGTTGCGCATTCGCCGCATCATTGAAAACTATGAAAAGCCTGAAAATGAGCCTTACCGTTTGGATTTGTTGAACGGTTTGCGCCATCAGATGAGCCTTCTTGGGCAATTTGATCGCCATTATACTCGCAAGGAAAAACTCTTCTTTCCAGTTATGGAGCGCTATGGGCATGACGCCCCACCAAAAGTCATGTGGGGTGTTGACGATGACATTCGTGATTTGTTCAAAACCACCCAAGCCAAACTCGACCAATTACCAAACATCAGCATTGACCAAGTTTCTGCAGCTTTTGAAGCCTTCGCCAAAGAATTTGAGGAAATGATTTTCAAAGAAGAGGCGATTTTACTGATGATTTTGTTGGAAACCTTGACGCAGGATGACTGGCTGGCCATTGCTAAGGAAAGTGATGCTTATGGCTATGCCATCATCAAGCCAACTGCGGTGTGGCAACCATACCGTGAAACCTTTGACACACCAAAAGATCTTCAAGAAGAAACTGACAACAAAGAATCTCTTGTGGCAGAGGACCTTTCAGACACTGAACAAGTGACGCGTGTGATTGATACGCCTGAGGGACAATTGACTATTCAATTCACTCCTAAAAAGGACAAGGCAGCTGTGGACCGCACCACGACACAAGCCTTTGGCAATGGTTATTTGTCTGTTGAACAAGCCGATTTGATTCTCAATCATTTGCCGATGGAGATTACTTTTGTCAATAAGGACGATATTTTCCAGTATTACAATAACAACACTGAGCCTGAAAACATGATTTTCAAGCGCACGCCAAGCCAAATTGGTCGTCATGTGGAACTGTGTCACCCACCTCGTGTGCTGGAAAAGGTCAAAAAGATTTTCAGTCTCTTGCGCTCAGGTGAGCGTAACAAGGTGACTATGTGGTACAAGTCTGAGCGTTCAGGAAAATTTATCTATGTGACCTATGCTGCTGTCCGTGATCGAAAAGGCGATTTTCAAGGGGTGCTAGAATATGTCCAAGACATTCAAGTCTTTCGTGACCTAGATGGTGATGCTAGTCGTAACATTTAGTTTATAACACCCAAAAGGCAAGATCGACAGCTGGTCTACTGAGTTGTGGACTTGTCTTTTCTATGTAAAAAACGGTATAATAGAAGTTATGGTTAATGGAATTATCAATTTGAAGAAAGAGGCTGGCATGACCAGTCACGATGCCGTTTTTAAGTTACGGAAATTATTACACGAGAAAAAAATTGGGCATGGTGGCACGCTTGACCCTGATGTGGTCGGTGTTTTGCCTATTGCCGTTGGCAAGGCCACGCGTGTTATTGAATACATGACCGAGGCTGGTAAGGTCTATCGTGGGCAAATTTGTCTTGGTTTTTCGACCACGACAGAGGACGCCAGTGGCGAGGTGGTGGAGAGAACACCTGTGTCTGCTGATTTAAGTCCTGAGCAGGTGGATGAGGCTATGGCAGGCATGGTGGGGGATATCAATCAGACACCGCCCATGTATTCTGCCGTTAAGGTCAACGGACGTCGTTTGTACGAATACGCGCGTGCGGGCGAAGAAGTGGAGCGCCCACACCGTCAGGTCAGCATTTACGATTTCAGGCGCACCAGCTCCTTGACCTTCAAGGATGATTGTTGTTATTTTGATTTTGAAGTGGCATGTAGCAAAGGTACCTATATCCGCACTTTGTCCGTGGATTTAGGGAAATCGCTGGGCTACGCCAGTCACATGTCCTTCTTGGAACGTCAAGCTTCAGCAGGATTGCAGTTGGATGACGCCTTGACTTTAGCAGAAATTGCGGAGAAATGTCAGGTAGACGATTGGTCTTTCTTGTTGCCGATTGAGTATGGTGTCATGGATTTGCCACGTGTGGATTTGACAGACGAGGAGGCCAAAGAGCTATCATTTGGCCGTAAAATTCCGCTAGAGCGCACGGATTCTCGATTGGCAGGCTTTTACCAAGACAAGCTAATTGCGATTCTTGAGCCTCGTGAGGACCTATACAAACCACGCAAAGTGTTTATGTGAGATAAAGACAAATGAACATCTATGAATTAAACGATTATAAAGACATCACAACAAGCCAAGATGCGGTGTTGGTTTTGGGCTATTTTGATGGGCTTCATCTTGGTCACAAAGCCCTTTTTGACCGTGCTAAAATCATTGCTAAGGAAGATAATCTAGACGTCACAGTCTTGACCTTCAATGCGTCGCCACGATTGGCCTTGAGCCGATACAGTCCGGATTTACTCTGTCAATTGACCTCTCCTGAGCTTCGTTATGACAAATTTGCGGCTTACGGTGTGGATAATTTGTACTTGACAGACTTCACGTCCTCATTTGCCAAATTGTCGTCGGATGCTTTTTTGAACTTGTTTGTCAAACCCTTGCGAGCAAAGGCCATTGTCGTTGGTTTTGATTACCGTTTTGGACATGACCGCAAAAGTGCCAGCGATTTAGCGCAGCAGTTTGACGGAGAAGTGGTGATTGTGCCAGAAGTGACGGACAAGGGCGAAAAAATCAGTTCCACTCGTATTCGTCATTTGCTGGAAACTGGGCAAGTCAAGGAAGCTAATCGTTTGTTAGGGTATGACTTTCAAACTAGCGGTTTAGTTGTTCATGGCGATGCGCGTGGGCGTACCATCGGTTTCCCAACGGCAAATCTGATTCCTCAAGACAGGGTTCTGTTGCCTCAATATGGGGTTTACGTCACAGACGCCATTGTACGTGGCAAACGCTATCGTTCCATGACCAGCATTGGTAAAAATATCACTTTTGGCGGCACAGAATTACGTCTTGAAGTCAACATTTTTGATTTCAATAGTGATATCTACGGTGAGCACATCGACGTCATTTGGTTGGAGAAGATTAGGGATATGGTCAATTTCTCAAGCATGAAAGCCCTAACAACTCAGTTGCATCAAGATAAAGCCTTTTCGTTAAAATTGTGAAAAAATGGGTTTATTTTTAGAAAAAAGATGGTCAATTATGGATTTTTTTAGTATAATATAAGCAAGTATATGGGGGGAGCGCTTATATGATTACGTTATTTTTATCACCGAGCTGCACCAGTTGCCGAAAAGCTCGTGCTTGGCTCAATGAGCATGACGTGAAATTTCAAGAACACAATATCATCACGAACCCGCTCAGCCACGAAGAATTGATGACCATTTTATCCTTAACAGAAAATGGTACAGAAGACATTATCTCAACTCGATCAAAAGTTTTTCAAAAGTTAGATCTTGACGTTGATGATCTCTCTGTTTCAGAATTGATTGACTTGATTTCGCAAAATCCAGGTTTGTTGCGTCGTCCGATTATCTTAGACGACCACAAACACATGCAAATTGGATTTAACGAAGACGAAATTCGAGCCTTTTTACCAAAGGATTACCGCAAACAAGAGTTGCGTCAAGCGACGATTCGAGCTGAGATAGACAGTTAAGAAAGGAGTAGCTCAAAGAAAGTCTTTAAAAAAACAAAAGTAGTGTCTGATCATAAGCTTATTGCGATGAAAAGACGCTCGTGCGCGTTGGAAAAGGCTATTTTGAGGACAAATACTTTATGAAGAATTATAGCTATCCGCTTGATCCATCTTGGAGCACTGATGAAATTGCCTCGGTGCTTTCTTTTTTGAATCGAGTTGAAGACGCTTATGAAAGCAAGGTAGCCATCAAAGATCTCTTAGACAGCTACGCAGCATTTAAAACCGTTGTAAAAAGCAAGGCACAAGAAAAACAAATTGATCGAGCTTTTGAACAAAGCAGCGGTTATTCAACCTACCAAGCGGTGAAACAGGCACGCGCGACAGAGAAAGGATACATTTCTCTTGAAAACTAAATTTAACTTTGCCAAAGAAATCATCCGTGAGGCAGGTGCCTTTGTTAAATCACACATGATTCAAGAACTAGACATTGAAGAAAAGACCCGTTTTGATGATTTAGTGACCAATCTTGACAAGGCAACGCAAGATTTAGTCATTGGTAAAATCAAGCAAGCCTATCCCGATGACCATATCATGGCCGAAGAAAATGGCGTTTATCACCCCGTGTCTGACGGGCATGTGTGGGTTTTGGATCCTATTGACGGCACGGTGAATTTCATTGTTCAACGTGATCATTTTGCCATTATGCTCTCTTATTACGAGGATGGTGTAGGGCAATTTGGCTTGATTTACGATGTCATGGGTGATACGTTATACAGCGGTGGCGGGCAATTCGACGTCTATGCCAACGACAAAAAATTACAGCCCTACCAAGACGTACTATTAAACCGCAGCTTGATTGGTTGCAATGCCATGATGTTTGCGGATGATTATCACGGCATCAAAGAATTGGTTCAGCAATGCCTTGGCGTGCGCATTTACGGTGGCGCAGGCATTAGCATGGCTTATGTCTTATCAGGGCAATTATTAGCCTATTTTTCACATATTCAGCCGTGGGATTACGCTGCTGCTAAGGTCATGGGGGAAAAATTAGGTTATGTCTTGCTCACTATTGATGGCAAGGAGCCTGATTTCAAGACTCGTCAAAAAGTCATGTTTGTGCCTAAGGCAAAATTAGCAACTATTCAACAATACCTCAAACCATAAGTGAGGATAGATCAGAAAAGGACAGTATGGCAGAAGCAAGTTGCCGCAGTTGGTACGAGGGAGATGCCCTTTTAGAAGCTTATCACGACACTGAATGGTGCAAGGTCACCCACGACGACCAAGCCTTGTTTGAATGGCTGTGCTTGGAGGGCGCTAGTGTAGGCTTGTCATGGAAAACCATTTTGCACAAACGTAGCAACTACTGCAAGGCTTTTCATGACTTTGACATTGACGCTTGTGCCAAGATGACTGACGAAGAACTAGAAAGCTTGTTATCAAATTCTGGTTTGATTCGCCATCGCAAGAAAATTTTCAGTATTCGCCAAAATGCGCAAGCCGTCCAAGCCATCCAAGAAAGCTATGGCTCTTTTGACGCTTACCTCTGGCAATTTACCAAAGGACAGATCATGGACCACAAGTGGGAACAGTTGTCTGATATTCCTACCGTGTCAGACTTGTCCCAACAACTCAGTAAGGACATGAAAAAACGTGGCATGGTTTTTGTAGGACCTGTGATTACCTATTCGTTTTTGCAAGCTATCGGCGTGGTTAATGATCACCTAATAAGTTGTCCCTACCGATAATGTGTCAAAACCTAGCTCGGCATGGGGCTAGGTTTTTCACTAGAATCATGTCAGTAATGAAAGGAAAATTAAGATGATAGAGTGGCTCTTGTCACAACATGTGGTTTTGCTCGCCTTTTTAGCAGGGCTCTTTACTTGGGGCTGCACCATTTTGGGGTCTGCCGTGGTCTTCTTTTTCACGCAGGTCAATCGTCGCCTGTTGGATGCGACAATGGGTTTTGCGGCTGGTGTCATGATTGCGGCATCCTTTTGGTCTTTGCTCAATCCTGCCTTGGAGTTTGCCCAAGCAGATTATGGCACAATGGCTTGGTTGCCTGTGGCGATTGGCTTTTTAGTGGGTGGTTTTAGTCTACGTTTGATTGATGTTTTAGTGCCCCACTTGCATTTGGGTATGGACCTTTCTGAAGCAGAAGGCATTCAGCCCAAGAAAAAACTCTCAAAAACCGCCTTGCTCTTTTTGGCTATCACCATCCACAATTTTCCTGAAGGCCTTGCCTTGGGTGTGACCTTTGGTGCCTTGGCTTCTTCTCAGCAGCCGAGCGTCGCAGCTCTTGTGGCGGCGCTTAGCTTGACAGTGGGGATTGGCTTGCAAAATATTCCTGAAGGTGCGGCCTTGTCTATTCCTATCCGAGCAGAAGGGCGCTCTCGCAAATGGGCCTTTTTCGTGGGAGCTATGTCTGCCATCGTTGAGCCAGTTGGTGCTGTTTTGGGTGCTGCCCTTGTTTTGATGATGTTGCAAGTCATTCCCTATGCCCTAGCATTTGCGGCTGGCGCCATGATTTTCGTGGTGGTGGAAGAATTGATTCCAGAGTCGCAGACCAATAGCAATACCGACATTGCCACGATGGGCTTGATGGCAGGCTTTGTTTTGATGATGGTTATGGATGTCGCTTTAGGATAAGCGGCATTTTTTGATAGAAGGGGAGTTGATTAGTTGAAAACGAATTCAAAATACCATACAATAAGAGAAAAAGAAAGAAGGTGATGTGATGGCGATTACCCTTCACTTGTATTACAAAGGTGAGAACGGCAAAGCCAAGCAATTCATGGAAGAAATGGAGCAATCAGGCACGGTAGCAGCGATTCGTGCGGAAAAAGGCAACCTCAAATACGATTATTTCTTCCCAGTTAGTGACCCTGAAACGGTGCTTTTGATTGATAGTTGGGAAAATCAGGCTGCTATTGATGCCCACCACGCCTCACCCATGGTGGCAACAGTGATAGCGCTCAGGGACAAATACGACCTGCACATGACGGTAGAGCGTTACTTATCAGACGACTATCCAGCAGATGATGTTTTCATTCGCCACTAGTCATTTGCCCTTTTCAAACGGGAAAGTTGATTATTGTCCTCTTATGAGATATGATAGGAGAAAAAGGAGAGAAAAACTATGTCAACATTTGCAGAATATTTCACACCCATCGTGGCTCAAGAAGCTGAGCAATACCTTAAAACAGCGGATGAATTCATCCTTTTCATCGGACGTCCAACGTGTCCTTACTGCCGCCGTTTTGAACCAAAATTGACTCAAGTAGCCAAAGACAATGATTTGACGGTTTATTATTTAAACAGCGAAAATCAAGATTCTGTGACACAAGATTTGCGTTTAACTTACAACATTCCAACAGTTCCAGCCCTTGTGGTGGCTAAGTCAGGCAAGGTTCGTGTGGTCTGCGATTCTTCATTATCAGAAGCCGTTATTTTAGACTTCATCAACCAAGACTAAGGGCTCTGTTATGGAAATCAATCATTACGACTACATCGTCATTGGTGCGGGTTCTGGCGGGATTGCTTCAGCCAATCGTGCCGCTATGCACGGTGCCAAGGTTATTTTATTTGAAGGCAAGGACATTGGCGGTACCTGTGTTAATCTAGGTTGCGTGCCTAAAAAAGTCATGTGGTATGGAGCACAGGTTGCTGAAACGCTAAACACCTACGCTGCGGAATATGGTTTTCAGGTCAAGGACACGGCGTTCGATTTTCAAACCCTAAAAGCCAATCGTCAGGCTTATATCGATCGTATTCATGCCTCTTATGAGAGAGGTTTTGACCATAATGGGGTTGAGCGTGTCAAAGCCTACGCTAGCTTTTTAGACGCCCATACGGTTGAAGCAGCTGGCAAATATTACACGGCGCCGCACATTCTCATTGCGACGGGGGGTCATGCCCTTTATCCTGACATTCCAGGGGCAGAATACGGTATGACCTCAGACGGCTTTTTTGCTTTGGATGATGTTCCAAAACGCACGGCTGTTGTCGGCGGTGGTTACATTGCGGTTGAATTGGCTGGGGTGCTTGAGGCACTCGGTTCGAAAACGCATCTCTTCGTTCGCTATGACCGTCCTTTGCGTCGCTTTGATAAAGACATCGTTGTAACACTCGTGGATAATATGGCTAAAAACGGACCGCATCTGCATACGAACGCCATACCAAAAGAAGTCCTCAAAAATGCAGACGGCAGTTTAACCATTGGCTTTGAAAACGGCGAATCTTACACCGTTGATGCTGTGATTTGGGCGATTGGCCGCAAGCCAAATGTCACTGGGTTTGGCATTGAAAAGGCAGGGGTTGCCCTAAATGACAAAGGATTTATCCAAACGGACGCTTACGAGAACACCTCTGTTGAAGGCTTGTATGCCCTTGGCGATGTCAATGGCAAATTGGAATTAACCCCAGTTGCCGTCAAGGCAGGCCGTCAATTATCAGAGCGTTTGTTTAACGGTCAAAGCCATGCCAAGATGGACTACACCAACGTTCCGACGGTTATTTTCAGCCACCCATCTATTGGGGCTATCGGCTACACAGAAGAAGAGGCCATCGCAAGATTTGGCAAGGATGAGATTAAGGTTTACCGTTCAAGCTTCACACCGATGTACACCGCTTTGGGCGACCATCGCCAACCTTGCGTGATGAAATTAGTCACGCTTGGTAAGGACGAAAAAGTTATCGGTTTACATGGTATCGGATATGGGGTCGATGAAATGATTCAAGGCTTTGCCGTCGCTATCAAGATGGGGGCAACCAAGGCCGATTTTGACCAAACCGTAGCCATTCACCCGACAGGCGCAGAAGAATTTGTCACCATGCGTTAGTCAAATAAACAATTCAGAAAGGCAGTTTTCAGCATTCGAAAACCGCCTTTTAAAATGCACAATTTCTCCTGTTTTTAAGTTGTAATTAACATGTGAAATTGTTATCATATAAGTATGTTATTACCTGAAACATTTATTGAAAAATACCGACATCTTCTTGGTTCTGAAGCAGATGCTTTTTTGGCGTCGTTTGATGACGAACCCGTCTCAGGATTCCGTGTTAATCCGCTAAAACCCGTGCAAGTCACCTTTAACGATCCTATCCCCAATACACCTTGGGGATATTATGGCAAGGTCAACGGCAAGTCGTCTGAGCACGTGTCAGGATTGGTTTATTCGCAAGAACCCGCTGCTCAGATAGTGGGACAAGTAGCTGCGCCAAAAGAAGGCATGCGAGTGTTGGACTTGGCAGCCGCTCCAGGAGGAAAATCCACACATCTATTGAGTTACCTTAATAACACAGGAGTTTTGGTTAGCAATGAAATTTCCACCAAGCGTAGTAAAATTTTAGTGGAAAACATTGAGCGTTTTGGTGCCAGAAATGTTGTTGTGACCAACGAAAATTCTCAAAAATTAGCCAAGGTATTTCCAGAGTATTTTGACCTGATTGTTTTTGATGGTCCTTGTTCTGGTGAGGGCATGTTTCGTAAGGACCCATCTGCCATTCAGTATTGGCATGAGGATTACCCAGTAGAATGTGCGGCTTTGCAAAAGGAGATTTTAGCAGAAGCTATGACCATGCTGGCTCCTGGCGGCACACTGGTTTATTCGACTTGTACTTGGTCGCCTGAGGAAAATGAAGGCGTGGTAAGCTGGTTGCTAGACAACTACGAAAGCTTAGAATTGCTCCCAATTGACAAAATCAATGGCATGATTGGGGGAATTGATATGCCTGAAGTGGCTCGCATGTATCCCCATCATTTTAAAGGGGAAGGGCAGTTTGTGGCGAAGTTGCGAGATACTAGACCTCCTAAAACGCGTCGCATCAAGCCAACTTCTTCTCGTTTGAACAAGACGCAATTGACCTTGTGGCAGGATTTTGCTAAAAAGCATCTAACCGTTGATTTGAAAGGGACGCTGCAAACCTTTGGTGATAATCTCTATCTCTTGCCTGAGGGCTTGCCTGATTTAGCCAAGTTAAAAATTGCCCGAAACGGCCTGCATCTAGGAACCTTTAAAAAGAACCGCTTTGAGCCGTCTTTTGCCTTGGGCTTGGCCCTTTCTCCTCAAGAAGTGACCCAATCTGTTGAAATTGATATAGAACAGTTCAAACATTATGCATCAGGAAATGTCGTGCCGCTCGACACTTCGCTAGCAAACGGCTGGTATTTGGTCACGGTAGAAGGGAACGGCATAGGCTTTGCCAAAATCACAGGAAAGGTACTTAAAAATTACTTTCCAAAAGGTTTACGATTTTACTCGTAAACTGTTATAGATATCATTTATCAAAATAAGTTGAGAAGCACTTTGCAAATGCTTCCTTAATATGTTACTATTTTTTTGTAAGGTATTTGTAAGAGGCTTGTAAAGTTTATCTCATGGGATGTACCTTATATTTTCAAATAAGTAGGAATCATAAATGAAACAAATGAAAAAATGTAGCTTTCTCATGCTAATTGCTTCAATGGTCGTCATCTTATCGGGATGTGCGAGTTGGATTGATAAAGGACAGTCGATTACCAGCGTTGGTTCTACGGCCTTGCAGCCACTTGTAGAAGCTGCTGCTGATGAGTTTTCTTCAATCCACGTTGGGAAGATCATTAACGTCCAAGGGGGCGGGTCTGGTACTGGGTTATCGCAAGTACAATCTGGTGCGGTCCAAATCGGGAACAGTGACCTGTTCGCAGAAGAAAAAGACGGTATCGATGCTTCCTTATTGGTGGACCACCAAGTTGCCGTTGCAGGTCTTTCAGTGATTGTCAATAAAAAGGTTAATGTGAAAAACCTATCACTAGAACAACTGCAAAAGATTTTCACTGGTGAGATTACCAACTGGAAAGAAGTAGGCGGTCAAGACCTACCAATTTCAATCATTAATCGTGCCGCTAGTTCAGGTTCACGTGCGACCTTTGACAGTGTTGTGATGAAAGGAAAAACAGCCATCCGTAGTCAAGAACAAGATTCAAATGGTATGGTTAAATCCATCGTTTCACAAACACCAGGAGCCATTTCTTATTTGGCATTTGCCTATGTTGATGATAGCGTCAAAACACTTGATTTAAACGGTTATTCTCCGACAGCTGAAAATGTAACAACTAATAACTGGCCACTCTGGTCTTACGAACACATGTACACTAAAGGTGAGCCAACAGGTTTGACAAAAGAATTTTTGGATTTTGTCATGAGCGACGAAGTGCAAAACGGTATTGTCAAACAAATGGGTTATATTTCTGTTAATGATATGAAAGTAACCAAGTCAGCTGACGGTACAATAACAGCAAAATAAGGAGAAGTGATGAAAAATCAAGAACTGGAAAAACAATTAACCTCGCCGTCAAAAAATTCGCGCTTGGAAAAATTTGGTCGAGGCATTACATTTTTTTGCCTAGTCTTAATTGTTTTTATTGTGGCAATGATTCTCGTCTTTGTTGCCCAAAAAGGGCTATCGACTTTCTTTGTCAATAAAGTCAATCCACTAGCCTTCTTATTCGGCGGAAAATGGAATCCAAGCTCAGGATCATTTGGAGCCCTTCCAATGATTTTAGGGTCGTTCATCGTAACCATTTTATCAGCCATTATCGCTACACCGATTGCCATTGGTGCAGCCGTATTTATGACTGAGATTTCTCCAAAATACGGTGCGAAAATTTTACAGCCAGCGATTGAATTGTTGACTGGTATTCCATCTGTTGTTTATGGATTTATCGGTTTGCAAGTCATTGTGCCATTTGTACGCTCAATCTTTGGCGGAACAGGTTTTGGTATTCTATCAGGGGTATGCGTCTTGTTTGTCATGATTTTACCAACTGTGACCTTCATGACGGTTGATAGTTTAAAAGCTGTCCCTAGACATTACAAAGAAGCTAGTTTGGCAATGGGCGCAACTCGTTGGCAAACCATTTGGCGTGTAATTTTGAACGCTGCAAGACCTGGTATTTTTACGGCGGTTATCTTTGGTATGGCACGTGCTTTCGGTGAAGCCTTGGCCATCCAAATGGTGGTGGGAAATTCAGCCGTTATTCCAACGTCATTAACCACACCAGCAGCAACCCTAACATCCGTCCTAACGATGGGAATTGGTAATACTGTCATGGGAACTGTTCAAAATAACGTCCTATGGTCATTAGCCTTAGTTTTACTTTTGATGAGTCTTGGATTCAACATGCTCGTTAAATTTATTACAAGAGAAAGAAAGAGAAATTATGCACGCTAAAAAAATAGATAAAATAGCAACAACCGTTCTCTACACCATTGCAGGAATCATTGTTGCGATTTTGGCATCGTTATTGCTTTATATTCTAGTTAAGGGGCTTCCTCACGTTAGCTGGTCATTTTTAACAGGACGTTCATCGTCTTATGAAGCTGGTGGAGGTATCGGGATCCAACTCTATAACTCCCTCTTTCTTTTGGTGATTACCTTAATCATCTCTATTCCCCTATCACTGGGAGCTGGTATTTACCTATCAGAATATGCTCGAAAAGGGCGTTTGACGAACTTTATCCGTACCTGTATTGAAATCTTGTCATCACTTCCATCAGTGGTTGTTGGTTTGTTTGGGTATTTGATTTTCGTTGTTCAATTCCAATACGGTTTCTCAATCATCTCTGGTGCCCTTGCCCTTACGGTCTTTAACTTGCCACAGATGACTCGTAACGTTGAGGATGGTTTGCGAAATGTTCACCACACACAACGCGAAGCTGGTTTGGCTCTTGGTTTGTCACGCTGGGAAACGGTTATTCATGTCGTTGTACCAGAAGCCCTTCCAAGTATTGTCACAGGTATCGTGCTTGCTTCAGGTCGTATTTTTGGTGAAGCCGCTGCCCTTATCTACACAGCAGGTCAGTCAGCGCCAGCTCTTGATTGGTCAAACTGGAATCCACTAAGTGTTACCAGTCCAATTTCTATTTTCCGTCAAGCAGAAACCTTGGCCGTACACATTTGGAAAGTTAACAGTGAAGGAACCATTCCAGATGCGACCCAAGTTTCTCAAGGTAGTGCAGCAGTCTTGTTGATTTTCATCTTGATTTTTAACTTATCAGCTCGTTACATCGGCAGAAGACTTCATGCAAAATTAACGTCAGCAAACTAAAGGAGAAGAGATGGCAGATTACAACTGGAATGAAAGACATATTATCACCTTTCCTGAGGATAAATTGGCTTTAGCTACCAAAGATTTGCATGTCTATTATGGGCAAAAAGAAGCCATCAAGGGCATTGATATGCAATTTGAAAAAAATAAAATCACAGCCCTTATCGGTCCATCAGGATGTGGGAAATCAACCTTCTTACGCAGTTTAAATCGCATGAACGATACGATTGATATTGCTAGAGTAACAGGTGAAATTCTTTACGAAGGCATTGACGTGAACGCTAAAAACATCAATGTTTATGAAATGCGTAAGCACATCGGAATGGTATTCCAACGACCAAACCCTTTTGCCAAATCCATTTATAAAAACATCACCTTTGCTTATGAGCGTGCAGGGATTAAAGACAAGCAATTTTTGGATGAAGTGGTTGAAACCTCTCTGAAACAAGCAGCATTGTGGGATCAGGTTAAAGATGACCTTCACCATTCTGCCTTTACCTTATCAGGTGGGCAACAACAACGTTTGTGTATTGCTCGTGCCATTGCGGTTAAACCAGATATCTTGCTCATGGATGAGCCTGCGTCAGCCCTTGACCCAGTAGCAACCATGCAGTTAGAAGACACCATGTTTGAGTTGAAGAAAAATTACACCATTATCATCGTAACGCACAACATGCAACAAGCAGCTCGTGCTAGTGATTACACCGCCTTTTTCTACCTTGGAGATTTGATTGAGTACGATAAGACCAACAACATCTTCCAAAATGCAAAACTCAAATCAACAAGTGACTACGTGTCAGGACACTTTGGTTAGGAAGGACAGAGATGACAGAACCTATTTTAAAAGTTAGCGATTTATCTGTTTATTACAACAATAAAAAAGCGCTCAATAATGTATCCATGAATTTCTATCCTAACGAAATTACCGCTTTGATTGGTCCATCAGGTTCTGGGAAATCAACCCTCCTACGTTCTATCAATCGTATGGGGGACTTGAATCCAGAAGTGACTCTTACAGGCTCTATTGTCTATAACGGTCACAATATTTATAGCCCTAGAACGGATACTGTTGAGTTGCGTAAGGAGATCGGTATGGTGTTCCAACAACCTAACCCGTTTCCAATGTCTATTTATGAAAACGTGGTTTATGGCTTACGTTTGAAAGGCATTCGCGATAAACAAGTGCTTGATGAAGCTGTGGAATCTTCTCTCATTGGGGCATCTATTTGGGATGAAGTGAAAGACCGTTTACACGATTCAGCTCTTGGCTTGTCAGGTGGTCAGCAACAACGTGTCTGTGTGGCTCGTGTTTTGGCAACCAGTCCAAAAATTATTTTGTTGGACGAACCGACATCTGCCCTTGACCCGATTTCAGCAGGAAAAGTCGAAGATACACTGTACGGCTTAAAAGAGAAATATACCATGCTCATTGTTACACGTTCGATGCAACAAGCGTCGCGTATTTCAGACCGAACAGGGTTCTTCCTTGACGGCAATCTCGTTGAATACGGTGAAACACATGAGATGTTCATGAATCCAAAACAAAAAGAAACAGAAGATTATATTACAGGAAAATTTGGTTAATATTTAGGAAGTATCATATAAGGGAGGCGATATAATGTTGAGGTCAAAATTCGATGATGAATTAGAAAAACTGCATAACCAGTTTTATGCGATGGGAACTGAGGTTTTATCACAAATCAATAAAACAGTGCGTGCGTTCATTAGCCACGACCGCGAATTAGCAAAAGAGGTTATTGAAGGGGATGAGGTTGTCAATAATTTTGAAACCAAGTTGGAGAAGAAATCACTTGAAATCATTGCCTTGCAACAACCTGTGTCACACGATTTGCGAACTGTTATCACAGTTCTGAAAGCCTCAAGCGATGTGGAACGTATGGCTGACCATGCTGCTTCTATTGCAAAAGCGACTATCCGTGTCAAAGGTGAAACCCGTTTGCCAGAGGTTGAAGAAGAAATCAAGAAAATGGGGAAAGCCGTGCGTAGCATGGTAGAAGAAGCTCTTGATGTTTATATTACAGGTGACGAAGAAAGAGCTTATGAAGTCGCTGCTTCTGATGAAGTCATCGATAACTATTTCCGTGAAATCCAAAACATGGCAGTTGAAGCTATCCGTCAACAACCTGATACGGTTTTTGCAGGAAAAGAATACCTTCAAGTCATCACCTATTTAGAACGTATCGGTGATTATGCCCGCAATATTTGTGAATGGGTGGTTTATCTCAAAACAGGTAAAATTATCGAATTGTAAGGCAACTCACTTACTTTTTGTAGGTTAGGTCTGACAGATAGGCCCTGTTTGTGGTATAATATTAGGGTTCGGTGGTCTTTATGCCACTAGAGTTAGTGATAATGAATCAAATTAAAGTGAGGGATGAGGCATCAAACCTCATTTCTGTATTCTAAAGGAGTTATATGAAAACTGTAGAACATTTTATTGAAAAATTTGTTCCTGAAAATTACAACATTTTTCTTGACATCAATCGTGCTGAAAAATCATTTTCAGGAAATGTCGCTATTACCGGTGAAGCTTTAGACAATGTCATTTCATTCCACCAAAAAGATTTAACCATTGCATCTGTTTTATTGGACAATCAAAACTTGGATTTCAAGGTTGATAACCAACAAGAATCACTTAGTATTGACCTACCAGAAACAGGGACAATTACACTTGTGATTGAATTCTCAGGAAAAATCACGGATAACATGACAGGTATCTACCCATCTTATTACACAGTAGATGGCATGAAAAAAGAAGTAATTTCAACACAGTTTGAAAGCCACTTTGCTCGTGAAGCCTTCCCATGTGTTGACGAACCTGAAGCAAAAGCAACCTTTGATTTGAGCATCAAATTTGACCAAGCTGCTGATGAAATTGTTCTATCAAACATGCCTGAAGTGGATGCAGAACGCCGCAAAGAAACAGGTCTTTGGACTTTTGATACCACTCCACGCATGTCATCATATCTTTTAGCCTTTGCACTTGGTGATTTGCAAGGTAAAACAGCATCAAGTAAAAACGGAACAGAAGTTGGTGTCTTCTCAACCAAAGCCCACAATCCAAAAACATTGGATTTTGCCTTGGATATCGCTGTTCGCGTGATTGATTTTTACGAAGATTACTTTGGTGTTCGCTACCCTATCCCATTGTCATACCACGTGGCACTTCCTGACTTCTCAGCTGGTGCTATGGAAAACTGGGGCTTGGTAACTTACCGTGAAGTGTACTTGCTCGTTGATGAAAATTCTACCGTTAAGAGCCGTCAAAATGTTGCGCTTGTCGTTGCTCACGAATTAGCTCACCAATGGTTTGGTAACCTAGTAACCATGAAATGGTGGGATGACCTATGGCTTAACGAATCATTTGCTAACATGATGGAATACGTGTCTATCGACGCTATTGAACCTTCTTGGAACATCTTTGAAGATTTCCAAACAACAGGTGTGCCTTTAGCACTTCAACGTGATGCGACTGACGGTGTGCAATCTGTTCACGTAGCTGTTAACCACCCAGATGAAATTAATACCTTATTTGACCCTGCCATTGTTTATGCTAAAGGAAGCCGCTTAATGCACATGCTTCGTCGTTGGCTCGGTGATGATGATTTCAGAGCAGGTTTGAAGATTTACTTTGAAAAACACCAATACAGCAATACCATCGGTCATGACCTTTGGAATGCCTTGTCAGAAGCATCAGGCAAAGACGTTGCTGCCTTTATGGATGCTTGGTTGGAACAACCAGGTTACCCAGTTGTGACAGCAGAAGTGGTAGATGATACGCTTGTTCTTAGCCAAAAACAATTCTTCATCGGAGAAGGACAAGACCAAAACCGTATCTGGCCAATTCCATTGAATACCAACTGGACAGGCTTGCCAGAAACCTTGACTGAAGAACGCCTTGCTATTCCAAACTTTAGCCAATTAGCCGCTCAAAATGAAGGTGCGCTTCGTTTGAACACTGCTAATACAGCTCACTACATCACTAATTACAAAGGTCAATTGTTGAAGGCTGTTCTTAACCAATTAACAGAACTTGATACCACATCAAAACTACAAGTAGTTCAAGAACGCCGTCTTTTGGCTGAAAGTGGTGAGATTTCTTATGCGGAATTGATTCCATTATTGACTAAATTGACAGACGAAACTTCTTACCTTGTGTCTGAAGCAATTGCGCAAGTTGTGGATGGTTTGGATATGTTTATGGACGAAGGTAGTGAAGCCCAAGCTGAATTCAAAGCCTTGGTTAACCGTTTGATGCAAAAGAATTATGACCGTCTTGGATTTGAACCACAAGTTGGAGAATCTGACGAAGATGAAATGGTTCGTCAAAAAGCGATTAGCTTGATGCTTTATGCAGACAATGCGGACGCTGTGGCTAAAGCCGAAGAAATCTTTGACGCTCACAAAGAAAACATCGAATCTATCCCTGCTTCAATCCGCTTATCTGTTTTGGCCAACCAAGTAAAACACGCTGAAACAGAAGAATTAGTATCATTATACTTGGATTGCTACGTTAAGACTAATGATGGTAACTTCCGTCGTCAATTGGCTGCTGCCTTGTCTAACACCAAAGAAAAAGCAACCGTTGAGCGCATCTTGGGCGAATTGAAAAACAAAGATGTTGTGAAACCGCAAGACCTTGCCATGAGCTGGTACCGTCCATTCCTTAACAAGGACTTCTCACAAGGAGCCTTCTGGAATTGGGCTTGTGAAAACTGGGATTGGATTACCTCTGCACTTGGAGGCGATATGAGTTTTGACAAATTTGTCATTTACCCAGCTAACACCTTCAAAACACCTGAACGTTTGGAAGAATACAAAGCCTTCTTTGAACCACAATTAGATGACATGGCTATCAGCCGTAACATCACAATGGGTATTAAAGAAATTTCAGCTCGTATCAACTTGATTAACACAAGCAAAGCTGCTGTTGAAAGTGCTTTGGCTGAACTATAAAAAGAATGACCATTAAAATCATTAAAAACGTTTGAGGCAGCTCAGACGTTTTTAACTGTTATCTGATTTAGCTAGTCTTAAGTTATCTGGGCTAGAATAATAAAAATATGATTTACATGAACTTAAGAGGATGTTAATAAGATTGTAAGGAGATAGCCTATGATTAAGATTTTGTTAGTTGAAGATGATTTGAGTTTGTCAAATTCTGTCTTTGATTTCTTGGATGATTTTGCGGATGTGATGCAGGTTTTTGACGGTGAAGAAGGTCTTTATGAAGCTGAAAGTGGGGTCTATGACTTGATTTTGCTTGACCTTATGTTACCTGAAAAAGACGGTTTCCAAGTGCTTAAAGAATTGCGTGAAAAAGGTATTTCGACGCCTGTTTTGATTATGACAGCGAAAGAAAGCCTTGATGATAAGGGGCATGGTTTTGAGTTGGGAGCAGATGATTACTTGACTAAGCCTTTCTACCTTGAAGAGTTGAAAATGCGTATTCAGGCCCTTTTGAAACGCTCTGGAAAATACAATAGCAATACCTTGTCTTACAAAGAAGTGACCGTTGATACCGCGACAAATACCACAACTGTTGACGGAAAAGTCGTTGAATTGCTTGGTAAAGAATTTGATTTGTTGGTTTACTTTTTACAAAACCAAAACGTTATTTTGCCAAAATCACAAATTTTTGACCGTTTGTGGGGATTTGACAGTGATACGACCATTTCGGTGGTGGAAGTCTATGTGTCTAAAATACGCAAAAAATTGAAGGGAACTGAGTTTGCCAAAAACCTTCAAACACTGCGTAGTGTGGGGTACATTCTAAAAGATGCGGAATAAGTGGTCTAAGAAATTACTATCAGGGACAACCTTTTCGCATTTCTTCCATTTCTTCGCGGTCTTTACAGGTATTTTCATCGTCATGACTGTTATTATCTTGCAAATCATGCGTTTTGGTTTGTATTCGACAGTGGATACCAATTTGCAAAATGCTGCTTATAATGCTAATGATTATGTCGCTCGGACGATGAAGCGCAGCGATTCTTTGCAGGTTGATGATTCGGACTATGAATCCTTTTTTGCGGATGAAAATGGCAGCAAACTCAAATCAGCCCTCAACGGCGAAACGCTAACCAATGTGAGTGTTCTTTTGTACGATAAAAAGGGCAAGATTTTAAATGCCTTGGACGCCTTTCTCCAATTTGGTGCTTTATCTTACAGCCTTGATGAGGATAGCATTGGGGAGATTAAAGAGGAAAAAATCAAAACCATTTTCGGGCAAAATGAAAAATACCATGTGCTAACGGTCAAAGTCGATGATGCGGATTATCCAGCGATTAAGTACGCAACTTTTTTGATTAGCGTGCGGCAGTTGGATGAAGCTAATGAACGTTACGTGACCATTACGATCACAGTCATGGTGATTTTCTGGATGATTTCCATTTTGGCGAGCATCTACCTTGCCAATTGGACGCGTAAGCCGATTTTGGAAAGTTATGAAAAGCAAAAAGCCTTCGTGGAAAATGCCAGTCACGAATTGCGGACGCCATTAGCTGTTTTGCAAAACCGTTTGGAAGGTTTGTTTAGAAGACCTAATGACACGATTTTAGATAATAGCGAAAGCATTGCGGCTAGCCTTGACGAAGTCCGTAATATGCGCTTTTTGATTACCAATTTGCTCAATTTGGCTCGGCGAGATGATGTCTTGAAGGTTGATTTAGAAATGATTCAGCCAACCATGTTCGATGAAGTCTTTGAAAATTACAGCCTCATTGCCGAGGAGAGTAATCGTATCTTTATTGGGCAAAATCTAGCTACCCACCCGATCAAATCAGACCGTGTCTTGCTCAAACAATTGATGACCATCTTATTTGATAATGCCATTAAGTACACGGATGAAGATGGCGTGGTTGAATTTACCGTTAAAACAACGGAAAGACACACCATTATCACGGTTGCGGACAATGGTATCGGTATTAGTGATAGCGATAAGCTGAAGATTTTTGACCGATTCTACCGAGTGGACAAGGCAAGAACGCGTCAAAAGGGTGGATTTGGTTTAGGCTTGTCCCTAGCTCAACAAATCGTGGACGCCCTAAAGGGAACCATTACAGTCAAAGACAATACACCTAAAGGAACAATTTTTGAAGTGCGTTTTAACCACCATCATTGATAAACACAAAAAGGTATTGGATTTTCTCCAATACCTTTTTGTGTGGTAATAAAAAAACTCCATTTGGAGTTTTCATTGGATATTAGTTAGCCAATTTAGCAGCAAGACGTGCTTTATCGCGGCTAGCTTTATTTTTGTGAATCAACCCTTTTGATTCAGCTTTATCGATGCTAGAAGAAGCAGCGCGGAAAAGCTCTTCAGATGGGTTAGCTTCAAATGCTTTGATAGCAGAACGCATAGCTGATTTTTGTGCTGAGTTTTTAGCGTTTTGTTTAACGTTAAGTTCAGCGCGTTTGATAGCTGATTTAATATTTGCCAATGTTTTCACCTCCAAATTAATCTAACTATATCATTATATAGAATTTCTTGACTTTTGGCAAGTCTTTATCACTTTTTCAAATAAATTCTATCAATTTTGTGATCAGAAGCCTTGTGTAAAATCAATTCTGCTCGATTTCGTGTGGGTTCGATGTATTTTTTCAAATTCACGAGATTGATGCTTCCCCAAGTATCCTCAGCAATTTTAAGGACCTCTTCACGCTCCATATGCACAAAGCGGTGGTAGTAATTGTTTTTATCTGTCTTAGCCAACTCGAGCAAACTATCGAAACGTTCCAAATACCATTTTTTGATGTTATTGATATCAGCATCAATGTAAATGGAAAAATCAAAGTAACCTGTCATGTAAAGGCGAGTGTTTTTCTGATTTTGAAAGACATTGATGCCTTCAAGAATGAGAAAATCAGGCGACTGAATCACTTGCTTTTCATCAGGTAAAATATCGTAGATTTCATGCGAGTAAACAGGAATTTCAGCCGTCATGCCATTTTTTATAGAATCGAGGAAGTTCAAGAGCAACTCCATGTTATAGCTTTCAGGAAAGCCTTTGCGGTTCAATATCTGCCGTTCCATAAGCACGCTATTGGGGTAAATGAAGCCATCTGTCGTGACCATTTCCACTTTGCTATTTTTAAATGTCCGTGATAAAAGGATTTGCAGCAGACGACTAGTAGTTGATTTGCCAACAGCTACCGAACCAGAAATACCGATGATAAAAGGACGCTGGCAGGCTTCTTTCTTTAGAAAAATACTTTTAGCAAAAGAGAGGTTTTCTTGTGCCTTTTTATAAATCTGAATCAGGCTAATCAATGGTAAATACACATCAATCACGTCTTGAATGCTGATTTTATCGTTAAGGCTTTTGATAGCTTCAAGTTCTTCTGCCGTCAAGAGGGGTTTGGTATGTTGGTGCAATTCTTGCCAAGATTCTCGAGAAATGTCGTTAAAATTGATAAACTCACGTGTCATGTTACGCTCCTACTGAGGTTATTGCTTCATTATAGCATTTTATAACCTAATTGAAAACCATTACAATATATGATAAAATAATAAAACGTTTGAGAAGGAGTAGGGAAATGACAAAGACAAATATGTATTATGAAGAAAATCCAGACAGCGCTCACGATATTCATGAGTTGAAGGTTACCTTGTTAGGACAACACTTTTCTTTTTTGACCGATTCTGGTGTTTTTTCTAAAAAAATGATTGATTATGGAAGTCAAGTGCTTCTCAATGCGGTTTCTTTTGAAGCAGGAAAGACGCTTTTGGACCTTGGGTGTGGTTATGGTCCCTTAGGAATTGCCTTAGCAAAGGTGCAAGGAGTGAAGCCAACCATGGTTGATGTCAATAACCGTGCCCTTGATTTGGCCCGTAAAAACGCTGAGAAAAATGGGATTTCGGCCACTATTTTCCAGTCAAATGTCTATGAGCAAGTGGAAGGAATTTTTGATTACATCATCACCAATCCTCCTATTAGAGCAGGAAAACAAATTGTGCATGAAATGATTGGTGAAAGCATCACGCATCTTAATTCGGGTGGTAGCTTGACGCTGGTTATTCAGAAAAAGCAAGGAGCACCAAGTGCCAAAGCTAAAATGGAAGACGTTTTTGGCAATGCTACCATTTTAAAACGCGACAAAGGTTATTATATTTTACAAAGCATTAAAGAGTGAACCAACCTTTTCTAAAGGGCCTTAGTAGCCTTCTTTAGAAAAGGTTTTTGTATCTTTATAGAACATTATTAGAATTTTTATAAAATAATAATAGAAAAAAGCGGGCAAAACTATTTCCTCTCCCTTACTAATTCTTGTCAATTAGCTATATATAAGATGAAAAAGTTCAGTAAAATCCGATAGTTCTTATGTGTATAAATAAATGTGACATGGTTGTCACAATTGATATTATCGGATTTTAGGGCAATTTCCTTGTTTTTTCTTGATAGAAGGATACTTCGGATTTTACAATTTTGTTTCATTGTAAAAAAATGATAAAAAGGACTTACATATTTTGAAAAAAATGGTAAAATATAAAGGGTTTGTTTTTTAGGAAACGATCAAAATAGATCAGAAAGGGGCAAAAATGCCTATTAATCAGTACATTGATCATACGTTATTAAAACCCGAAAGTACCCAAGAGCAAATTGATCACTTGCTTTCAGAAGCGGTTGAGTATCAGTTTGCTAGCGTCTGTGTCAATCCGACTTGGGTGGCTCATTGTGCGAAAACCTTGGCTGGTACTGGCGTAAAAGTCTGTACAGTGGTTGGCTTTCCTTTGGGAGCAAACACAAGCAGCGTAAAAGCTTTTGAAACTAAAGATGCCATCGCAAACGGTGCAGATGAAATCGATATGGTTATCAACGTCGGTCAGTTAAAATCAGGTCAGTACGAAGTCGTAAAAGCAGATATTCGTGCAGTTGTTGAGGCTAGCCAAGACAAGTTGGTCAAGGTCATCATTGAAACGTGTCTGCTTACCAATGACGAAAAAGTTAAAGCGTGTCAATTAGCGGTATCTGCTGGCGCAGATTTTGTGAAAACCTCAACTGGTTTTTCAGCGGCTGGCGCCACGGTTGAAGATATCGTGTTGATGCGTGAAACGGTTGGCCCTAATATTGGCGTTAAGGCAGCTGGCGGTGCACGTTCTTACGAAGATGCTGAAGCTTTCATTGAAGCAGGTGCTACTCGAATTGGAACGTCATCAGGTGTTGCCATCGTTAGTGGTGAAACCGTGACAGAAGGTTACTGAACTTTTTAGTAACTTGATAATAAAGACGGTCGTGATGATAGTCATGTGGTTGATGCCACAGTTTTAAAGCTTTATAGCCTGTTGTATGGATTGAGTCGTCTGACTCGATAAATTTGCAATCTTATTGCGTGTATTTTTAAGGAGGAGTTCATTTTCATGAACAAAAAAATTGTTGGTCTTGGTCTTGCTGCCGTTGCAGCATTGAGTCTAGCTGCATGTAGTCGTTCTAACTCATCATCTGATTCAGATTCTAAAGTGAAAGTTGCCCTTGTTACAGATACTGGTGGTATTGATGATAAATCATTTAACCAATCAGCTTGGGAAGGTCTTCAAGCTTGGGGCAAAGAACACGATTTGAAGAAAGATACTGACTACACATTCTTCCAATCTAATAGTGAGTCAGATTACGCGACAAACCTTGATTCTGCTGTTTCAAATGGTTACAACCTTGTTTTTGGTATTGGTTACAACCTTCACGATGCTGTAGATCAGGCTGCTCAAGACAATAAAGACGTTAACTACGTTATCGTTGATGATGTTGTTTCTGGTCACGACAACGTTGAGAGTGTTCTGTTCGCAGATAACGAAGGAGCCTACCTTGCCGGTATCGCTGCCGCTATGCAAAGTAAAACAAAACACGTTGGTTTTGTAGGTGGTGTTGAATCAGATACAATCACACGTTTTGAAGCTGGATTTAAGGCTGGTGTTGAATCAGTAGATAGTTCAATCAAAGTGGATGTTCAATACGTTGGTTCATTTGCTGATTCTGCTAAGGGTAAGACAATTGCTGCGACTATGTACGCTGGTGGTGCTGACGTTATCTATCAAGCAGCTGGTGGTTCAGGTACTGGTGTATTCTCTGAAGCCAAAGAAATCGATGAAAAATTACCTGCAGATAGTGATAAAAAAGTTTGGGTTATCGGTGTTGACCGTGACCAAGCAGACGAAGGTGACTACAAAGCTTCAAACAAAGAAGAATCTAACTTTATCTTGACTTCTACAATCAAGAAAGTTGGCCAAGTCGTTCAAGATATCTCTAACGAGCAACTTGAAGGCAAGAAGTTTGAGGGTGACCAAACAAAAACATATGGTCTTGCTGATGGTGGTATTGATATTACAACAAGCAGCCTTCCTGACAACATTAAGGAAGCTGTTGAGTCAGCAAAACAAAAAATTATCGACGGTGACATCACTGTTCCAGATGGTTTAAGTGATTAATTGTCGTTCTTTAAGCGCGGCCGAGAGGTCGCCTTTTTAACAGCTGAGGAACTTTTAATTTTCTCCTCAGTTAAGCTCATTAATGAGAGTAATGGGCTTAACTGACTTAAAGATAATTATATTGAAAGGATTAACATGGCAGAAGAAAAAGTCATTGAAATGCGTGACATTACTAAAAAATTTGGTGATTTTGTTGCCAATGACCATATTAATTTAGATGTTCGTAAGGGTGAGATTCATGCACTTTTGGGAGAAAACGGTGCAGGTAAATCAACATTGATGAACATTCTCTCAGGTTTATTACAACCAACCAGCGGGGATATTTGGGTAAGAGGTGAAAAGGTTAAACTGGATTCGCCTACTAAAGCCTCAAAAATAGGAATCGGAATGGTGCACCAACACTTTATGTTGGTTGAAGCGTTCACAGTTGCTGAAAACATCATTTTGGGGAATGAAACAATCTCAACAGGTGGTGTGCTTAATTTGAAAAAAGCTAGCGAAGAGATCAAAGCTTTGTCGGAACGATATGGTTTAGCGGTGGATCCTTCTGCTAAAATTTCAGACATAACAGTCGGTGCACAACAACGTGTGGAAATTTTGAAAACCTTGTATCGTAACGCTGACATTATCATCTTTGATGAGCCGACAGCCGTTTTGACACCGTCTGAAATCGCAGAATTGCTAAATATCATGCGTAATTTGACTAAAGAAGGCAAATCAATCATTTTGATTACGCACAAATTGGACGAAATTCGTGCGGTTGCCGACAGGGTAACGGTTATCAGACACGGTCAATCTATTGAAACTGTTCCAGTTGCTAATTCAACCAGTGAAGAATTGGCTGAGATGATGGTTGGACGTGCCGTTTCCTTCAAAACAGAAAAACAAGCAGCTAATCCAAAAGAAGTTGTCTTGTCTGTTAAAGATTTGGTGGTTAATGAAAATCGTGGAGTGCCGGCCGTGAAGAATTTGTCATTGGATGTGCGTGCGGGTGAAATTGTCGGGCTTGCTGGTATTGATGGCAATGGTCAAAGTGAATTGGTAGAAGCCATTACTGGACTTCGCAAAGTCGAATCAGGTCACATTGTTATCAAAGGTGAAGACATGACCAACAAACGTCCACGTAAAATTACAGAACTTGGTGTTGGGCATGTGCCAGAAGACCGCCACCGTGACGGAATGGTTCTTGATATGACCATTGCTGAAAACATTGTTTTGCAAACGTACTACAAAGAGCCGTTTAGCAAAAATGGTTTCTTGAATTATAAAAACATTAATGAACATGCTCGCAAATTGATGTCAGAATTTGACGTTCGTGCGGCAAATGAATTAGTATCAGCTGGCTCACTTTCAGGTGGTAACCAACAAAAAGCCGTTATCGCTCGTGAAATTGACTTGAACCCTGATTTGTTAGTCGTTAGCCAACCAACCCGTGGTTTGGACGTCGGTGCGATTGAATACATCCGTAAACGTTTAATTGCAGAACGTGACAAAGGGAAAGCTGTCTTAGTGATTAGTTTTGAATTGGATGAAATTTTGGATGTTTCTGACCGTATTGCCGTTATTCACGATGGTAAAATTCAAGGTATGCTAGATGCTAGTCAAACAAACAAACAAGAACTTGGTATTTTGATGGCTGGGGGCCATGTGACAAAGGAGGAAGCTAATGTCTAAACAAACACAACGCTGGGCAGTTCCTTTAATAGCTGTTTTTCTAGGGATGTTACTAGGAGCAGTGCTCATGCTCATCTTTGGTTATAACCCATTTTGGGCTTATAACGACTTGCTTTACACTGCATTTGGTTCTATCAAAAATATTGGTGAAATTTTTCGTGCTATGGGGCCACTTATCTTGATTGCCCTTGGTTTCTCAGTTGCTTCTAAAGCTGGTTTCTTCAATATCGGACTTCCAGGACAAGCCTTGATTGGTTGGGTAATGGCTGGCTGGTTTGCCCTTTCTTTCCCTGATTTGCCAAAACCAATCTCAGTTCTTTGTACTATTGTGATTGGTCTTGTGGCTGGAGGATTGGCTGCAGCTGTCCCAGGTATTTTACGTGCTTATCTTGGAACAAGTGAAGTTATTGTAACTATCATGATGAACTACATTATCTTGTACTCAACACAATACCTCATTCAAGACGTCTTTTCAGATAGCATCATGCGTACGACAGAAGCTACGATCAAAGTTTCTCAAAACGCATCTTATCAAATTGAATGGTTGTCTAACTTGACGAACCACTCACGTATTAATATCGGTATTTTCATTGCCTTAATTGCTGTGGTTATCGTATGGTTTATGATGAAGAAAACCACACTTGGTTATGAAATCACTTCTGTGGGGATTAACCCACATGCTTCAGAATATGCAGGGATGTCATCAAAACGCCTTATCATCACGTCTATGGTGATTTCAGGTGCCCTTGCAGGACTTGGTGGAACAGTCGAAGGACTTGGAACTTTTGAAAATGTTTATACGCAAACAAGTTCACTTAGCATTGGTTGGGATGGTATGGCTGTATCACTATTAGCGATCAATAATGCCATTGGGATTCCGTTTGCAGCTTTCTTGTATGCAGTACTTTCCGTTGGTAAGACTGGTATGATTGGCGTTCCTTCAGAGATTGTTGATGTTATTTCAGCTTTCATTATCTTCTTTGTTGGTTCTGATTACATTATCCGTCGTTTTCTTAACTCTAAAAAAGTAGAAGGAGGAAAATAAAATGACTTTTACAACAACATTAGCCTTATTAGTTTCTTCCATGCTCATTTATTCTGCACCACTTATTTTCACAAGTATCGGTGGAACCTTCTCAGAACGTGGTGGGGTTGTCAACGTTGGTCTTGAAGGTATCATGGTTATGGGGGCTTTCTCAGGGGTTCTCTTCAATCTAAGCTGTGCAGATGTGTTTGGCAGTGCGACACCTTGGATTGCTTCTTTGGTGGGAGGAGTTGTAGGACTTCTATTTTCTCTTCTTCATGCTGTTGCGACCATTAACTTCCGTGCAGATCATATCGTGTCTGGTACGGTATTGAACTTGATTGCTCCGTCACTAGCCGTTTTCCTTTGCCGTTTCTTATTTGGTAAAGGACAAACCAATACCATTTCAGAGACCTTTGGTCGTTTCTCATTCCCTGTTTTAAAAGATATCCCATTTATCGGTCAAGTCTTTTTCAACAACACGTCATTGGTTGCTTATGTGGCTATTCTTATTTCATTTGTATCTTGGTTTATCTTGTTCAAGACTCGCTTTGGTCTTCGCCTCCGTTCTGTTGGTGAACACCCTCAAGCAGCGGATACACTTGGAATCAATGTTTACCTCATGCGTTATTTAGGGGTTATGATTTCAGGGTTCTTCGGTGGTATTGGTGGTGCGGTTTATGCTCAAACCATTTCAAATAACTTCGCCGTTACAACGATCGCAGGACCTGGATTTATCGCTCTTGCGGCCATGATTTTCGGACGTTGGAATCCAGTCGGTGCCATGCTATCAAGTCTATTCTTCGGCTTGTCACAATCATTGGCAATCATCGGAGCACAATTACCGCTCTTCTCAAACATTCCATCTGTTTACCTCAAAATCACACCATACGTCTTAACAATTGTTGTTTTAGCAGTCTTCTTTGGTCAATCCGTGGCTCCTAAAGCAGATGGTGTCAACTATATCAAATCAAAATAAGAACATAAAAAGAGGGAAATTTCCCTCTTTTTTAGTCTTCAACTAAGTTATCTGCTAACCCTACCAACTCTTCAGCGTCAGCTGCTTGTTTTTGACGAACAAAGTAATCTTTGGTTTCTGAAATAATGATTGGTGAAAGAGCCAACAAAGCGATTAGGTTTGGTAGAGCCATTAGACCATTCACGATGTCAGCAAGCACCCAAATCAAATCCAGTTTGAGGAAACCACCCAAGGCAACCATAATGACAAAGATAATACGGTAGAGTTTGATGTATTTGGTTCCAAAAAGGAATTCAAAACAACGTTCACCGTAGTAAGACCAGCCTAGGATAGTTGTAAAAGCAAACAAAACAAGGCAGAAGGTTAAAGCATGAATACCTGATGTTCCAAAAACAGATGCAAAGGCTGATTGGGTAAGTGGTGCCCCTTCGAGTCCTGCGACTTTCCACTGTCCTGTTACCATGATAGAAAGTCCTGTTAAGGTACAAATGATAATGGTATCGATAAAAGTCCCTGTCATTGAGATAAGCCCTTGTTCCACAGGCTCTTTTGTTTTGGCAGCTGCAGCCGCGATAGGAGCAGAACCAAGCCCAGATTCATTTGAAAAGACTCCGCGTGCAATCCCTTTTTGAATAGCTTCTTTAACAACCGCACCTGTAAATCCACCAACAGCAGCCGTACCAGTGAAGGCTCCTTTGAAAATAGCATTAAAAGCAGGCACGATTTGCTCACTATGCACAAAAATAACAATCAATGTTGCCGTGATGTAAACGACGGCCATGAAAGGCACCACTTTTTCAGCAACTTTTGAAATGGATTGGATACCGCCAAAGATAACAATAGCCACGATGATGGCAATCACAATGCTGACAATCTGAGGCGATAGCGCAAAGGAATTTTCAAGTGATGATGTGATGGAATTAACCTGAGAAAACGTTCCAATTCCAAAATAAGCGACTAAGATACCTGCAATGGCAAAGAAGGTTGCCAAAGGTTTCCAGCGTTTGCCCATCCCATTGACAATGTAGTACATGGGGCCACCTGAAACTTCCCCGTTGTCATCGATTGTACGGTATTTGATAGCTAGAAGTCCCTCAGCGTACTTGGTCGCCATTCCAAAGAAAGCAGCAACCCACATCCAAAATAGCGCCCCTGGACCACCTGATTTGATAGCGGTTGCAACTCCCACGATGTTTCCTGTTCCAACAGTGGCGGCAAGTGCAGTCGCTAAGGCAGCAAAACTGGAAATATCCCCTTGCCCTTTGTCATCCGCAAAAATTAAGCGAAAGGCTTTTGGCAATCGCGTGACTTGGAGTAAGCCAAGGCGAACAGTGAAGTAAAAGCCTGTTCCCACTAGCAAGATAAGCAGTGGTGCACCCCAGACGACATTGTCAAGACTGTTAAAAAAATTGAGCATCATTCTTTTTCTCCCTATACCATATCTCCCAAACGATGCCATTACAAAAGGAGCTATCATCACGATAACTCCTGAAAAGTGATAGGAAAATACCTGCTGGTACTCAAAAAAACAAGAGCCTACAAGTATTTCTTATCTTCTGTCCTTTTGCCTGAGAGTTTGAGTTGTCTGTGACAACTTTGCCCCTTCGGCGCCTGTATCCACGTTTCTAACGTGGTGATGATTGTCATCATCAGGTCTCTCCAGAAGTCCGTCCGTCATCCAGTCCTGTCTTAGACACCTGAGAGCGTAACTCCTTCGGCGAAAGGAAAACCTTTCTTCTCCTGAATAACATCATTCGGTTTGCTATTAAATTTTCAAATATGATAACAAAAAAAGCGAACCTTGTCAATGAGATATTCTAAAATGTTTGGAAACTAACTCTCTGATAGGAGAATTTCCGTCAACATTTGGACAATTTGCTCAATTTGTGGGGCCGTAATATTGGCATAGTTCACGATGAAGGCATTGGTAGATTGGGGCGTGTGGTGTTGGTAGTAGTGGGAGATAGGCGTTAGTTGCAAGCCTTTTTGCCGACTTTTCTGGCAAATGGCATCTTCAGACAAGTGGCTGTCAATAGTCATGATAAAGTGCAGCCCTGATTCTTGTTCATGGATGCTGATGTAATCCTTTAGCGGGCTAGCCTTTAAGCAGGTAATCAATTCATCCCGTTTTTTCTGGTAAAAAAGTCGCATCCGATTTAAATGCTTATCAAAATAACCTTCTTGGATAAAAGCAGCCAGTGTGTACTGTTCCAGATTAGAAACGGTATTGGCATAAAAGCTGAGCTTTTTTTCAAAGACTTCCAGCAATTGTGGGGGCAAAATCATATAACTCATGCGAAGGGTTGAAGCTAGGCTTTTGCTGAAGGTGTTGATGTAAATCACTCGGCCTGAGCAATCAATTTCTTGCAAACTAGGGATTGGTAAGCCCTGAAAACGAAACTCACTATCGTAATCGTCTTCTATGATATAGCGGTCTCCTTGACTAGCCCAGCTCAGCAAGTCATAGCGTTTGCTAACAGATAAAATAGCACCTGTTGGAAATTGATGTGATGGAGATAAATGAACCATATCAGCCTTACTTTTTTGGAGTTGTGCCACACTAAGCCCGTCTTTTTCCATTGCAATGGGGACTTGTGTTATGTTGAATTGTCGGTAAATCTTGGTGATTTTAGGATAGGAAGGCTCCTCCACCGCCACAGTCTTATCTAGACCCAGCAGCTGAATCAGTAGGGTGTAGAGGTATTCCGTTCCCGCCCCGATGACAATCTGCCTAGGGTCCACCACCATGCCACGGTAATCATTTAAATGTTGGGCAATAGCTTGTCTGAGTTCCCAAAGCCCTTGGCTGGGTGAGGCTTGCATCAATTCAGTTTGGTGGTTATTAAGCACCTGACGGAGCAATTTGGACCAAGTGGCAAAGGGAAAGGTTTCAGGATTGGTCTGATTATTGCTAAGGTTAAGGCTGGGTGAGGTATCATCTGACCTGGTTTTTGGAAGAGAAACTAACCTTGCTATTTTTCTCACCATCGGACGTTGAGACTTGATATCTGCTACAAAAAAGCCTTTTTTAGCTTGGCTGTAAATGTAACCTTCTGCCTTTAATTGCTGGTAACTGGTTTCCACCGTTACAATGGAAACGCCTAGATGCTTGGCTAGGCTTCTTTTTGAGGGCAATTTGTCCTGCGACCTTAGGACGCCCTTGGTAATGTCTGTTTTTATCGCTCGATACAGTTGTTCGTAAAGTGGGATTTTGGCCTGTGCGTCCAAAGTGTAAGTTAGCATAATTCTCCAATCTGACCTTTTTAAAAATCTTTAAAATGGCACTTGATACCATGTCAGATTTTATTATAATGAAAAGCAATCAAAAAGTAAATGAGGTATTTTTATGACAAACCAACGCTATCAACTCAATAAACAATTGGCTCAGATGCTAAAAGGGGGCGTGATTATGGACGTCACAACACCTGAACAAGCGAAAATCGCTGAGGCTGCTGGAGCTTGTGCGGTTATGGCACTAGAGCGTATTCCTGCGGATATCCGAGTAGCTGGCGGTGTTTCTCGCATGAGTGACCCTAAAATGATTCAAGAAATTCAAGCAGCGGTTTCTATTCCTGTTATGGCCAAGGTGCGTATTGGGCATTTTGTTGAGGCTCAGATTTTAGAAGCGATTGAGATTGATTATATCGATGAGAGCGAGGTTTTGTCGCCAGCAGATGACCGCTATCACATTGATAAAACTCAATTTGAGGTGCCTTTTGTGTGTGGGGCTAAAAACCTTGGGGAAGCATTACGCCGTGTGGCTGAGGGGGCTAGCATGATTCGTTCAAAAGGAGAACCTGGGACAGGAGATGTGGTGCAGGCTGTTCGCCATTTACGTCAGTTAAATCAAGAAATGGCACGCCTCCAGTCGCTTCGTGATGATGAACTTTACCTTGCTGCTAAAGAACTGCAAGTGCCTTATCACTTGGTCAAAGACGTGCATGAAACAGGCAAATTGCCAGTTGTTCTCTTTGCGGCAGGTGGGGTAGCAACACCAGCAGATGCAGCCTTGATGATGCATTTGGGAGCAGAAGGGGTCTTTGTTGGTTCTGGTATTTTCAAATCAGGTGACCCTGAAAAACGTGCGCGTGCGATTGTGCAAGCCGTGACCAATTACCAAGACAAACAATTGTTGGCAAAATTATCAGAAAATTTAGGCGAAGCCATGGTGGGAATTAACGAAGACGAGATTCAACTGCTCATGGCAGAACGTGGCATCTAGGAGGTTTTTATGGTAGTGATTGGGATTTTAGCCTTACAGGGAGATTTTGCTGAACACCGCCAAAAAATTGTCGCTTTGGGAGCCAAAACCATTGACATTAGACAGGCTAAAGATTTGCAAGCTCCCTTGGATGGCATGATTTTACCTGGTGGGGAATCAACGGTTCAAGGCAAATTATTGCGTGATTTAGGGATGCTAGAACCTTTAAAAAGTAAAATTGATGCTGGTTTGCCTGTACTTGCCACGTGTGCAGGCTTGATTTTACTGTCTCAGCAGATTGAAGACCAAGAGAGTACACATTTGGCGACTTTACCTGTAACGGTAAAACGCAATGCTTACGGTAGGCAATTGGGGAGCTTTAATACGCCGCTTTCATTCGGAGATTTGGGTGAGGTCCCCGCAACCTTTATTCGAGCGCCTTATATTAGCCAAGTTGACGAGGGTGTTGAGGTTTTAGCTGAAAAAGATGGTAAGATTGTGGCTGCACGCTTTCACAATCAGCTGGGCTTGGCCTTTCATCCTGAGGTGGATGAGAACGACAGCATTCATTCTTATTTCTTGAGCATCTGTCAGACAAAGTAACGACAAGGGACCCCATTTTTTCTAAAAAATGGTACAATAGATAAGCATTATCTTGATGACTATTTATCTAGGAGGAATAACACACGGACTTAGCTAGTGAGGTAAGCCGTGGTATTAGACAATGAATCCATTATTAGAAGGAATGAATGACCAACAAAGACTTGCGGTTGAAACGACAGAAGGTCCTGTGCTAATCATGGCAGGGGCTGGCTCTGGTAAAACGCGTGTCTTGACCCACCGAATTGCTTATTTGATTGATGAAAAATTTGTCAATCCTTGGAATATCTTGGCAATTACCTTTACCAATAAAGCTGCGCGTGAAATGCGTGAACGTGCTATGAAACTAAACCCTGCGACCAAGGATACCTTGATTGCGACCTTCCATAGCATGTGTGTGCGCATTTTGCGTCGTGATGCTGACCATATTGGTTACAATCGTAATTTCACTATCGTTGACCCTGGGGAACAACGCACCCTGATGAAACGTATTCTCAAAAATCTAAATTTGGACCCTAAGAAATGGAATGAGAGAGCCATTTTAGGGACCATTTCAAATGCCAAAAACGATTTGCTAGACGAAGTGGCTTACGAAAAACAAGCCAACGATATGTATTCGCAAATTGTTGCCAAATGTTACAAGGCTTACCAAGAGGAATTGCGTCAGAGCGAAGCTATGGACTTTGATGACCTTATCATGCTAACCTTGCGTTTGTTTGACAAAAATCCTGATGTCTTGGCTTATTACCAGCAACGTTACCAGTACATTCATGTGGATGAGTATCAAGATACCAACCACGCGCAATACCAGTTGGTAAAATTGTTGGCGTCACGTTTCCAAAACATCTGTGTTGTGGGGGATGCCGACCAATCCATTTATGGCTGGCGTGGGGCGGATATGCAAAATATCCTTGATTTTGAAAAAGATTATAAAGAAGCCAAGACCATTTTGCTGGAGCAAAACTACCGTTCAACCAAAAATATCTTGCAGGCAGCCAACAGCGTGATTAAAAACAACCGCAACCGCCGTCCAAAAACCTTGCGGACGGATAATGAAATTGGGGAATCTATTGTTTATTACCGTGCGCGTGATGAGCGTGAGGAAGCTGTTTTTGTTGCCTCAACGATTGACAATATTGTGCGTGAAACAGGGCGAAACTTCAAAGATTTTGCGGTTCTCTACCGTACCAATGCCCAATCTCGTACCATTGAAGAAGCCTTGCTGAAATCGAACATTCCTTACACCATGGTTGGTGGAACCAAATTCTACAGTCGTAAGGAAATCCGTGACGTGATTTCTTACCTCAATGTCATTGCCAATGCAGCAGACAACATCAGCTACGAGCGTATTGTTAACGAGCCAAAACGTGGTGTGGGGCCTGGAACTTTGGATAAAATCCGTGATTTTGCCAGCCAGCAACAAATGAGTTTGTTAGAAGCGTCGGCTAACATCATGTTATCAGGTGTCAAAGGAAAAGCTGCACAAGCTGTTTGGGATTTGGCGCAATTACTCATGACCTTGCGTGATGGGCTTGATGGCATGACGGTTACCGAATTGGTGGAAGCAGTCCTTGACAAGACAGGCTACTTAGAAGCTCTTCGTTTGCAAAATACACTGGAAAGCCAAGCACGTATTGAAAATATCGAAGAATTCTTGACGGTTACCAAAAACTTTGATGACAATCAAGAAGATGCCCCAGAAGGGGAAACGGGTCTTGAAAAACTCAGCCGTTTCTTGAATGATTTGGCTTTGATTGCTGATACTGACGATGGCGAAGCAGAGAGTGCCGAAGTGACCTTGATGACCTTGCATGCCGCCAAGGGATTGGAATTTCCAATTGTCTTTTTGATTGGTATGGAAGAAGGGGTTTTTCCATTGTCACGCGCAACTGAGGACCAAGACGAGTTGGAAGAAGAGCGCCGCCTAGCTTATGTTGGGATTACCCGCGCTGAAAAGCTCCTCTTTTTGACCAATGCTAACACGCGAACTTTGTTTGGTAAGACCAATTATAACCGTCCGTCACGCTTCATCCGTGAAATTGACGAAGAATTGTTGCAATACCAAGGTTTAGCACGCCCAGCCAATTCATCCTATGGAGTGCGTTATAGTGGTGGTGATGACACCATGTCATTTGGGCAGGGCATGAGCTTGCAACAAGCGATTCAATCTCGCAAAGCCAAGGTACAACCACAATCAAGCCGCGGTGCGCAGCCATTTGCAAAAGCTGGCAAGGCAGTGCCGTTTGGGCAAAGTGCTTCGGCTAGCAAAGAGGCTATTGATTGGCAAATCGGCGACATTGCCCACCATAAAAAATGGGGTGATGGCACGGTATTGTCAGTGACAGGTTCAGGTCAAACCCAAGAGTTAAAAATCAATTTCCCAGAAGTTGGGCTTAAAAAACTCTTGGCAAGTGTGGCACCAATTGAGAAAAAATAAGAAGGTCAGGTTTTAGCCTGCTTTCTTTTTTTCTGAAATCAAGTGAAAAATCCTTCTAATATGACCCAAATCGTCTGAAAATTTTGGTATAATAGAATAAATTTTAATTTAGGAGAGTACATGTCTTATATTTTGGAAATTCTGCCAAGCTTATTGGACGGTGCAAAGGTAACTATTGAGATTTTTTTCATTGTGATTATCTTATCAATTCCTCTTGGTGCCGTCTTAGCGTTTTTGATGCAGATTAAGTTTAAACCGTTAGAATGGCTGTTAACCCTATACGTTTGGGTTATGCGTGGTACCCCTTTGCTGCTGCAATTGATTTTCTTGTATTATGTCTTGCCAAACATCGGCATTGTTATGGACCGTTTACCAGCAGCCATTGTGGCCTTTACGTTGAATTACGCGGCCTATTTTGCTGAGATTTTCCGTGGTGGGATTGCTGCCATTCCTAAAGGGCAATACGAAGCGGCTAAGGTCTTAAAATTAAGCCCGTTTCAGACTATTTTTTATGTCATTTTGCCACAAGTGTTCAAAATCGTTCTCCCAAGCGTCTTTAACGAAACCATTAACTTGGTCAAAGACTCTTCTTTGGTCTATGTCTTGGGGGTAGGCGACTTGTTGCTTGCTAGTAAAACAGCAGCCAACCGTGATGCCTCACTGGCACCGATGTTTATCGCAGGGGCACTTTATTTGCTGATGATTGGTGTAGTGACGATCATCTCACGACAAACAGAAAAGAAATTTGATTATTACAAATAAGAAGGTGACCAATGTTAGAATTACGCAATATTTCCAAACAGTTTGGTCAAAAAAAGATTTTTGATCATTTCAACCTAACCATTGAAGATGGCAAGATTTTATCCCTTGTTGGACCATCTGGTGGGGGAAAGACGACCTTGCTTCGTATGTTAGCAGGACTTGAAAAAATTGATTCTGGTAGCATCATCTATAATGGCAAAACCTTTCCCATTGACCACTTGGAAAACCTCAACTTGCTGGGCTTTGTTTTCCAAGATTTTCAATTATTTCCCCATTTATCAGTTTTAGATAATTTGATTTTATCTCCTACCAAAACCATGGGAATGAGTAAAGAAGCAGCAACTGAAAAAGCCATGGGCTTGTTGCGTCGTTTGGGCTTGGGCGAACACGTTAACGCCTATCCTTATTCCCTATCTGGAGGGCAAAAGCAGCGTGTGGCTTTGGCACGGGCCATGATGATTGACCCTGAAATCATTGGCTATGACGAACCAACTTCGGCACTAGACCCTGAGCTGCGTCAAGAAGTGGAAAGACTACTCTTGCAAAATCGTGAAGCAGGCATGACGCAGATTGTCGTAACCCATGATTTGGCCTTTGCCGAAACCATTTCCGACCATATTTTAAAAATCAATCCCAAGTAGAGGTGGTGGGTAAATGACATTTAAAAAATGGACAATAGTCACAACGCTCCTTCTTTTGCTGATGGCTTTGAGTGGGTGTGATTTATCAGCTAAAAAGAAAGCAGCCAGCACTGACCAGTGGGATAGTTATGTGAAAAAAGGTGAAATCACGATTGGTTTTGACAATACCTTCGTTCCCATGGGATTTGAGGACCGAGATGGCACCTACACAGGATTTGACGTTGATTTAGCCAATGCAGTCTTTAAAGAATACGGCATCAAGGTTAATTGGCAGCCCATTGATTGGGATATGAAAGAAACCGAGTTAAACAATGGCACTATTGATTTGATTTGGAATGGCTATTCGATGACTAAGGAGCGGGAAGAAAAAGTCCGCTTCACCAATCCCTACATGATTAACAAACAAGTGTTGGTGACGAAAAAATCATCTGGCATTACGGATTTTGCGGACATGAAGGGCAAGACTTTAGGCGTACAGTCAGGTTCGTCAGGTTATGATGCCTTTTTAGCCTCGCCAAAAGTCTTAAAAGATATCGTAGCTGGCAAGGATGCCACACAGTATGAAACGCTGACGCAAGCCCTCATTGATTTGAAAAACAACCGTATTGATGGCTTGTTGATTGATGAAGTGTATGCCAATTATTACTTGAAACAAGAAGGCGAGCTGGACCGCTACAACATCATTCCGAGTGCATTTACAGGCGAAGATTTTGCAGTTGGAGCGAGAAAAGCTGACAAAACGCTAGTTGAAAAAATTAACCAAGGTTTCAAAACACTTTATCAAAAAGGAATTTTCCAAAAGATTTCCCAAAAATGGTTTGGCGAAGACGTCGCAACGCAATCGGTTAAGGAATAGGAGTGCCCGTCTATTCTGACCTAGTTAGGAGTCCTGTATGACTTTCACGTTATGTCTTAGTGCTTTACTCAAATTTCTGTTAGGTGTTGTTCTGGTTGCTGCTCTTTTGTTTATTCCTGCGGGGACGCTAAATTATCCAAACGCTATTTTGCTCATGGTTATCTTGTTTGTTCCTATGTTTCTAGCAGGACTGGTCTTGATGGTTAAAAATCCTGACTTGTTGCGCAGGCGCTTGAAGGTAAAAGAAGAACAAGGGGAGCAAAGAAAAATTATTGCGGCTATGGGTTTTATGTTTGTAGTGGGCTTTATCTTAGCAGGATTGGATTTTCGATTAGATTGGCTGCCACTACCACAAATTATTTCCAAAGTTTCTGCTCTTCTTTTCTTCTAGCTTATGCGCTTTATGCAGAAGTTTTACGAGAAAATACCTACTTATCTCGTACCGTTATGGTAGAAGAAGAACAGAAAGTCATTAATACAGGCTTGTACGGTCTTGTTAGACATCCGATGTACAGTGCAACAATTATTCTGTTTCTGACGATGCCTTTAGTACTGGGCTCTTTAATTGCTTTTTTAGTTTTTTTACCATATCCAATCATGATTATCAAAAGGCTAAAAAATGAAGAGCAGGTGTTGTCAAAGGAACTAACAGGCTATACAGAATATCAAAAGAAAGTACGTTATCGCTTAATTCCTTATATTTGGTAACAAATAACCCCATCTCTACTCAGAGATGGGGTTTCGTATTTTTTTATTTTTTTGGAGTGATTTGGTGGAAGACGAGGTACCAATTTTCTTGGCGGCGCCAAATGCTGGTGTGAGCCTCTCCTCCAAGCGTATAAGTAATCAATTTGGTTTTTTGGCTAATAGATGTCATCTCAAAATCTTCAAATTGACTGACATAATGTCTTTGACGCGCAATCATTTCTTCTTTAGAGTAAGTCTGACCGTCGTCTGAAATCAAGCGGAAGTTATCTGCCAATAATTCTTCGTAATCAGGGATTTTTGAGAGAATGATTTTTTCATTTTTTTGGAGTCTGTGGTAAACATTTTCCCAAATTTCATCTTCTGGGATAGCGGCAGGTTCTACGTGAACATCGGTATCGTAAATCGAAAATTCTTGATTAAGCAAGCGTTCGATTTGTTCCGTGATTTCATGGCTTTCATAAACAGACAAATCAGGGTTCATTTCAACCACGATATCGAGGTAGATATTGCTTCCGTATGAACGTCCGCGCAATGATTTAACCGCAGTGACTTTTGGTAATTTTAAAATGGCTTCTTTGTATTTTTTGAGTTCCTTGTCATCAAAACCATCTGATAAGCTAAAGGCACTTTCCATGAAAATATCATAAGCCGTTTTCAAGATGAAATAAGTAATAACAATGGCAGCCAATCTATCGATGATGACTAAGTGGAAAGAAGCGGCGATAATGGCAACAGACGTTCCGATAGAAGCAACGGCGTCAGAAAGATTATCCTTGGCAGCGGCAACGAGGGCGCTTGATTTGACCTTTTTAGACAATCGACGGTTGTAGAGGTAAACACCGTACATGATAATCGCAGAAACCACTCCGACAATGGCACCTTCAGGATCAATAGTAGTAGTTGTTCCTGAAATGATTTTGTGAATGGTTTGCGATAGCACTTGGAAACCAACGATAAACATGATAAATGATGTGATCAAGCTGGCTAAATCTTCAATTTTCCAATGCCCAAAACGGTGGTCCTCGTCAGCAGGTTTGCTGGCTAAATGCAGACCAATCAACAAGGTCACATTGCTTAAAATATCCGAAACGTTGTTAAAACCGTCGGCAATCAATGAAGATGAGTTAATGCTATAACCCACAATCAATTTGGCAATCGAGATGAGCAGGTAAGCCACTATACTAACAATCGGGCCACGCTTAGCCAGTTGAAGATTAGAAGTTGGTGTAGATGACATAAAGAATAGCTCCTTTAACAATCGGAAAAAAACGAGAGAGGTACATTATTGATGTTTGTTAAAATAGCGTCTGGTTTCGCTGATAATAACAGGTGAGAGGGCAAGTAGGGCAATTAAGTTTGGCACAGCCATCAGACCATTAACGATATCGGCAATGACCCAAATGGTTTCCAAACTAATGTATCCGCCTAAAGCAACCATGGCAATAAAGAAAACGCGGTAAACAGGAATGGCTTTCACGCCAAATAGAAACTCAAAGCAGCGTTCGCCATAGTAGCTCCAGCCCAAAATAGTTGTGAAAGCAAAGAGAATCAAACTAAAGGTTAAGGCATAAACCCCAAAATTACCAAAGACAGATGAAAAGGCAGATTGGGTCAACCTGGCACCATTTAGGTCACTAGACCAGCCGCCAGTTACGATGATGGCAAGCCCTGTCAAACTACAAATGATAATGGTATCAATGAAAGTTCCTGTCATAGACACAAGTCCTTGCTCAACAGGTTCATTGGTCTTGGCAGCCGCCGCAGCAATCGGAGCAGAACCCAAACCAGATTCGTTAGAGAAAATGCCTCGAGCTATCCCTGCTTGAATAGCTGTTACCATTGTTGCCCCTGCAAAACCACCCGTTGCAGCCTTTCCAGTGAAAGCAGATTGGAAAATCAGTCCCAAACTTGGCAAAATATTGTCTGCATGAGAAAGCAAAATAGTCACAGTAGCGATGATGTAGATGATAGCCATAAAAGGCACAACACTTTCAGCGACTTTTGAGATGGATTTGATTCCCCCAAAAATAATGATGCTGACCAAAATAGCCAAGATAATACTAATCACTTGTGGCGACCAGCCGACGGTATTTTTGAGAGAGTCGGTAATCGAGTTCACCTGAGTGAAAGTTCCTGAGCCAAAGAGAGCAACCATGACACCAAAAATAGAAAAAGCGATAGCTAGAGGTTTCCACTGTTGCCCCATCCCATTAACGATGTAGTACATAGGCCCTCCAGCGATAAAGCCATCAGCGTCTTTGGTACGGTATTTGATAGCCAAAACCCCTTCAGCATACTTGGTTGCCATACCAAAGAAGGCAGCCATCCACATCCAAAAGAGGGCTCCAGGTCCTCCAAGTTTTATAGCAGTCGCAACGCCAACCACATTTCCTGTTCCAACAGTCGCCGCCAGTGCCGTTGCCAAGGCCGCAAAGCTTGAGATATCCCCTTGACCGTCAGAATCCGAAGCAAAAATCAGTTTGATTGCTTTGGGCAGCCGGAAAACTTGCAGCAGTCTTAGGCGAACAGAAAGGTAAAATCCCGTTCCAACCAGCAAGACAAGAAGAGGCGGTCCCCAGACAAAACTATCTAAGGAAGATAGAAAATGGTACATAAATCAAACTCCTAAATATCAAGTCCGACCGTGTTATTGCAACCGTTTCTTATGAAAAAGCCTAGCCAAACACGGCAGGAACAATTGAAATAATGTTGGTATTTTCAGAAAAATGAATAATTTCAACCCATCTATTGTACAGGTCTTGCAAGCTTTTGTCAAATCACAGTTAGAGAAAGCAAGTTCTCTCAATAGCTGTATGCTTTATCATAGCAAACTTTTATCGACTTTTTAAAAATTGTAAAAATATCCAACTGACTACATATAAATGTTTTTAGCGAGTTTATTGGCATTTGAAGAAAGTTTTTTATAAATCTGATGAAAAACGTTATAATACACTTAAGGATGATACATTCAAATGGACATAATGGGAGCTTCGCCTGAAGAGGTTATAACTTTTTATAGAGTCATTAGGCCTTGAATTACTAGACTCGAAAGGTTGTAGAGCTCTATGAAAAACTCAAATCTAAGTTACGTTTTACTTACAAAGGATAAGATACTTAGAATGTTCTAGGTGTTTTTTTGTGTGCATAAGAGGAACTAGATACCATAAAACGCACAATGGCGCATTTGGTATTAATTTGTTATAATGGGAATGTTGAACGAGGAGTTATTATGAAATTCGAGAAAAAACAAGTCTATTATGTTGTCTTTGCTTTCATTATTTGTTACGCCATACAGGCTTATTGGCATAGCGGAGCGGCTTTGGTTTATACTATTTATCAAGCCAGCATTCCCTTTATGATTGGTGCGGGAATTGCTTATATTGTCAATATTGTCATGAGTGCTTACGAGAGCCTCTATGACCGCTTTTTGACACATCCTATCTTGCAAAAAATCAAGCGGTCAATAACGATGATTTTAGCCTATCTCACCTTTATTTTTGTGATTTTTTGGTTATTTTCAATTGTCTTGCCAGACTTAATCGTCAGTATCAATTCGCTTTTGCGGATTGATACCAGCGGATTTTCTCATTTTATCAAGGAAATCAGTGACAATAGTGTCATCAAAGAATCTTTGAATTATTTTGGCAGTTTGTCTGATATTACCACCACCCTTTCAGATTACAGTCGCCAATTCCTAAATCAAGTCTTGTCTGTTTTAACAGGCGTGTTGACATCTGTTAGTACCATTGCTTCAACAGTCTTGAACATTTTTGTTAGCCTTGTTTTTTCAATCTATATCTTGGCTAGTAAAGAAGAATTGGGACGTCAATTTAATGTTTTGATAGATACTTATATCAGCAAATACGCTGACGGTATTCGCTATGTTTTTGGTATTTTACACTTGCGTTTTCACGGTTTCTTCGTGGGTCAAACCATTGAAGCGGTGATTTTAGGAACGTTGACCACTTTGGGAATGTTCCTGCTTGATTTCCCATACGCAGCAACTATCGGTATCCTTGTTGCCTTCTTCTCATTGATTCCGATTGTTGGGGCTTACATTGGGGCAACCATTGGTTTTATCCTCATTGCCACTCATTCCGTTTCACAAGCTTTCTTCTTCTTGATTTACTTGGTTATTTTGCAACAATTCGAAGGAAATGTGATTTATCCGCGTGTCGTTGGAGGGTCAATTGGACTTCCTGGTATGTGGGTCTTGATGGCCATCACTATCGGTGGCGCACTTTGGGGTGTCTTGGGAATGATTGTCGCTGTGCCAATTGCTGCTAGTCTTTATCAAATGATTAAAGACAACGTTGCCAAACGTCAACAAGCCCAGTCAAACAACTTAGAATAACTATGACGATGAAAAAAATGAATTTACTCTTTGCCATCGATGATGGCTATGTGCAACAATTTATGGTGACCTTGTATTCCATTCACCAAAACAGTTCCAATCAGCAATTTTCTGTTTATGTACTGCAAAAAACGGAGCTAGCACAAAACGAAGCGATTGAGACATTTTGCCATAAGCTAGGTCTTGATTATCACCCTGTTGTGATTGGCGAGAAATCCTTTGAAGATGCACCGACAACAAATCGTTATCCTGAAACCATTTATTATCGTTTGTTGGCACATGAATACTTGCCACAAGATTTGGATAAAATCTTATATGTTGACGCAGACATTTTGTGTTTAAATGACATGGTTGCCCTCTACGAGATGGATTTGGAGGATAAATTGTACGCAGCGGCCAGCCATACGTCAGACGGTAATATTTCAAATTTGGTCAATAAGCTACGCTTGCGAAATTTTGAAGCCGAAAGTTACTTCAATTCTGGCGTGCTTTTGATGAATTTGGAAGCCATTAGGCAATCGGTTTTTCGAAAAGACATTTTGGATTACATTGAGAAAAACAGTCACCTGCTCTTTTTGCCAGACCAAGATATTCTAAATGCTTTATATGGTCATCGCACGGTGCTCATTCCAGACCAAATCTACAATTACGATGCACGCTACAACGTGCTTTATTACGGCAGAAGTTCAGGTGAGTGGAACTTGAACTGGGTCATTGAAAATACCGTTTTCTTGCATTTTTGTGGACGTGACAAGCCTTGGAAAAAAGATTATAGAGGTCGTTATAGTGCCCTTTACAAACATTATTGGCACCGTACCTTGCGTTTAAAAGACAGCAAAGATTAAAACACAAGTTCCTTCGCTTACGAATAATTAAGTGGAGGGACTTTTTTATGTATAGAATCGATGCCGCATCCGCTTCTCAGTTGCCTCGAGAAAGACTGCAACATTTAGGAGCCGAACAATTAAGCAACCAAGAATTATTGGCCATTTTATTGCGAACGGGCACCAAGCAACTCCCTGTTTCAGCCCTTTCGCAGCAAATATTAAAACAAATCAATCGCCTGTCTGATTTGGAACACCTTTCTTTGCAAGAATTGCAACAAATTGACGGCATAGGAGTAGTCAAATCCATTGAAATCAAGGCCATGATTGAATTATCCAAACGGATTTTCAAAGACGTTTGCCTAGACAACGAGCGCATTTTAAGTAGTGAAAAATTGGCGCAAAAAATGATGCTGGAATTGGGAGCACAAAAGCAGGAGCACCTTGTTGCCATTTATCTAGACACACAAAATCACATCATCGAGCAACGCACGATTTTCATTGGAACGGTTAGACGGTCAGTAGCAGAACCGCGTGAAATTCTCTATTATGCTTGTAAAAACATGGCGACATCTGTGATTATCGTACATAATCACCCGTCTGGCCTACCCCATCCAAGTGAAAACGACGTGCGATTTACCGAAAAAATCAAAACGGCTTGTGAGATGATTGGCATTTGCTGCTTGGACCACATTATTGTTGGCAAATACCGTTATTATAGTTTTCGAGAAGAGGAGCATATTTTAGTTTAAATAAAAAATACCTTAGAACATCTTGTTTCTAGGGTATTTTTAGACTGATTATTTTGATTGATTCATGAAATACAATAGCGTTTGCAATTCACTGGTTAAATCAACGTATTGTACAATGGTGTCTTTAGGGACACTGAGGTGTACAGGTGAAAAGCTCAAGATACCACGAATACCAGCACTGACGAGGTAGTCAGCCACCTCTTGAGCCTTGGTACTTGGCACGGTCAAAATCGCCGTTTCAATACCAGATTCTTTGACGTGTTCTTTTAGGGTTGAAATACCATAAATAGGAATGCCGTCTGACGTTGTTTGCCCAACCAATTCATTGTCATCGGTATCAAAAGCCATCACAATTTGCATTTTGTTACGATCGTGGAAACGATAGTGTAGTAAAGCCCGTCCAATATTACCGCAGCCTACCAATAGAACTGCCGTGGTCGAGTGGTCGTTTAAAATATCCGCAAAAAAATTCATCAATTTTTTGACGTCATAACCAAAACCACGCCGACCTAACTCACCAAAGTAAGAAAAATCTCTACGGACTGTTGCAGAATCAATTCCCATGGCATCTGCAATTTGTTTTGAGCTCGCTTTTTCAATATTATCTGTATTGAATCGCTTGAAAATACGATAATAAAAGGATAGCCGTTTAGCTGTCGCTTTAGGAATAGATTTATCAGTCGTCACAATACCATCTCCTCATATTTGTTACTTCTATTGTAACAAAAAGCTTGTGAAAAGAAAAACAAATTTCATAAATTCCGATAAAAAAAGCCTGATTTCTAAGCAAAACTAGAAATCAAGCTGATGATCATTAAACGGATGTTTTGATGAAAATATCACGTTCAACAAGGCTATCCATCAAGAAGTAAAATTTCTCTTGTAAAATGGTGTTATCTTCTGATTTGAAAATGTTGACGAGGCGTAGACCAGATTTGTCCGTAATGTTCATTTTAAAGCCTGTTAGCTCTTTGTTAATAGTGATTTTTAGGGCAAAACCTTCGCCAGAATTAGGGACTTTTTCCAATAAACGTGTCAATTCATAATGTCCTACACGATTTTGAGTAAAAGTCGTGTCGCGAAGGGTATATTTTTTAACGTCATCGCTAAGAGTATAGCTATATAGGCAGTCTGTTAATGTAATTGTTTTTTCAAATGCCATCTTATTTTCCTATTATTTCTACTAATTTTTGGGCGAACTCTTGCACTTCTGATAGTGTGTTGAGTTCAGAGAAACTGATGCGAATAGACTCGTTTAAACGTAGTGAGTCTTGGCCATACATACTGGCTAACACATGACTTGGCTCAACCGTACCAGCCGTGCAGGCAGAACCTGTTGAAACGGCAAATCCAGCCAAATCTAACTGGGTTAATAATGTGGCATTATTGTGATGAGGAAAACCGATATTAAGCACATGAGGCATCGTATTGGCTGTTTCATTGAGGTAATAGTCCAAGCCAGAAATAGCCTCCAAAAAGGCATCACGCAAGATTTGAACGTGGTCATAATTGGCTTTTTTATTTGCCACACTATCGGCCAAGGCTTGTGCCATCCCAGCAATACCAACTATGTTTTCAGTACTTGCTCGGCGTTTTTCTTCTTGCTCCCCACCATGAAGTAGGTTATCAAAGTGTTGCGGCGTCGAATATAAAATACCAACGCCCTTTGGACCGTGGAATTTATGGGCAGAAGCAGACAAAAAGTCGGCTTTTAACTCCTCAGGAAAAACGTCCAATTTTCCCACGGCCTGAACAGCATCCACGTGAAAAACAGCTTGATGCGATTCAAGGAGTTCTCCGATTTCCTTGACGGGTAGGAGGTCGCCTGTTTCGTTATTAGCCAACATGGTGCTAACTAAAATGGTATCATTACGCAAAGCGTCAGCCACTTGTTGGGCAGAAATCGTCCCGTTTTGAGGTTGCAAATAAGTTACTTCAAAACCAAAACTTTCTTCCAAATAAGTCATTGTGTGTAAGACAGAGTGATGTTCGATAGCCGTTGTAATCAGGTGTTTTCCCTTATTTTGATTGGCCAAAGCATAGCCTTTAATAGCAGTATTGTTGCTTTCAGTTGCTCCTGAGGTGAAGATAATGCGGCGTGGGGTTGTCTTGAGGGCAGACGCAATCATTTGCCGATAAGTACGCAGGCGGTAGTTGGCACGGCGTCCAATCCTGTGAATGCTAGAAGGGTTACCAAAATCGGTGGTCATGATATCCTTCATCGCCTCAATGACAGACGGAGTTAGTGGAGTAGTAGCAGCATTATCAAAATAAATCATATCTCAATCCTTTTTAGCGTCGTATGAAAAGAGTGGGCTAAGTGGTGCTTTTTCGTGGATACGAATAATAGCATCCGCAATCAATTCACTGGCAGAAAGGTATTTCAAGTTTTTAGGAAGAAGTTCCTTAGTGTCAACAGAATCGGTTACAACAATTTCTTTGATAGGAGCAGTATTTAGCGTATCAGCGGCACCGCCAGCAAACAATCCGTGACTGGCTACCGCATAAATCTCAGTTGCACCTTCGCGTTCAAGGATTTTAGCTGCTTCAGCAAACGTACGACCTGTATTTAAAATGTCATCGATAAGGATGGCTTTTTTATTTGCAACTTCACCGATAATGTAACCTTCTTCGCGGTGTGAGTCGTCTTGAGCGTAGTCGATGATAGCGATAGGTGAATCAAGGTATTCGGCAAGGCTACGAGCACGTTTGATTCCTGAGTTTTTAGGACTGACAACAACAACATCTTCCCCTTTTAAATCAAGGTTGTAGTAGTATTCTGCAAACAAAGGTACAGTGTACAAGTTATCTACTGGAACGTCAAAAAAACCTTGAACTTGGACAGCGTGAAGGTCTAGTGTAAGAAGACGGTCAACACCAGCTTTAACAAGCATATTAGCCACTAGTTTAGCAGTAATTGGTTCACGTGATGCGGCAATGCGGTCTTGACGAGAGTAACCAAAGTAAGGAATCACCACGTTTACGGTGTTGGCACTGGCACGTTTACAAGCATCAATCATGATGAGCAACTCCCAAAGGTTGTCATTCACTGGGTAGCTCGTTGATTGGATAATGTAGATATCATCACCACGAACAGTTTCTTCGATGTTAATCATGATTTCGCCGTCTGAGAATTTGCGTGTTGACACTTTTCCTAGCGGCACCTTAACGGCATCCGCAATTTTTTTGGCAATTTCCACATTAGAAGAAAGAGAAAAAAGCTTAAATTGTTTGTCGGCGTAAAGTTCTGCCATGATATAAATATACTCCTTTAAACATTAATAGTTCTATTTTATCAAAAAAGATGGAATTATTCAGCATTTTATAACGAAAAATGGGCTGAAATTATTTTAGTGTGGCACTGAAACGAGCCACCTTGCTTTTAGCGTATTTAAAATGAATGTGGTTTTGGGCTAGGAAACGGTCAAAATCGGCCTTACCTTTATCGGCATCTTCCACCTCTAACTCCAACTCATAATCTTGTTTGCCAGCGTATTGATTGCTATCTAGCGCCATTAAACCGATAGACGTTTTCATTTCGCGGCGAGTGGTTGTCAAATGCCCAAAACACTTCAATGCAGCTGGATCAACTCCATTTTCTCGAATGTGATCAAAAAATGCAATCTTTGGAAAATGATTGGTTTGAATAATGTTTTTTGCTTCTTCTAAAGTCAAATCGTGATTGTGTTCCAAATTGCCAACTTTTTTGGGCACTTTAAGAGTGAGTTCGGCGCGGTCGTCAAATGTGCGAATGCGCAAGGACATCCGATTGGCTTTCATATCAAATGCCGCTGTATCAAAGTAGTAGTTGGTTTGAGTAACAGGAGCGACTTGTGCAAATTGTGGGCTCAAACGGTTAAAATCATCCTTGTTTAATAAGGTTTTGTATTCTATTTCAAGATGTGTCATAAGCCAGTTTTCCTTTGTGATAAAAATAGTGAATATGATATAATTAGAATGTTATACTAATTCTATAAAAAAGTTATTTATTTGACAAGAATGGACTTGTCATGATAAAGGGGGATGATGATTTTTGGATTGGGAAAAGTTTTTGGATCCGTATATCCAAACCGTAGGAGAGTTAAAAATCAAACTGCGAGGGATTCGAAAGCAATTTCGAAAGCAAAACAGACACTCTCCGATTGAGTTTGTCACAGGACGTGTGAAATCGGTTGAGAGTATTCAAGAAAAAATGGCACTCCGAGGCATTAAGCTTGAAAATATCGCTCAAGATTTGCAAGATATTGCTGGGGTACGTATTATGGTTCAATTTGTCGATGACGTGGAGGAAGTCTTGACGCTATTGCGTAGCAGACATGATATGACCATTATCCAAGAACGCGACTACATCAACAATATGAAATCAAGTGGTTACCGTTCATACCATGTGATTATTGAGTATTCTGTTGATACTATAGATGGTCAAAAAACAGTCCTAGCCGAAATTCAAATTCGGACTTTGGCCATGAATTTTTGGGCAACGATTGAACATTCCTTGAACTACAAGTACAAGGGGGAATTTCCAGAAGAAATCAAGAAACGTTTGGAAATCACGGCAAAAATTGCTTTGGAATTGGACGAGGAAATGCGGAAAATTAGGGAAGATATCAGAGAAGCACAGCTTTTATTTGATCCAGCGAGTCGAAAATTAAATGATGGAGTGTGGAATAGCGATGACACAGACGAATACTACAGGTAAAAACAAAAAAGCTATGCGTGTGGCTATTGTTTCAAATGGAAAAAAACAAAGTCGCCGAGTAGCTTCAAAATTGTTTGCGATTTTTAAAGAAGACAAGGATTTTTACTTAACCCAAAAAGACCCTGATGTAGTGATTTCAATTGGTGGCGATGGTATGTTGCTTTCAGCCTTCCATATGTACGAAAGAAATCTAGACACCGTCCGTTTTGTGGGGGTTCACACGGGGCATTTGGGCTTTTACACCGATTACCGTGATTTTGAAATCGACAAATTGGTTGATAATTTGCGCTCAGACAAGGGCGACAAGGCTTCTTACCCTATCTTGAAAGTGAAAATTACCCTTGATGATGGCAAAGTCATTAACCTTAGAGCCTTGAACGAATCGTCAATCAAACGGATTGAAAAAACCATGGTGGCAGATGTCATGGTTAGCGATGTTATCTTGGAGCGTTTCCGTGGTGATGGCTTGTCTGTATCAACACCGACAGGAAGCACGGCTTACAACAAATCATTAGGTGGGGCTCTTTTGTACCCAACCATTGAAGCCATGCAGTTAGCTGAAATTTCAAGCTTAAATAACCGTGTTTATCGCACCTTAGGGTCATCAATTGTTGTGCCTAAAAAAGATAAGATTGAAATCAAGCCGACCCGCCAAGGTATCTATACCATTTCAGTGGACAATAAAACCATGCATTATAAAAATTTATCTAAAGTGGAATATCGGATTGATTCTAAAAAAATTAGCTTTGTGGCAACCCCATCGCATACAAGTTTTTGGGAACGTGTCACAGATGCTTTCATAGGAGATTTGGATTCGTGAGATTTGAATTTGTTGCCGACCGTCAAACCAAGGTCAAGACATTTCTAAAAAGCCATGATGTTTCAAAAGGGTTACTCGCCAAGGTTAAATTTAAAGGGGGGAATATTTGGGTTAACGGCGTTGAGCAAAATGCGATTTACCTCTTAGAAAAAGGAGATGTCGTCACGATTGAGATTCCTGACGAGCAAGAGCACGAAACCCTCATTCCCGTCAAACACCCTTTGGATATTGTCTATGAGGACGAGCATTTTCTAATCATCAATAAGCCGAGCGGCTTTGCTAGCATTCCAAGTGTTTTGCACTCTAACACCATCGCTAATTTTGTGAAGGCTTATTATATGGAAAATGATTACCCTAATAAGCAGGTTCATATTGTGACTCGTTTGGATAAGGATACGAGTGGTTTGATGCTTTTTGCCAAACACGGCTACGCTCATGCCAGACTAGATAAGCAGCTGCAAAGCAAGTCTATTGAAAAACGTTATTTGGCTTTGGTTTCTGGCAAGGGAGAATTGGAAGATAGCGGCGAGATTATTGCACCAATTGCTCGCTCAGATGACAGCATCATCACGCGCCGTGTTCACCCATCAGGCAAATACGCTCACACCAGCTATCAAGTGGTCGAACGTTTTGGTGATGTGGCCTTGGTGGACATTCGGCTGCACACAGGACGCACCCATCAAATTCGCGTGCATTTTGCGCACATTGGCTTTCCTTTGCTGGGAGATGATATGTATGGTGGTCAGATGGATTTAGGCGTCACACGTCAAGCTTTGCATTGCCATTACTTGCGTTTTAGAAATCCTTATGACAATAAGGAGATTATCCAGAAAATCCCCTTGACAAAAGACTTTGAAAACGTTATCATTAAATTACAAAAAAATTAGAATTGAAGGTTGTTTATATGGGAATTCGCTCTTTATTTGGCAGTTTGCGCGGAAAAATCATTGGAAAAAACCTCAAGATTGTCTTTCCTGAAGGCAGTGACGAACGTGTTTTGCGTGCGGCAACACGTTTGAAATTTGAGGGATTAATAGAACCGATTATTCTAGGAGAACCTCAGGTCATTCGTGAAACACTTGACATGATTGGATTTGCTGATTTGAATTACATCATCATTAACCCAGAGGAATACGATGGCTTTGATGAGATGAAAGCAGCTTTTCTAGAAATTCGCAAAGACAAGGTAACACCTGAAGAAGCTGATGAACTCTTACACGATGTCAATTATTTTGGGGTTATGTTAGTTAAAATGGGGCTTGCTAACGGGATGGTATCAGGTGCCATGCATTCAACGGCAGCTACGGTTCGACCAGCCCTTCAAATCATTAAAACTAAACCAGGCGTATCAAGAACTTCAGGGGTATTTTTGATGAGCCGTGAGACAACCGAACAACGTTTGGTGTTTGCTGATTGTGCCATCAATGTAGACCCAAATGCCCAACAACTCGCTGAGATTGCTGTCAACACAGCAGACACCGCTAAAATTTTCAACCTAGATCCTAAAGTAGCTATGCTTAGCTTCTCAACTAAGGGCAGCGCTAAAGCCCCCCAAGTGGAAAAAGTTCAAGAAGCTCTGCAATTGGCTAAGGAAGCACGACCTGACCTTGCTATTGACGGGGAATTACAATTTGACGCGGCTTTTGTGCCTGGAACTGCAGCTCTTAAAGCGCCAGGTAGTGACGTTGCAGGACAAGCAAATGTCTTTATCTTCCCAGACCTTCAATCAGGAAATATTGGTTACAAGATTGCCCAACGTTTGGGAATGTTTGAGGCTATCGGGCCAATTCTCCAAGGTCTTAACCAGCCTGTTAACGATTTATCTCGTGGCTCAAGTGCCGAAGATATCTACAAATTAGCTATTATCACAGCTGCCCAAGCTATTGATGATGACGAATAAACACCAAGTTCAGTTGGATAATCCAACTGACTTTCTCATTTAGCAAATAGAAAAGAGAAATCATGTCAAAAATTGTTTTAGTAACAGGGGCTTCTGCTGGATTTGGCATAGCCATTGTCAAAACATTAGTTGCTGACGGCTATCAAGTGATTGCTTGTGCCCGTCGCTTTGATAAATTGCAAGAGTTGCAAGCCGAGTTGGGACAAGACAAGGTCTATCCCCTCCAAATGGATGTGGCTCAGCCAAAAGCTATTGATGCGGCATTGGATAGCTTACCTGAACAATGGCGCGCTATCGATGTTTTGGTCAATAATGCTGGTTTGGCGCTAGGTTTGGACAAGGCCTATGAGGCTGATTTTACCGATTGGATGACCATGATTAATACCAATATTGTAGGCTTGATTTACCTCACACGACAAGTGCTGCCAGATATGGTCAAACGCAATTCTGGTTTGATTATCAATCTTGGTTCTACCGCTGGAACTGTTCCTTACCCAGGCGCAAATGTTTACGGGGCATCAAAAGCCTTTGTTAAACAATTCTCCCTCAATTTACGAGCGGACCTTGCAGGTACTAAAATCCGCGTGTCTAATATTGAACCAGGCTTGTGCGAAGGAACAGAATTTTCAAATGTGCGCTTTAAGGGAGATGATGAGCGAGTTGCCAAACTCTACGAAGGAGCACATGCTATTCAACCTGAGGATATTGCTAACACGGTATCTTGGATTGCCAGCCAGCCTGAGCACGTTAATATCAATCGCATCGAAATCATGCCTGTTTCACAGACATTTGGTGCGCAGCCCGTTTATCGCGACTAATCAAAGTAGCAACACCTTTCTTGCTAGTCAAGGAGGTGTTTTTTCATACCATTCTATTAGAAAACGCTAACATCATACTATCTTTTCCTTTAGCCAGCTCTTATAATGACAGTAAAAGGAGGGAAAAACATGGGCGCAGAAATGCCTGATAAGCTTTGGGCGATTGATTTTGATGGCATGATTGGTGGCAACGGTTCTTACGTGGAGTGTGACGGTCAGGTTGTCATGCACCAACTGATATCAAAAGAAGACACCAAGGTGATTGTGGATTGGTTGCAGGAGCGTGTTTTAGCCTTTTATTTGAAATCAAACAACGGCCTTTTTGCCTCAGACAATTCAAAGAAGCGGCTTGTCCTATCATGCGCCAATACGCCATGCGTAAGGGAAAAACAGCAGCAGAGGTGAAAGATTTGGAAGCAGAGGATACTTTGTACGGCTTGGTTTATGGGGATGAATTGTATTGCGATGATGTCAATAAGGTGAGTTTTATTCTCAAGACGTATCAAGACCATTTGGATTCTGTCCTAGTTTTTCCAAATCTCAAAGCAGGGACTTGGAGTGGCCGTGGGGAAACGGCATTATTTGGCGACCTAGGTGTCAAAGATATTACCAAGGCCCATGCCATTGACGTGCTTTTAAAGTATCTGCAAGCGGACAAACAAGACACCATTGCCTTTGGCGATGCTAAGGTGGATATTCCTATGCTTGATTATTGCGAGATTGGGGTTGCCATGGGAAATGGAGGTCCTGACAGTCTAGCCCTGGCCAATATGGTCACCGATGACGTGGAAGAAGATGGTTTGTTTAATGCTTTTAAAGCATTAAAGTAAATTGAGTAAAAAGAGGATATCGTAGAATAGTACCAAGAAAACGGTTTATAAAACTAGTTTTTACCAACTGCGATTGTTATAATACTATTGAAAACACAGCAATAAGGAGAATCGTTATGTTACACAAAACCTTAAAACCATTTCCAGAACATTTCTTGTGGGGTGCATCAACATCTGCTTACCAAGTAGAAGGAGCAGCCTTAGAAGACGGCAAAGGGCCTTCATGCCAAGACGTGAAAGACATTCCTGCAGGAACAGCAGACTTGTCGGTATCTGTTGACCATTACCACCACTACAAAGAAGACATTGCCTTAATGGCAGAAATGGGCTTCAAATCTTACCGTTTCTCTATTTCATGGAGCCGTGTCTTGCCAAAAGGTGTTGGTGAAGTGAATCCAAAAGGAATCGCCTTTTACAATGATTTGATTAACGAATGTTTGAAATATGACATTGAACCTATCGTGACTATGTTCCACTTTGATATGCCAGCAGCTCTTGATAAACGCGGTTCTTGGTCAACGCATGAATCAGTTGATTGGTTTGCAGAATACGCTCGTGTCTTATTTGAAAACTTTGGTGACCGTGTTAAATATTGGCTGACCATCAACGAACAAAATATGCTAACCTTGGTGGGTCCTGTCATCGGAACCCTCCACATTCCAGAAGGAACAACAAATGTAACCAAAGAAGTTTACCAACAAAACCATCACCAATTGGTTGCGCAAGCCAAAGCCATGCAAATTTGTCACGAAATGTTGCCTGAGGCTAAAATTGGTCCTGCTCCAAATATCTCACTTGTTTATGCGGCATCATCAAAACCAGAAGATGTTTTGGCATCACAAAACTTTAACGCTATCCGTAACTGGCTTTATTTAGATGCTGCGGTTTACGGTGTTTACAACAACTTGGTTTGGGCTTATTTGGAAGAACAAGATGCTACACCAGTTGTTACCGAAGAAGACTTGGCTATCATGAAGGCTGCAAAACCTGATTTCATCGGATTTAACTACTACAATACAGCAACCGTGGCTGCTTCTGATGGAACAGAAAGCCTAAACCCATCAGCTGACCAACAAACAGCTCGTGGAGAAGCTGGTTTCTACCGTGGTGTTGACAATCCAAACCTACCAAAAACCGAATTTGGCTGGGAAATTGACCCAATTGGTTTCCGTGCAACTGTTCGTGAAATGTACAGCCGTTACCGCCTCCCACTTCTCGTAACTGAAAACGGACTAGGAGCATACGATACCCTAACAGAAGATGGCAAAGTTCATGACCAATACCGTATCAATTACTTGCGCGCCCACATCGAACAAATTCAATTGGCTATTACTGACGGCGTGGATATGCTTGGGTACAACCCATGGTCTGCCATTGACTTGATTTCAACTCACGAAGGCATTCGTAAACGTTACGGCTTTATCTATGTGGATCGTACAGACGAAGAAATCGGTACCCTCAAACGTTACCGCAAAGATTCATTCTTCTGGTACAAGAAAGTCATCGCAACTAACGGACAATATTTGTCAGATTAATCAGATAGTTACAGGGAATTCTAATCATCCGATATAAACGAATAATGCAAATAAGCAAAGGAAAATAATTGACACAAAACGAACGCTATTGTAATATATTAATGGAAGGGTAAGTTTTTACCCAGCGATGCTCTTTGATCCATTCTTGAAAAGAGTCATAGGAAGGTCACTATTTATGAAAATGTTTCTGTGTTCCTTGCTTTAGATGAGGGATAGGGAAACCATGGAGAAACCATTATGTATAACGAAATGCCTGTATTTGACTACGAAGACATTCAATTGATTCCTAATAAGTGTATTATTAAGAGTCGTTCAGAAGCTGATACTCATGTGACCTTGGGACGCCACACCTTTAAACTCCCTGTGGTACCTGCTAATATGCAAACCATCATTGATGAAGATATTGCAGAAAGTTTAGCAAAAGATGGGTATTTCTACATCATGCACCGTTTTGACGAAGACTCTCGCAAACCATTTGTGAAACGCATGCATGACCAAGGCTTGATTGCTTCGATTTCAGTGGGTGTTAAAGATTACGAATATGACTTTGTCACAAGCTTAAAAGAGGACGCGCCAGAGTTTATTACGATTGACATTGCTCATGGGCATTCTGATAGCGTCATTAACATGATTAAGCACATCAAGAAAGAATTGCCTGACACCTTTGTTATTGCCGGAAATGTTGGTACGCCTGAAGCTGTTCGTGAGTTGGAAAATGCGGGTGCAGACGCGACAAAAGTCGGTATCGGTCCTGGTAAAGTCTGCATCACAAAAGTAAAAACTGGTTTTGGTACTGGCGGATGGCAATTGGCAGCTTTGCGCTGGTGTGCGAAAGCCGCTCAAAAACCTATTATCGCAGATGGTGGTGTGAGAACACACGGTGATATTGCCAAATCAATCCGTTTTGGTGCTACAATGGTTATGATTGGTTCACTTTTTGCAGGGCATTTGGAAAGTCCTGGAAAACTAGTTGAAGTGGATGGCGAACAGTATAAAGAATACTACGGTTCTGCTTCAGAATACCAAAAAGGTGAGCACAAAAACGTCGAAGGTAAGAAAATCCTTTTACCTGTCAAAGGTCATTTGAAAGACACCTTGCAAGAAATGCAAGAAGACCTTCAAAGTTCAATCTCTTATGCAGGTGGCCGTGACTTGCATAGCTTGACGCGCGTGGATTACGTGATTGTTAAAAATTCGATTTGGAATGGGGATTCCATTTAATCAGATGATAAAAGCAAAAAGGAGTAGGAGCTATTACTGCTATTCCTTTTTGTGTGTTTAAAAGCATATCATTCGCTCCCTTGGTCAAGAAATGGTATGCTGGTAGGAGATTATTGGATTAGAAAAGTCAGAAGGGAAATTGTCGCTATGAAACGATTATTAAGGGGATAGGTACGTTGGATCTTGATTCTAGTGCTTTTGCTTGTAGGCATGGCACTATTCTTTCATCAGACCATTAGCCACATTATGATGGCTTACACGACCGACTGTTATCAAGTGAGCCATGTATCACGAGAAAATATTGGACAAAATGAAAAAAGTAAGGGTAATTTTGATTTTTCACAGGTAGCTGTTGTTTCTACCCAAGATGTGCTAGCAGCTCAGATGAGTGGTCAAAAACTAAACGTCATTGGTGGCATTGCGATTCCAGATCTGGAAATGAATTTGCCCGTTTTTAAAGGCATTGACAATACCAACCTTTTATATGGTGCGGGAACCATGAAGGAAAATCAAACCATGGGAGAGGGGAATTATGCGCTTGCCAGCCACCATGTTTTTGACCAAGTCAGTAGCAATCACCTGCTCTTTTCACCACTAGAAAGAGCGGAAGTGGGGCAGAAAGTCTATCTGACAGACAAGACTTATATCTACACTTACACAATTACTAGCAAGGAAGTTGTGGCTCCTACAGATGTTGAAGTCATTGAGGATGTTCCTGATAAGACCTTACTGACCTTGGTGACGTGTGATGATTTGCAAGCGAGCAACCGTTTGATCGTGCAGACGACTTATGATGGCAAAACACCATACGACCAAGCACCATCTAAGGTTCAAAAAGCTTTTACCAAAAGCTACACGCAGTAGCCATTATTCGTTTTTTGACAGCTGAACCGTCTTGTGTTCGGCTGTTTTCCTTGTTAAAAATAGCAGTTCCTGAAATACTTTTTAAAAGTATGGTATAATGTTAGTTATTGAAAGTTTTTGGAGGTTAAGATTATCGCAATGAAAAACACAGATAAAGATAGCAGAGTTGTTCGTTTATTGAGTAAGAGCCGTCGTGGGTTGCTTCGAGGTATCTTTAGTCGAACGACCATTATTTCGGTTCTGTTGATCTTGCAACTGCTGTTTATCTTTGATTCTTACATTTGGTTAGACCAATCTCGAATTTGGGCGGAGATTATTGAACGTATTTTGACTATTACAGCCGTTTTGTATTTGGTTAATAGTGAAATGGATGCTCTTTCTCGAGTGACTTGGCTGATTTTGATTATGATAGCACCACTATTAGGGTCGCTTTTCTTGATTTACACCAAGCTAGACTGGGGTTATAGAGGCTTGAAGCAACGGATGGGACAACGCGTGGATGAGAGTGTGCAATACCTGCCACATCATCCCGAAATTGTGAGAACCTTGAAAGAGGATACCTCAACAACCTATCATCTTGTTCAATATTTCAGTCGTAGCCGTGGCAATTTTCCTGTTTACCAAAATACCGACGTCACTTATTTTCCGACAGGTGAGGATTTCTTTAAAGAATTAAAAAAACAACTCCTTAAAGCCGAACACTACATTTTCATGGAGTTTTTCATCATAGCTGAAGGGGAGATGTGGGGAGAAATCCTAAGTATTCTTGAAGATAAGGTCAAGCAAGGCGTTGAGGTTAGGGTTTTGTATGACGGCATGATTGAATTATCAACCTTATCACCTGACTACACCCAACGTCTTGAAAAAATTGGAATTAAAGCCAAAGTTTTTTCACCTATTTCACCTTTCATTTCGACTTATTACAATTACCGTGACCACCGTAAAAATATTATCATTGATGGGCAAGTTGCCTTTACAGGTGGGGTGAATTTGGCTGATGAATACATTAACAAAATCGAGCGTTTTGGTCACTGGAAAGACACGGCCGTGATGATTGAAGGCGAAGCCGTCGATAGCTTTTTGGTCTTGTTCTTGCAAATGTGGTCTGTTACGGAAAGAGAATTGGTGGTGGAACCTTATTTGATGGAACACTCGCCAACTAGAACAGCCGATGGTTACGTGATTCCTTATGGTGATTCGCCTTTAGATACGGATAAAGTTGGGGAAAATGTGTATATCGATATCCTCAACCATGCTAGAGATTACGTGTATATCATGACGCCTTATTTGATTTTAGATAGCGAAATGGAACACGCCCTTTGTTTTGCGGCTGAGCGTGGAGTGGATGTGCGGATCATGATGCCTGGTGTCCCTGATAAACCGATTCCGTATGCTCTAGCTAAGACTTACTTTGGCAAATTGATGCGTTCTGGGGTTAAGATTTACCTCTACACGCCAGGCTTCTTGCACGCCAAGGTATTTGTCAGCGACCACATTAAAGCTGTTGTGGGAACCATTAACCTAGATTACCGCAGTCTTTACCATCACTTTGAATGCGCAACTTATATGTACCGAGTGGATGCCATTCGAGATATTTATGAAGATTTCACCATGACTTTGGAAGAATGTGAGCGTGTGACGCCTGAAACTCTAGCCAAACGCCCTGTTCATGAAAAAGTTGTGGGTATGTTGGTCAAAACCATTGCGCCGCTCCTATAAGATATGCTATACTAATCTTATGCGATGAGCCGAGTGAACTCGTTCTTAATGAGTTTATTTGCGCAGAGGAGGTCACTCTAACTTTTGTTAGAACGCAGGAGCGGACTTTGACAATTTGTGTGAACCATTTTGTCACATTCAAATGAATGCCTCAGCCCTCTTACCTATTTGGTGGGAGGGCTTTTTTGATAGCAAAAAAGCTAGGAGAGAACTCCTAACTTTCTAGTATCTATTAGCGTCTTTGCTTTTCAAGGACAGGAACGACTGCAGCGGTTAAAATAGCAGAGGCAATCATTTCTGCAATGGCATTGGTTCCAAAAACAGCTGCTAATAAGGCTTTTATGTCACCATTATACACATTTGAAAAGATAAAGAAAACGCCACCCAATACAAAGATAGTATTGGTCATTGAACCGACTGCTCCAGCTACTACCAGACCAGCTCTACTGTGCCACCATTTGTAAACGTAATAAGGGGTGATACCGATTAAAATACGGGGCACCATAGCAATCACAAGTGAGGCAAGATTCCCATTTTCAACAAAGGGAGAAAAGAGGTAGCTTGTCGGCATCAGCGTGATGGTATTGACCGTCACACTGATAATCCCCATCAGACCACCTAAAATAGCACCAATACGCGAACCATACATGATAGAAGCCACGATAACAGGAATCTGAATCAGCGTGGGTTTAATTGGGACAGGCCACAGGTTAAACACCAAACTAGTCAAGAAATGAATAACGAGCATAATTGCAAAGAAAATGGCGATAACGGCAATATCCGATGCGGATTGTCTTTTTTTCATGGTTCCTCCTAAATCCAAAAGCCGAGAATAAATGCGTTGAGTCTTTGAAAAGACTTTAACCCATTATACAGGTTTGGGCTAGTGTTGACAAGTGTATCCGTTACCATTATTCGTGATTTTTACAAACTTTTAACACTGATTCAATAATTGTTTCCAAATCTGCCAAAGCCCCCTTACCGACATCACCGCAGGCCAGTCGCGTTGAACGAGGTTCGATTTTCTGATAACCTGCCTGAATAAGCTGCTCAATATTGCGTTTGGTCATGGGATTATTGTACATATTGGTATTCATAGCAGGTGCAATGAGTTTAGGCGTGTCAGCTGGCAAGGCTAAAGCTGTTGTGGTCACGATGTTATCTGCCATGCCATAAGAGAGTTTGGCGATGGTATTAGCAGAAGCAGGGGCAATCAAAAAGACATCCGCTTCCTTGGCTAAATCAATATGATTGATGGTTTGAGCATCTTCTTCCTTAATCACATCAAGGGTGACGGGATTTTTAGAAAGCACCTGCAAGGTTAAAGGGGTGATAAATTGAGTAGCAGCAGGTGTCATCAAAATCCGAACGTTCAATCCTGCTTTAGTGAATTGATTGGTTAAATCAGCTGCTTTATAAGCGGCGATACTGCCTGAAACGGCTAATAATACAGTTTTAGTCATGTGTTACCCTTTCCAAAATCAGCTCGGCAATTGCTTTCTTGGTCTTAGCGACAACCACGTCATCTTTCCCCACTAAATAAGCCAAGTGCTGATTATCATCTATTGTGGTGAGGTCATTTGCGACGATATAGTGGGCTTGATTGGTCGCTAAACTGCGTCTAGCAACAGCTAACAATTCCTCCTTTGGCACTCCCACCAAGAGTTTGAAGCCGATTAACATAATATCAGGATTCCATTGCTTGATTAGGGAAATCACCTTTGGTGTTTTTTTGAGAAAAAGCACTTGGTAATCTTGTTGAGAGGAAATTTTGGCACTTGTGTTGCTTTTATGAAGCAAATCTTTGACGGCTGGTGCTTTTTCCACTTCCTCAAGGTCCGTCATGTAAACAGGGGTGTAGTCAGATACCGCCATGCTATGGATGATAGCATCATGCGTTTTCACTAAGGGTTCAAGTTCCGCGATTAAATCAGCCACCGTTTCGACCAAGATGATTTTGAGCTTGGAATGTTTCTTGGGTTTGACCGCTCTTTGTGTCGTCACCAATGTCACATCATGCCCTTGCGCCAAAAAGCACTCAGCAACTTCCTTGCCAAGAGTCCCAGTGGCATGATTGGTAATACCACGAACGGCATCAATATTTTCGGTGGTTCCACCAGATGTAATTAAAATCTTCATGTTCTCATTTTACACAAAAAAATTTTTTTCGTAAACGATTTACCATAAGCTAGAATAGGCTTGTTGCTGCCTTTCTAAAGTAAAACCATCGAATAAAATACGAACATTTATAAAACTATGAATAAAAACGTGCGTTTTTTATAAAATGTGATATAATAAAGCTATCACTTATAATTTAGAGGAGAATCTTGTGAAATCTGATATCGAAATTGCACAAAGTGTTGAACTAAAACCTATTACTGAAATTGTCGAAAAAGTTGGGATTACGTTCGACGATATTGAACTCTATGGTAAATACAAAGCGAAACTATCTTTTGATAAAATTGCAGCTGTTCAAAACAATAAACCTGGTAAGCTTGTCCTTGTGACAGCTATTAACCCGACACCTGCCGGTGAAGGAAAATCAACCATGTCCATTGGTCTAGCAGATGCCTTAAATAAAATTGGCAAGAAAACTATGATTGCCTTGCGTGAACCATCTCTTGGTCCTGTTATGGGGATTAAAGGGGGAGCAGCAGGTGGTGGTTATGCCCAAGTTCTTCCAATGGAAGACATTAACCTTCATTTTACTGGGGATATGCACGCCATTACAACAGCTAATAATGCCCTTTCAGCTATCATTGATAACCACCTTCACCAAGGTAATGAACTTGGTATTGACCAACGTCGTATTATCTGGAAGCGTGTGGTTGACCTTAATGACCGTGCCCTTCGTCATGTAACCATTGGTCTTGGTAGCCCAGTTAATGGTATCCCACGTGAGGACGGTTTTGATATCACTGTTGCGTCTGAAATCATGGCCATTTTGTGTCTGGCAACTGACATCAATGACTTGAAAGAACGCCTTGCCAATATCGTGGTAGCTTACCGCTATGACCGTACACCTGTTTACGTTCGTGATTTGAAGGTTGAAGGTGCTTTGACGCTTATCCTTAAAGACGCTATTAAACCAAACCTTGTGCAAACCATTTATGGCACACCTGCCCTCGTTCATGGTGGACCATTTGCCAATATCGCACATGGATGTAACTCTGTTTTGGCAACAAGCACAGCACTTCGTCTAGCAGATTATACCATCACAGAAGCTGGATTTGGTGCAGATCTTGGGGCTGAAAAATTCCTTGATATTAAAACACCAAATCTTCCAACAACACCTGACGCCGTTGTGATTGTGGCCACTATTCGTGCTCTTAAAATGCATGGTGGCGTAGCGAAAACAGATTTAGCTGAAGAAAATGTCGATGCTGTTCGTGCTGGTTTTGCCAACCTTAAACGTCACGTGGAAAACGTTCGTAAATTTGGTATCCCTGCCGTTGTTGCTATCAATGAATTTGTAGCAGATACTGAAGCTGAAATTGCTGCTCTTAAAGAACTCTGTGCCGAAATCAACGTGCCTGTTGAATTGGCTAGCGTTTGGGCAAACGGTGCTGACGGTGGTATTGACCTTGCAAATGCCGTTGTTAATGCTGTTGAAAATGGCAATGCTGACTACAAACGCCTTTACTCAGACGACGATTCTCTTGAAGAAAAAATCACTAAAATCGTTACTGAAATTTACGGTGGTAACAAAGTTATCTTTGGCAAAAAAGCACAAACGCAATTGAAACAATTTGCCCAATTTGGCTGGGATAAATTGCCAGTATGTATGGCGAAAACACAATACAGTTTCTCAGACAACCCTACGCTTTTAGGGGCTCCAGAAGGCTTTGATATCACTATCCGCGAATTTGTACCAAAAACAGGTGCGGGGTTCATCGTTGCCTTGACAGGAGATGTGATGACCATGCCTGGTTTGCCTAAGAAACCAGCCGCTCTTAATATGGACGTGGCAGAAGACGGAACAGCTATCGGTTTGTTCTAATCTGTCAGATGACTGATTTAATGAGCATCTTGCAATAATTACAATAAATGCTACAATAGAACAACTGATCTACCCCATCACAGCCAATCGTGCCATGTGTGGGGTAGAAACATTTATATAGCTATGCAGTTAACCATTTAGCGAGGTAGAAGCAATGAACAAAAGTGGTAAGTAAATAACAAAATCCTAGCTTAATGGGTTAGTTGTGAAAAGAAAAGGAGACGTGTATGAAATTATTAGAAGAACGCATTTTAAAAGATGGCGATGTTTTAGGTAAGGATATCTTAAAAGTTGACAGTTTTTTGACGCACCAAGTGGATTATGAGCTCATGCAAGAAATTGGAAAAGTTTTTGCAGAGGTTTATAAAGACGCTGGTATTACAAAAATTGTCACAATTGAAGCTTCTGGGATTGCTCCCGCGCTTTATACTGCTCAAGCCATGCAAGTTCCAATGATTTTTGCTAAAAAAGCGAAAAACATCACGATGACAGAAGGCATTTTAACGACTGAAGTTTATTCCTTCACTAAACAAGTGACAAGCACGGTTTCTATTGCGAGCAAGTTCTTGTCAGAAGATGACACGGTGCTTATTGTCGATGACTTCTTGGCAAATGGTCAAGCTGCAAAAGGCTTGTTAGATATTATCCAACAGGCTGGAGCTAAGGTGGCTGGTATTGGGATTGTGATTGAAAAATCATTCCAAACAGGGCGCCATTTGTTGGAAGAAGAGGGTGTGCCAGTGACATCTCTAGCACGTATCGAAGCTTTCTGTGATGGAAAGGTGATTTTCACGGAGGCCGATGCATAAGATGAACGAAGAAACACACTCACGCTCAGCGGTGTTGGGCTTACAACACCTATTAGCCATGTACGCTGGTTCAATCTTGGTGCCTATCATGATTGCTGGGGCTCTAAATTATTCAGCGGAACAACTGACCTACCTCATCTCGACCGATATTTTCATGTGTGGGGTAGCAACTTTCTTGCAACTGCAATTGCGTAAGCATTTTGGGGTAGGTTTGCCCGTTGTTTTGGGATGTGCCTTCCAGTCAGTCGCACCTTTGTCTATTATCGGTGCAAACCAAGGCTCAGCTTATATGTTTGGTGCTTTGATTGCCTCAGGAATTTACGTTATGGTGATTGCTGGCATTTTCTCAAAAATCGCGGCTTTCTTCCCGCCAGTCGTGACAGGTTCGGTTATCACAACCATTGGTTTGACCTTGATTCCTGTTGCTATGGGAAATATGGGAGATAACATTAACTCGCCAACAGCACAGTCAATGATTTTAGCCTTGATAACCATCGCTATTGTCTTATCCGTTAATATTTTTGCCAAAGGTTTCTTGAAATCTATTGCTATCTTGATTGGTTTGATTGGCGGAACCGTTATTGCGGCTTTCATGGGCTTGGTAGATACTTCTGCTGTGGTAGAAGCTCCGCTGGTTCATGTTCCACAACCATTTTACTTTGGTATGCCAAAATTTGAAATCACCTCTATTGTCATGATGTGTATCATCGCGACGGTTTCAATGGTTGAATCAACAGGTGTTTACCTCGCACTTGCAGATTTGACAGGGGATAAGATTGACAGCCAACGCTTACGTAATGGTTACCGTGCAGAAGGTTTTGCCGTCCTTCTAGGTGGAATTTTCAATACCTTCCCATACACTGGTTTTTCACAAAACGTTGGTTTGGTACGTATTTCAGGTATCAAGACACGTCGCCCGATTTACTACACAGCTTTGTTCCTTGTGATTTTGGGATTGCTTCCTAAATTTGGAGCCATGGCACAAATGATTCCAAGTCCTGTGCTTGGTGGTGCGATGATTGTCCTCTTTGGTATGGTTGCTCTTCAAGGGATTCAAATGCTGCACCAAGTGGACTTTGAACACAACGAGCACAACTTCATCATCGCTGCCGTTTCCATTGCCTGTGGTGTAGGTTTTAACGGAACGAATCTCTTTGATAGCCTACCAACAACTCTACAAATGTTCTTAACCAACGGTATTGTTATTGCTACGCTTTTAGCCGTTGTGCTAAACCTCGTATTAAATGGTAAAACACAAACAAAATAAGCTTAAAAAACCAGCTCTTCAAGGGCTGGTTTTCATTTTAAGGCTGACGCTCACCAGTTAAGATAAATTGGATAAGCTGGTCCACATCGTCAAAATCATCGTAGTCACCATAGATGCCATCACGGTGGTAAACAATGCCTCTTTTTTCATTGGCTTCCAAACAGTCCAACAATTTTTCTTCGCCATATTGTTTCATGAACAGGGTAAAAGCATAGGGCTTTATCTTACCAAGTAGGCCTTTTCGACACTCTTGCGAACATTGGTAGCAGTGGGACAATTGTTTTTCCATGGAGCAGTTACGATTGATGCAAGTCGTACTTCCAGGGCATTGGTTTGAATGGCAGCCCTGATAGGTCACATTTTCTGAACATAAGCAACAGGCCAAACCACACCTTGCTATTCCTAATTCCCATTTCATAGCCATACCTCCCGTAAACTTCACTCTATTATACCACACATTGAAAGCGATATCATTATTTGTTATACTATGTCAAAAGGAGGGTGCCATGGCTTTTGATTTTAAAAAAGAATACAAGATGTTTTACAAACCTATTGCCTATCAAAAAGCAGTAGCATCCAAAGAAAAAAGCTAGAACAAATCGTCTAGCTTTTTGGCTTAGTTTTTCTTTTTCATTTCGCCGTGTGGGTAGTAAGTTCCCTCAGGCATATCGTTAATAAAGACATGAATAGCTTCTTTTGGTGCTTTAGCAACACGAGAAACCACCTCAGTTACTTCACGAGCTAATTCAATTTTTTGTTCTTCCGTACGACCTTCAAACAAATCAATTTTGACAAATGGCATGATACCTCTCCTTAACATTTAGTAATATCAGTATTGTAGCATATTTTGCACAAAAATTCAGAAACAAATGGTATAATGAAGGTGTAGATAAAAGAAAAAGCGACATTCGCTCACATGTAAAGAATACATATAGAGGTAGAATAAATGAAACCTATGTTTATCGTGGCAATGCTATCGATTTTCATTGCACTATACGCTGGCGATAATGACTCAAAACCTCAATAAGACGATAATTTAGCACTCAGACTCTTAATCGAGGAGGGTGCGTTTTTATTGTTAAAATGCCTTTTCATCTGGAAGTCAAAATAGTACCCATATACGAAAAGTTGTATTTATGGTAAAATAGGAGAATATTAATAGAAGGTAGGATCTTATTCTTGGCTCAACTCTATTATAAATACGGAACCATGAATTCTGGTAAGACCATTGAAATTTTAAAAGTGGCTCACAACTATGAAGAACAAGGCAAGCCTGTTGTGATTATGACATCGGCACTGGATACGCGTGATGGGTACGGGATTGTTTCTAGCCGTATTGGTATGCGTCGTGAGGCAGTAGCTATCACAGAAGAGATGGATATTTTTGCTTTTGTACAAGCTTTGCCTTTCACACCTTATTGTGTGCTGATTGATGAGTGTCAGTTTTTAAACAAACAACACGTTTATGATTTAGCGCGTGTTGTGGATGAGTTAGGCATTCCTGTTATGGCTTTTGGTTTGAAAAATGATTTTCAAAATGAGTTATTTGAAGGCTCACGTTATCTTTTGCTTATGGCAGATAAGATTGACGAGATTAAAACCATTTGCCAATTTTGTTCTAAAAAAGCAACGATGGTCTTGCGTACGGAAAATGGTAAGCCTGTGTACGAGGGCGATCAGATTCAAATTGGTGGTAATGAAACCTATATACCTGTCTGCCGCAAGCATTATTTCAATCCGATGATGCCAACAGACAAGTAAAACTGGAAAAAGAGAGGGTAATAAAAAACAATGAACATTTACGATCAGCTACAAGCGGTTGAAGACCGTTATGAAGAATTGGGAGAATTGCTTAGTGACCCTGAGGTCGTTAGCGACACCAAACGTTTTATGGAATTGTCACGCGAAGAAGCTAATACCCGCGATACCGTGACAGCTTACCGCGAATACAAGCAAATTCTTCAAAACATCGAAGACGCTGAAGAAATGATTAAAGACGCTGGTGGCGATCCTGAATTGGAAGAAATGGCCAAAGAAGAACTCAAAGAGTCAAAAGCTGCCAAGGAAGAATACGAAGAAAAATTGAAGATTTTGCTCTTGCCAAAAGATCCAAACGATGATAAAAACATCATCTTGGAAATTCGCGGAGCAGCAGGTGGGGACGAAGCAGCTCTTTTTGCTGGTGACTTATTGCAAATGTATCAAAAATACGCTGAAAGCCAAGGTTGGAAATTTGATGTCATGGAAGCTTCTTACAACGGTGTCGGTGGTATCAAAGAAGTAGTGGTCATGGTATCTGGTCAATCGGTTTACTCTAAATTGAAATACGAATCAGGTGCCCACCGTGTGCAACGTGTTCCTGTAACAGAAAGCCAAGGGCGTGTTCACACCTCAACAGCGACCGTCTTGGTTATGCCTGAAGTAGAAGAAGTCGAATACGAAATTGATCCAAAAGACTTGCGCGTGGATATCTACCATGCCTCAGGTGCTGGTGGACAAAACGTCAACAAAGTAGCGACAGCCGTTCGTATGGTCCACATTCCAACAGGTATTAAAGTGGAAATGCAAGAAGAACGTACCCAACAAAAGAACCGCGACAAAGCCATGAAAATTATTCGTGCGCGCGTGGCTGACCACTTTGCCCAAATCGCTCAAAACGAACAAGACGCCGAACGTAAATCAACCATCGGTACTGGTGACCGTTCAGAACGTATTCGTACCTATAATTTCCCACAAAACCGTGTGACAGACCACCGTATCGGTTTGACCTTGCAAAAATTGGATAGCATTTTGTCAGGAAAATTGGACGAAATCATTGACGCCTTGATTCTCTTTGACCAAACCAAGAAATTAGAAGAGTTGAATCAATAATGAATTACGCTGAAACCATCAGCCAATTAGAAAAACAGTTACAAAACCTTGGCGAAGCCCCCGAAAACCTTGCTTACGTTTTTCGTGACATCAAAGGCTGGACTTTGCTGGATTACATTTTACATCAAAATCAATCTGTGACGTCCGAGGACGAGCAAGTGTTGGCAGGGATTATGTCCCAACTAAGCCAGCACCGCTCCCCTCAATACATCACAGGTACGGCTTATTTCCGCGATTTAGCTTTAGCCGTGGATGAGCGCGTTTTGATTCCGCGACCAGAAACCGAAGAATTGGTTGAGTTGATTTTAAAGGAAAATAGCGGAGCAGATAAACGTGTTTTAGATATCGGTACAGGTAGCGGGGCGATTGCCATTTCACTCAAGGCTGCGCGGACAGATTGGCAAGTGACAGCGTCTGATATTTCAATAGATGCCTTAAACCTAGCGCGTGACAATGGGGGGAAACACCAAGTCAAGATTGATTGGGTGCAATCTGATGTATTTAGCAATCTGACAGGAACATTTGATATCATTGTTTCCAATCCGCCTTATATCGCCTTTGACGATAGGGATGAAGTGGGTGTGAATGTTTTGACCTCAGAGCCGCATTTGGCTTTGTTTGCAGACGAAGATGGTTTTGCTATTTACCGTCGGATTATCGAAGAAGCTAGCAACTACCTAACCGAGCAAGGAAAGCTTTATTTTGAAATTGGGTATAAGCAAGGTGACGGTTTGCGAAACTTGCTGGAGCAGCATTTTCCTGGCAAGCGCGTGCGGGTATTACAAGATGTATTTGGAAAAGATAGAATGGTCGTGATGGATAATGGCTAATTTAAAAGAGATTTTAGAAAATGGCGGAGCGGTGATTTTGCCGACAGAAACGGTTTACGGACTATTTGCGCAAGCCATGAACGAAGCAGCAGTTGAGCACGTTTACCAACTCAAACGTCGTCCAAAAGACAAGGCGATGAATCTTAATGTGGCTGATTTGGAAACCATTTTAGCGTTTTCAAAAAATCAACCCAGCTACCTCAAAACACTTTACGAGGCTTTTTTACCTGGTCCTTTGACCATTATTTTACAGGCCAATGACCTTGTGCCAGCTTGGATCAATTCTGGCTTATCAACAATTGGTTTTCGAATTCCCAATCACCCAAAAACCTTGGAATTGATTCAGCAAACAGGGCCTTTAATTGGTCCTTCTGCCAATATCTCTGGGCGAGAAAGTGGGAAAATCTTTGCTGATATTAAAACCCAGTTCAACAACGAGGTGACAGGGCTGGCAGATGATGCTGCCCTAACAGGCGTGGATTCAACTATTTTAGATTTATCTGGAGAAACAGCTCGAATTTTGCGCCAAGGTGCCATTACCAAGGCGGAATTATTGGCTGTGGCACCTGAATTATCGTTTGAATCCAATTAGGTTTTTAGGGGGAATTTTTCTCATAATGTTTTGGCTTTGACAGACTTGACGACAAGGGTGTCACTTGGACTTATCAAAAAGGAGATCAGGTTATGATTTTTGACAAGGAAAACTACGAAGCATTTGACCAAGAACTCTGGGCTGCCGTGCACGCTGAAGAAGTTCGCCAACAAAACAACATTGAACTCATCGCCTCTGAAAATGTGGTGTCAAAAGCTGTCATGGCAGCACAAGGTAGCGTTTTGACCAATAAATACGCTGAAGGTTACCCAGGTAAACGCTACTACGGGGGAACAGACTGCGTGAACGTGGTCGAAAACCTTGCCATTGACCGTGCAAAAGAACTCTTTGGTGCTGCATTTGCCAATGTTCAACCGCACTCAGGAAGTCAAGCCAATGCCGCTGCCTACATGGCTTTAATCCAACCTGGCGATACTGTTTTGGGCATGGATTTGGCGGCTGGTGGGCACCTAACGCACGGAGCACCCGTTAGCTTTTCAGGAAAAACTTATCACTTTGTGTCATACACCGTGGATCCCGTCACTGAATGCATTGACTACGATGCTCTAGCTCAATTAGCGCTGAAAACCCAGCCAAAACTCATCGTTGCAGGAGCGTCAGCTTATTCTCGTATCATTGATTTCAAACGTTTCCGTGACATTGCTGATAGCGTTGGGGCTTATTTGATGGTGGATATGGCGCACATTGCGGGGTTAGTCGCTTCAGGTCATCACCCAAGCCCTGTTCCTTATGCCCACATCACAACAAGCACAACCCACAAAACCCTACGTGGGCCTCGTGGTGGCTTGATTTTAACCAATGATGAAGCCCTAGCTAAGAAGATTAATTCTGCGGTCTTTCCTGGCTTGCAAGGTGGACCCTTGATGCACGTCATTGCTGGAAAAGCCGTTGCCTTCAAAGAAGCCCTGGACCCTGCTTTCACAACTTACGGTGAGCAGGTGGTGAAAAATGCTGCCGCTATGGCAGAGGTTTTTACCCAACACCCAAATTTCCGCGTCATTTCAGGAGGAACAGACAACCACGTCTTTCTTGTTGACGTGACGAAGGTCGTTGAAAATGGCAAAGTGGCCCAAAACATTTTGGAATCAGTCAATATTACCTTGAACAAAAATGCGATTCCATTTGAAACCTTATCGCCTTTTAAAACCTCAGGCATTCGCATCGGCACCCCAGCCATCACTAGTCGTGGCATGGGCGAAGCTGAATCACGTACGATTGCAGAATTGATTGTCAAGACCCTAGAAAATCACCAAAACGAAACTATTTTAGAGGAGGTTCGTCAGGACGTGAAGGCTCTAACAGATGCTTTCCCGCTCTACTAACGAACACTTAAAACAGCCAACATGATTGATTTATATATTAAACGGATTGTGATTCATCAATTCACACCCAACGACACTGACCTAATCTTGTCAGACCAACCGTTGACTCTGACGCCGCGAATTGATGAGTATTTTCGCAAAAAACTCAGTAAAGTCTTTTCAGACGAAGCCAAGCGTGGCACTTTTTCTAAGGACAATGTCTTTTGGAGCTATCTCACCGATGATTTGCTGGAATCATCGGTTCAGATTGCCCAGCTTTGGAAAGAAGAATTTGTCTTGTCTGACAACCAAAAAGTCAATGACCTCATTTTCATTCAATTTGACAAGGATGGCATGGAGCACTTTGCTTTTTTGCGGGTTGCTTTGAAAGAAAATTTCACACATATTTCAAGCGATAATGATAATCCTTTGAAAATCACGCAAAACAATCTGCCAACGGCTGCACAAGTGCCTGATGAGGCCTTGATTGTCAACCGTCAAAATCGCAATTACTATCTTATCGAGAAGCGAATTAAGCATAATGGCAGTTTTGCTCATTATTTTTCAGAAAATCTCTTGCAAGTTCAGCCTGAACAATCTGTGAAAAAATCCATTAAAATGGTGGAACAGACTGCTCAGAAAATCGCTGAAAATTTTCAGCAAGATGACTTTGCTTTTCAATCGAAAATGAAAGCAGCTATCCATAAAAACTTGGAAGAAGAGGAGTTGTCGCCTGAAAAGCTAGCTGACCAATTGTTTGATAGCAACCTGACTGCCCGTCTGACCTTTGTGGATGAATTGAAAGAAAGTATTCCAGAACCTATTCAACTATCAGATATTGACCATTCGCGTCAGAGTAAAAAACTGGAAAATCAGAAACTCTCACTTTCAAATGGCATTCAACTCATTGTTCCCAATAATGTCTATGAGGATGCCGAGTCAGTCGAATTTATTCAAAACCCAAATGGAACCTATTCCATCCTAATCAAAAATATAGAGGATATTCAAAATAAATAATGTTTAAATGTATCAGACGTTTGGTTATACTTGGGCTTGTTTTCTTTGCTGGCTTTCAAATTCACGACACTTATGTCAACGTACATAATGTCTTGCAATATAAAACTATGGTGAAGGAGATTTTGGCGACCAATGACACCACTGCCAATGTTGACTTGGTTTTGGCCATGATTTACACGGAAACCAAGGGCAGTGATGGGGACGTTATGCAATCCAGCGAAAGCACCTCAGGAGTTGCCAATTCCATTACGGATAGCCAAACCAGTATCCGTCAGGGCATCACTCTCTTGTCTAAAAACCTTACCTTAGCTGAGGAAAAGGGCGTGGATGTTTGGACGGCAGTGCAAGCCTACAATTTTGGAACGGCTTATATTGATTATGTTGCTAATCATGGTGGTAAGAGTACCATTGCATTAGCCACTGAATATTCCAAAAATGTCGTTGCTCCCAGTCTTGGAAACACCACTGGGGAAAGTTATTTTTACCACCACCCTATAGCACTCATATCTGGAGGAAAATTGTACAAAAACGGTGGTAATATCTATTACTCACGCGAAGTTCATTTCAATCTCTATCTGATTGAGTTGATGAGCTTGTTTTAACATATGTTTTAGAAAGTAGAAAATGAAAGCATTAGGACAGTATTTTAAAGGGTACCTGAAAGAGACAATTTTTGGGCCCCTTTTTAAATTATTTGAAGCTTCTTTTGAACTGTTAGTTCCCATTATTATTGCTAGAATCGTTGATACCATCATTCCCCACCATAATAAGCCACAGTTGTATGCCATGATTGGCTTGCTCTTTTTTTTGGCTATTGTAGGTGTAATCGTTGCTATTACAGCCCAGTATTTCTCATCAAAAGCTGCCGTCGGCTACACCCGTCAGCTCACGCAGGATTTGTTTAAGAAAATCATGAGTTTGAGTAAGGAGGACCGTGATCGCATAACCGCTTCTAGTTTGATTACGCGTCTAACCAGTGATACTTATCAGATTCAGACAGGTATTAACCAATTTCTACGCCTCTTTTTACGCGCACCTATCATTGTCTTTGGGTCAATTATCATGGCCTTTACCATTAGCCCAAAATTGACCATTGCCTTTGTTTTGATGGTGGTCATTCTCTTTACCTTGGTCTTTGTGATGTCACGCTTGCTAAATCCCATTTATGCAAAAATTCGTCTGGCTATCGACCACATTGTGCGTCTGACGCGTCAGCAATTAGAAGGTGCTCGCGTTATCCGTGCCTTTGGACAGGTGGACAAAGAAGAAGAGGAATTCTCTGCTGCTAATCAAGGCTACACGCGCTTGCAACTTAAGGCAGGGTACTTGTCTAGCTTAGTGACCCCTTTGACTTATGTCGTGGTTAACGGCACGCTGATTATCGTGATTTGGCAGGGAAATCTATCTATCGGACAAGGTTTATTGTCACAAGGGATGTTGATTGCCTTGGTTAATTATCTCTTGCAGATTTTGACAGAATTGCTCAAGATGACCATGTTAGTCACATCGCTAAACCAATCGTTCATCAGTGCTAAACGCATGACCGAAGTGTTTGAGATGCCGTCAGAAAATTTGAATACCCCATTGCCACAAAAAACGTCTGACCTTGCTATTAGCATCAAGGACATGAGTTTCACTTACCCATCCGCAGCTGAGCCTGCCTTGTCTGATATTAACCTGGCCATCACTCCAGGAGCCTTTATCGGGGTTATCGGAGGGACAGGAGCAGGAAAATCAACCTTGGTGGAATTGCTAACGCACCTGTACACCCCACAAGAGGGAAGTTTGAACATTTTCCAAAAGCAACACTCTCCTAAAACCTTGAAAGAATGGCGTTCGTGGGTCAATGTCGTGCCGCAAAAAGCAGAGCTGTTCCAAGGAACCATTCGTTCTAATCTGACCTTTGGATTAAAAGAAAAGATTAGCGATGAACAGCTTTGGCGTGCCTTGGATATTGCCCAAGCCACTGAATTTGTTTCAGAAAAAGAAGGGCAATTGGATGCCGTGGTGGAAGCTTTTGGGCGTAATTTCTCAGGTGGGCAGCGTCAACGGTTGACCATTGCTCGTGCCTTGGTGCAAGAAGCGCCGTTCTTGATTTTGGATGATTCCACATCAGCCTTGGACTACTTGACTGAAGCCAAGCTATTGACAGCCATTCATGAAGAATTGAAGGACACCACTTTGATTCTCATCTCACAACGCACCAATAGCTTAAAAGCTGCTGACAAGGTCTTGCTCTTAGACCAAGGCAAGCAATTAGGCTTTGCGTCACATGATGACTTGTTAGCTCACAACAAGGTTTATCAGGCTATCCATTACTCACAACATTCTGAAGAAGAAGGAGGTTTAGGATGAAAGCACGCTATCAAACACAGACCACCCAACGCTTAATCAAAGATTTGTTGACACAAAGATGGCTGGTCTTGGGAGCAACCATTGGAACCCTGATGCAAGTGAGCTTGACCGTTTACCTCCCTATTCTCATCGGGGATGCGGTTGATGTTGTTTTATCACCCAATTCCATTCAACTGTTGTTGCCAATTATTGCCAAGATGATTGCCGTCGTCGGACTCAACACCTTGATTCAGTGGGTTAATCCTTTGATTTATAACCGCTTGACCTTCCAATTCGTTTACCAATTGCGGCAAAAAGTCATGGAAAAACTCAATCAAATGCCCATTGCTTATTTGGACCGCAAGAGCGCTGGCGACCTCGTCAGCCGCGTCACGACCGATTCTGAACAATTAAGCAACGGTTTGTTAATGGTCTTTAATCAATTTTTCATCGGTATTTTAACCATTGTCATTACCATTGTGGCTATGGCTGATATTGATTTGTTAATGGTTGGTCTGGTCTTGATTTTGACGCCCTTATCACTCTTTTTGGCACGTTTTATTGCCCAAAGAAGTTACCAATTGTACCAAAATCAAACCAAATCACGTGGTCAACAAACTCAGTATATCGAGGAAATGATTCGTCAGGAAAGTTTGATCCACCTTTTAAACGCTCAAAATACCACAATCGAGCAATTTACAGGCATTAACAATACTTATGCCGATTATTCTCAAGGGGCTATTTTCTATTCTTCAACGGTGAACCCAGCCACTCGCTTTATCAATAGTTTGATTTATGCCCTCTTGTCAGGGGTTGGAGCCTTGCGCATCATGTCAGGTGCCTTCACGATTGGAGAATTGACCACCTTCTTAAACTACGTCAACCAATACACCAAGCCTTTCAATGACATTTCATCTGTCTTGTCAGAATTGCAGAGCACCTTGGCTTGTGCAGAGCGTCTGTATAGCATTTTGGATGAAAAAAGCGAACCGCTCCCAGTGAAAATAGAGCTGGACGCTGAAAACATTAAAGGGCAAATTGATTTCAAAGCCGTTTCTTTTGGTTATACCAGCCAAAAAACCTTGATTAAACATCTGGACTTGTCTATTCCGCCAGCTTCAAAAGTCGCGATTGTTGGGCCAACAGGAGCAGGGAAATCAACCCTAATCAATCTCTTGATGCGTTTCTACGAGTTAAATAGCGGCTCAATTGACTTAGACGGCGTGCCAATGTCCCATTACGACGCGGAGGCCTTACGTCACCAAATCGGAATGGTCTTGCAAGAAACGTGGCTCAAGGTTGGTACCGTCCATGATAACATTGCTTACGGAAATCCAAATGCCACAAGAGAAGAAGTCATCGCAGCAGCTAAGGCTGCCAATGCCGATTTCTTTATCCGTCAATTGCCAAACGGCTACGACACTTATCTGGCTGATGCAGGCGCTTCATTGTCACAGGGACAACGCCAATTGCTCACCATTGCCCGCGTCTTTATCAAATCACCGAAAATTTTGATTTTAGACGAAGCCACATCGTCAATTGACACACGGACAGAACTCTTGGTGCAAGAAGCCTTTGAAACCTTGATGAAAGGACGCACCAGCTTTATTATCGCCCACCGTCTATCAACCATCAAAAACGTGGATTTCATTCTCGTTATGGTTGACGGGGATGTGGTCGAATACGGTAAACACCATGCCTTAATGGCGAAAAAAGGTGTTTATTACCAAATGCAAACCGCACACGACAGTGCCTTTTAAGCCAAAATACCTCCCTCATGTTTCCCATGAGAGAGGTATTTTTTAGTTATCAGGATACTGTTTTTCAAGGATATTGCTGATTAGAATGAGCAATATCGGTTGCAGTAAAATCAGCGTCCCTGTCATGATAGCTGGTAAAAAATAATCCAATGCAATCAGCAAAACCGTGACAATTCCCAGAAAAATCATGGTTATCATTAGAGCAATGCTGCCTGCCTTTTCCTTGATAAAGGTATTGCGTTCTGTCTTGACGCTGATGCGATAAGTTGTGTCTGTTCGCATCATTTTATGGTGCAGCAAACTGAATGTAAGAAATGCTAAAAACCGCACTAAACAAAAAGATAAGCGCCATATCCATCGTTTTAGAAAAATCATTGCAAAACATCATTACAATAAGCAGGAGTGACAAGGCATAGCCAATGTACCAAATACGGTTGTTTCCCTTCATGGCAAGTCCTCCTCAATCACTAAGCGAAAGGACCTACAAGACCCCAAGTGGTACCCAAGCACTCACCGATTTTTCACCCACTGGAAAGTCCCCATAACCGTCCGCATCAATCGTGACAGGCAAAGGGTAGTGGTATAGGGCATCTTCAAAGGCTTGTCCAACCCAATTTTCCCCAACAAAAAGGCGTTTTGAGGTCGCTTTGCCATTGCTAATCACAACCGCTAGAGGATTTGGGTGCTGGTCATCGCCAAGGCAAGTCCAGCCGATGCAATTTTCCTCATCAAAATAATCCACTTCCTCGCCGTAAACCACCGTTTGACGCAGTAGAAGTAGGCGGTCAATCACATCTTTAAAGCTCTCTTGGGCAAATTCACCAGAAATGCCGTAATAATCCCCATAAAAAACACAAGGAAGTCCTGTTTGTCGCAAGAGAATGAGAGCATAGGCTGCAGGCTTAAACCACTCGGCAATCGTTGATTCTAAAGCCTGTCCACGCTGGGTATCGTGATTATCGACGAAAGTCACCGCAGAATCAGGGTGGTTTTTAACCAGCGTTCCCTCAAAAATCGTCTGCAAATCGAATTGCTCATCTTGGCTCGCGTCAAATAAATTGTGGTGCAGTCGCACATCTACCAAGTCAAAACGAAAATCCGTGCTTTCCAGATAATCCGTATTGGCTTGTTCATCGCTATTCCAAAATTCCCCAAAGACATAGAAATCATCGCCGTATTTGGCTTTCATATCGCGGATGAAATTCCCCATAAAGAAAGAATCAATGTGCTTGATAGCGTCCAAACGAAAACCTGTTATGCCAGTCGTTTCCACGAACCAGTCCGCCCAGTCGTAGATATTTTGAATGACCTCAGGGTGTTTAAAGTCCAAATCAGCGTACATGAGATAGTCGTAGTTACCGTTTTCACCATCCACCAGATTTTGGTTCGCCCAACCTTTGTTATCCCCTTGAATCTGAAAAATACCTGTCTTGCCTGTCTTGACATCGTAGTCAGTCCCAGTGAAATGGTACCAGTGCCACTCAAAAGCGTTGTATTTATGCTTTCTACCTGCAAAGGTAAAATTGGTCCAACCCTCGATTTCAAAAGGCTCGCTCAAGACCTTGGTGCGGTCCTCAGGCGACACCTCCACCACGGTAAAGACTTCCGTGTGGTCAGCAGCAGCCTTGTGATTCAAAATCACATCCGCCATAGGTTCAATGCCGTTATCTTTCAGGCTTTTAATAGTCGCTAGATAGTCAGCCTTGGTACCGTACTTAGTCCGAACGCTGCCTTTTTGCTCAAATTCTCCCAAATCAAACAAATCGTAAACACCGTACCCCACATCAGCCGAGTGCGTTGCCTTAAAGGCAGGCGGAAACCACATCTTCGTAATCCCTTTTTTAGCTAATTGCGGTGCAGCAGCAGCCAAGTTTTGCCAGTGCTTACCATCATCAGGCAAATACCATTCAAAATACTGCATTAAGGTTTCATTTGTCATAAAAATAAATCTCCTAAAAAGAAAAAGCTGTTTCTTCCATTGTACCAAAAAGATAAAATAACGCAACCGTTTGCGTAAAGTACAACCTTTTCTGAAATATAACATGCAACTGACAAGGCAGACTGTTTGTGGTTATTTGGGAACAATAAAAAAGCAAGAGCTCTAGAAGCCCTCACCTATGGAGATTATGAAAAAGAAAAGTTTTAGGATTTTCTTATAATATAACCAAATAATCTTAACGCCTGCTTAAAAACTTTTCAAATGTTTTGACATGAGTCAATTGACTGAAATCTAACATCCTCATGACAAAATAACTCTTTTTTCAAAAAATAGGACTTTAGACGGATGTGATTTAGGGCCACATCTTATATACTAATAGCATACCGATCCTTTTCATATTAACTCCGAACAGAACAGTTTTTAGCTGTTCTGTTTTTTTTCTTACCTAAAAATAGATAATGCTAAATAAGAAAAAATATGTTACAATGGGCTATGATTACTGTTGGCGGTTTGCCGACGATATAGAAAGGGTAATAATGACTGACAAATCTACTTTGACTGATGTTCAAAAAATCATTGTTCTTGATTATGGTAGCCAGTATAACCAATTAATCGCACGTCGCATTCGTGAATTTGGTGTGTTCTCTGAATTGAGAAGCCACAAAATCACAGCCGATGAAGTTCGTGAAATCAATCCAATTGGAATTGTGCTTTCTGGTGGTCCTAATTCTGTTTATGCGGACAATGCTTTTGGTATTGATGAAGCTATTTTTGAATTGGGTATTCCAATTCTTGGTATCTGTTACGGGATGCAATTATTGACTGATAAGCTCGGCGGAAAAGTAGTGCCAGCTGGTCAAACAGGTAATAGCGAGTACGGCCAATCAACACTTCGCCTAAAAGCAGAATCAAAACTTTTTGCAGATACACCAAAAGAGCAAACGGTTTTGATGAGCCACGGTGATGCCGTTACAGAAATCCCAGCAGGTTTCCACTTGGTTGGTGATTCGGCTGATTGCCCTTACGCTGCTATTGAAAACACTGAGAAAAACATCTACGGTATCCAATTCCATCCAGAAGTGCGTCACTCTGTATATGGTAACGACATTTTGCGCAACTTTGCCTTCAAAATTTGTGGGGCTAAAGGTGACTGGTCAATGGATAATTTCATCGACTTGCAAATCAACGAAATTCGCAAAAAAGTTGGTGACCGCAAAGTGCTTTTAGGACTTTCTGGTGGCGTGGACTCATCTGTTGTTGGAGTCCTTCTTCAACGCGCTATCGGCGACCAATTGACATGTATCTTCGTTGACCATGGTTTGCTTCGTAAAAACGAAGGTGACCAAGTTATGGAAATGCTTGGTGGCAAATTCGGACTTAACATCATCCGCGTTGACGCTTCAAAACGTTTCTTGGACTTATTGGCTGGCGTAGAAGACCCAGAGAAAAAACGTAAAATCATCGGAAATGAATTCGTTAGCGTCTTTGATGATGAAGCAAGCAAGCTAAAAGGTGTTGATTTCCTTGCACAAGGAACGCTATACACTGATGTCATCGAATCTGGTACAGATACTGCCCAAACCATCAAATCACACCACAACGTTGGTGGTCTTCCAGAAGACATGCAATTTGAACTTATCGAGCCATTGAATACCTTGTTCAAAGACGAAGTTCGTGCGCTTGGAACAGCTCTTGGTATGCCAGACGAAGTGGTTTGGCGTCAACCATTCCCAGGACCTGGTTTGGCTATCCGTGTCATGGGTGAAATCACTGCAGAACGCTTGGAAACTGTCCGTGAATCAGATGCCATCCTTCGTGAAGAAATCGCTAAAGCAGGTCTTGACCGTGACATTTGGCAATACTTCACTGTTAACACTGGCGTTCGTTCTGTTGGGGTTATGGGTGACGGTCGTACTTACGACTACACTATCGCTATCCGTGCCATCACATCAATCGACGGCATGACCGCAGACTTCGCTCGTATCCCTTGGGATGTCTTGCAAAAAATCTCTGTTCGTATCGTAAACGAAGTGGACCACGTTAACCGCATCGTCTACGATATTACAAGTAAACCACCTGCAACAGTAGAGTGGGAGTAATAAACAGAGGATTAAAAAGCTATTAGCCTGCAAGTTGCAGTAGAAGCTGGCAATATTTCGAGTACTACTCATAAAATCATTAAACCTTGCTGATGTTCAGAAATGAAAGCTGAATGTCGGCAAGTTTTTTTGTCATTATAGCGATTCCTCCCCAAAAATCATTAAAAAGATGCAAAAATCTATTGCTAATATGCAAGCGTTTGCTTTATAATCTAAGTATGATGATTTAGGGAGAAAACGCTTTAATGACAACGAAAACTAGACAAAAACCATTTTTCAGAGAAGCCATGACGATTGCATTGCCCGTTGCTTTGCAAGCTATGTTGCAATCGTCTTTTTCCATGATTGACCAGCTGATGGTGGGGCAATTGGGCAAGACGGCCATTGCTTCGGTGGAAATTGGCGGAAAACCACAGTTTATTTTCACTTTTGTGAGTGGGGCAATTGCAACCGTGACGGGGATCATGGTGTCCCAATACATGGGCCGACAGGAGCAGAAGAAGATCAACACCAGCATGTCCTCCAATCTCCTTGTGATGTTGGCCTTGGCAGCCTTGACCGTTATGGCGTGTTTCTTCTTGCCAAGCACGGTGGCGGGGATTTTCACTACCGACCAAAAGGTGATTGCGACGGCGGCGGATTACATGCGAATTTTGGCCTTTATTTACCCACTGTCAGGGATGGCCTCCATCTTGGCCGTTCATATGCGCTGCTACAGTTACGCCCAATACCCGCTCTACATAAGTGCGGTGGGAGCCGTGGTCAATACGGTCTTGAATTACCTCTTGATTTTTGGTAATTTTGGTTTTCCTGTCATGGGGGTCAAGGGAGCAGCCATTGCCAGTCTGATTTCGCAGATGGTAAATCTACTCTTGATGATTTATTTTTATCGGAAATATTGCCAGTTTGCCTTTGATTTGGGTATGACCTCAAGCGAAGTCAAGCAGTACGCTGTCATGCTTTTCCCTATCGTTGCCAATGAATTGCTTTGGACCTTGGGGCAGAGTGTCAATACCTTCATCTATGGGCACATGGGAACAGGTGAGCTGGCTGGTATGTCCTTGACAGGTCCCATCCAAGGGCTCTTTATCGGAGCTCTTTCAGGGCTGTCGCAAGCAGCGGGCATTCTCATCGGTAGGCGCCTCGGCAAACGCGACTACGAAAGTGCCTACTACGATTCCAAACGCTTGTGCGTTTATGGTTTTATAGGGTCTTTGGTGCTTTCGCTCGTGCTTATCCTCACCAGAAGCAGCTACATCAATCTCTACAATGTCGATGAGCAGGTCAGTCACGTCGGTTCACAATTGCTCCTAGCCTTTGCCATCCTTGCCCCTATCAAAGTCCAAAACATGATCTTAGGGGGCGGCATTATCCGAAGCGGCGGTCGAACCAAATACATCATGATTATCGACATGATGGGCACTTGGCTGATCGGCGTTCCCCTAGGGCTTTTCACAGGACTCGTCCTCAAACTCCCTATCGTTTGGGTCTATTTCATCCTCTCCCAAGAAGAGCTTTTCCGCTTTATCGTGTCCATCTTCATGTTTCGCAGCCGAAAATGGATGAATACCATTCGATAATATTAACGTAATATTATTTATGTAAACTATAAACCTTCCCAAGGGAAGGTTTTTTTCTGAAAACGGCTAGTCAAGAGCACTAAAAGCGTGTATAATGGAGCTATTACTGCGAAATAATGGAGAACACCTCCCCAATCTGAGGCGAAAAGCTTGGGGAAGCACGGAACCGTGACGGTTTTCTGCCGTTTTCCTGAAATTGGAGGGGTGTATGGATAGCAAAATACCAAACATAAGGTTTAAAGGGTTCACTTACGCTGTTCCCAAGCGTTAGCTTTTTTTGGACAAAATTGAATCTATGATATAATAAATGGGAGTTAGTATTATGATTTTAGATATTAATGAAAAAGAAATGGTCATTTTGGGTGTTCCATTTGAGGATAGAAAAATTTTTACAAGTGTTTGGTACGCTCTAAGCACCAATATGATTGAAGGTTGGGGGCCGACTGCTAAAGATGTCGAACGTTTAAAAAGTGAAGCCATTGCTTTAGGAGCGGCATCCTGAGTCTAAACACTGCTAAACACTTTTAGCGGTGTTTTTCTTTGAGAAGTCTAAAAACTTCTTCAAAAATATGTTACAATGAGAAAAGGACATTTTTTAGGAGGGGAGTGCCGTATGGTTCCAGCGTACATTAGAATTCACGATGCGATTAAGAAACAAATTGACGATGGCTTTTGGGAGATTGGGCAGCGTTTGCCGAGTGAACGGGATTTGGCAGATGAGTACGAGGTGAGCCGTATGACGCTGCGTCAGGCTATTACGCTCTTGGTGGAAGAGGGCATTTTGGAGCGTCGTGTGGGGAGCGGGACTTATGTCGCCAGCCACCGCGTGCAAGAAAAAATGCGTGGAACGACTAGTTTTACCGAGATTGTCCGCTCACAAGGAAAAGCGCCTTCATCTCGCTTGATTTCTTACCAACGAAAACCAGCCAATAACACCGAGATTCAACGCTTGCAGCTGAAAGAAACGGATTATGTGATTCGCATGGAACGGGTGCGCTACGCTGACCATATGCCGCTTGTTTTTGAAGTGGCTGCCATTCCAGAAACGCTCATTCAATCCTTCAATAAAGAGGACATTATCGAGCATTTTTTCCAAACTTTGACCGACCACGGTTACGAGATTGGCAAGAGTCAGCAAACCATCTACGCCAAAAATGCCAGCGAAAAAGTGGCAAATTACCTCAAAATTCCTAAAAACCACGCCGTCCTCGCCCTGACACAAGTTTCCTATTTCACCGACGGCAGACCATTTGAATATGTCTACAGCCAATATGTTGGCGACCGATTTGAATTTTATTTGGAAAATAAATGATCTGAAACACCTGATTTTTTAAGGTGTTTCTTTTTGTATTGAAAAATTTAACCAATTCTGACCATTTGCGTGCTTTCTGACTATTAAAACCGCGCGAAATATGATAAAATAAAGGCTATGGAAATTGAAAAAACCAATCGCATGAACGCTTTATTTGAATTTTATGCGGCTTTGTTGACCGATAAGCAGATGAATTATATCGAGTTGTATTACGCTGATGATTACAGCTTGGCAGAAATTGCTGAGGAGTTTGGTGTCAGCCGTCAGGCGGTTTATGACAACATCAAGCGAACTGAAAAAATCCTCGAAGCTTACGAGATGAAGCTCCATATGTATTCTGATTATATCGTTCGTAGTCAGATTTTTGATGAGATTTTAGAAAAATACCCTGACAATGCTTTCTTAGAAGAGAAAATCACGATTTTGAGTAGTATTGACAACCGTGATTAAACACCCGTCAGAGAAAATGATAGAAATGAAAGACAGATTCAAGTAGGAGAATGATATTATGGCTTTTGAGAGTTTAACCGAACGCTTGCAAGGCGTGTTTAAAAACATTCGTGGCAAACGCAAACTTTCTGAAAAAGACGTGCAGGAAGTCACCAAGGAAATTCGTCTGGCCTTGTTAGAGGCGGACGTTGCCCTTCCAGTTGTTAAAACCTTCATCAAACGTGTCAGAGAACGTGCTATCGGGCATGAAATTATTGATACCCTTGACCCAACTCAACAAATCGTCAAAATCGTCAATGAAGAATTGACAGAGATTTTAGGGTCTGAAACGGCTGAAATTGAGAAATCACCTAAGATTCCCACCATTATCATGATGGTCGGATTGCAAGGGGCTGGTAAAACAACCTTTGCTGGTAAATTAGCTAACAAGCTCATCAAGGAAGAAAAAGCACGTCCTTTGTTGATTGCGGCCGATATTTACCGTCCAGCAGCGATTGACCAATTGAAAACCCTTGGGCAACAAATCGATGTACCTGTCTTTGACATGGGAACGGACCACTCAGCTGTTGAGATTGTCAAAAACGGTTTAGCCCAAGCCAAAGAACACCGCAATGACTACGTTATCATTGATACGGCAGGTCGTCTGCAAATTGATGAAAAACTCATGAACGAATTGCGTGACATTAAAGCCTTGGCACAACCAAATGAAATTCTCTTGGTTGTTGATAGCATGATTGGTCAAGAGGCTGCCAACGTCGCTGACGAGTTCAACAAACAATTGGATATCACAGGGGTTGTTTTAACCAAGATTGACGGGGATACACGTGGTGGTGCAGCGCTTTCTATTCGCGAAATCACAGGTAAACCAATTAAGTTCACTGGTACTGGTGAAAAAATCACTGATATCGAAACCTTCCACCCAGACCGTATGTCTAGCCGTATTCTCGGTATGGGTGACTTGTTGACGCTGATTGAAAAAGCCAGCCAAGAGTACGATGACAAGAAATCATTGGAACTCGCTGAAAAAATGCGTGAAAACACCTTTGATTTCAACGATTTCATCGAACAATTGGACCAAATGCAAAGCATGGGACCAATGGAAGATTTGATTAAGATGATTCCAGGTATGGCAAGCAATCCAGCCATGAAAAACTTCAAAGTGGACGAAAAAGAAATTGCTCGAAAACGTGCCATCGTGTCATCAATGACACCTGAAGAACGTGAAAACCCAGATTTGCTTAACCCAAGCCGTCGCCGCCGTATCGCAGCGGGTTCTGGTAACAGCTTTGTCGAAGTTAACAAATTCATCAAAGATTTCAACCAAGCCAAACAAATGATGCAAGGCGTTATGTCAGGTGACATGGACAAAGCCATGAAACAAATGGGCATCAACCCAAATAACCTCCCTAAAAATATGCCAAATGGCATGGATATGTCAGCTCTAGAAGGCATGATGGGCGGAAATGGTATGCCTGATTTATCAGCCCTAGGTGGCGGAGATATGGACTTACGCGAAATGATGGGCGGCGGCCTCAGAGGCCGAATCGGTGAATTCGCCATGAAACAATCCATGAAACGCATGGCAAACCGAATGAAAAAAGCCAAGAAAAAACGTAAGAAATAAAAAATATCTTGCAGATAAATCAATAGATCAATGAAAAAGGCTGAATGATTTGGCCTTTTTCATTATGAATTAAGGTATTTCTTTTACCAAACACCCCAGAGAGCTAGTTTAAAACTTTACTCCTATTTATTTGATGTGTATAATATAAGTATAAATAGGAGGACAAGCAATATGCCAATGCCCCTCTAAGCAGATGATAAAATTGCTTAAAAAAATGGGTTTTACGAAGTCAGCCAAAATGGAAGCCATAAGAAATTTCGAGATGATAAAGGACACCAAATCATTGTTCCATTACACAATAAAGACCTCGGAAAGGGCCTTGAAGACGCTATTTTAAAACAAGCAGGTTTGAAATAATCTACTTGCTGAATAGCAATGCTTATTTCACTACAACAATTACGAGGAGGTTTATTATGTTAGTTTATCCAGCTTTATTTACCCAAGATGGTGATTATATTCTTGTAACTTTTCCAGACGTTCCTGAAGCTATTACCCAAGGAAAAGATGTTCAAGAAGCTTTTGAAAAAGCTACAGAAGTTCTAGGATTTGCACTCGAAGATTATAAAGAGTATCCACAACCAACTTCGCCATCGGATTTAAAACAGCAATTTCCCGATAGCTATATCGCCTTAATTCAAATTGATATGGTTGTCTACATGAAAAAGTATCATGCCAACAAGGTTCGTAAAAACGTGACTATTCCTGAATGGTTGAATGACTTGGCAGAGGAAAACGATGTTAATTTTTCTCAAGTCTTAACAGAAGCCTTGGAAAGAATACTACAGCCTTAATAAACTATTGAAAGTCCGTGCGAGCGGGCTTTTTATTTACCCTATTATACAAATCAGCAACCTAAGGGGAAAATATGAATTGTGAAACCAGTCATTCAGGAAATTATATCATCTACACAGATGGTTCTTATAAAAAGTACAACAGCGGTAACGTTAAAGCTTCATGTGCCTAATTGTTTTAGATGACAATCACGAAGTCATTTTAAAGGGAAAGAGTCCATTTCAGATACCAAAGAAAAGTTACTAAATTCCGTAGGCGTAGAACTTTTTTCGGTTATTATTGCCTTAAAAGCTCTACGGAAAATAAGCAAAGATGCTGATAAAGTGAGTGTTACCATTATGACGGATTATCGAGAATTGGAGCGCTTTCATCATTTGTTAAATACTCAATTGGTATTATTCAAATCTCTGTCAAGTGTTTAAATTGTATAAAGAATTGGGCAAAGAGTTAATTTTAGAGGTTAAATGGTGTCGTGGACACGCTGGAATTTTTTGGAACGAAAAAGCTGATAGTTTAGCAAAAGATGTGACTAAAAAGCGAGGCAAAGAAAAGAGAAGAACAAAAAATAAAATAATAAATATACATAAATAAATTTACGTTATCTATGGAAACAGATTTCTGAAGTATTTATATTTTTCTCCGAACATCTTTCTGAAAAACTGTAATTTTCTTGAAAGATAGGTAGACCTGTGATATACTTCTAGTTATCAGATATTTGGGAGTTTTTTAGCAAAAAATGAAACGTGAACACATTTTACAAAAAATCGACGAGCTGAAAACGCTCATGCCTTGGTACGTCTTGGATTATTATCAATCAAAATTAACCGTTCCTTACAGTTTTACGACCTTGTATGAATACCTCAAGGAATACAGACGCTTTTTTGAATGGCTTTTGGATTCTGGGATTTCAGATGCTGATAAAATGGCTGATATTGACTTATCAACCTTAGAACACCTCTCTAAAAAAGACATGGAATCCTTTATTTTGTACCTGCGTGAACGTCCGTCGCTCAATACTTATTCCAAAAAGCAAGGGGTTTCACAAACAACAATAAACCGTACGCTTTCTGCGCTTTCCAGCCTTTTCAAATACCTGACAGAAGAGGTCGAGGATGAAAATGGTGACCCCTACTTCTACCGCAACGTCATGAAAAAAGTCGCTACCAAAAAGAAAAAAGAAACCTTGGCAGCTCGGGCAGAAAACATCAAGGGCAAATTGTTTTTGGGCAATGAAACCATGGCTTTCATTGATTATATTGACAAAACTTATCAAAGTACGCTGTCGCATCGTGCCTTATCTTCTTTCCAAAAAAATAAAGAGCGCGATTTGGCCTTGATTGCCCTACTGCTTGCCTCCGGCGTTCGTTTGTCCGAAGCAGTCAATCTAGACGTCAAGGACTTAAATCTTAACATGATGATTATTGAAGTGACACGAAAAGGCGGCAAACGTGATGCAGTCAATATCGCTGGTTTTGCTAAACCTTATTTGGAAGCTTACCTTGCCATTCGTACCCCACGTTATAAGGCTGAAAAGCAAGACCAAGCCCTCTTTCTCACCGAATACCGTGGGGTTCCAAATCGCATCGACGCATCCAGCGTAGAAAAATTGGTCGCAAAATACTCGCAAGCCTTCAAAGTCCGCGTCACACCGCATAAATTGCGACACACCTTGGCGACTCGCCTATACGACACCACAAAATCACAAGTCCTAGTTAGCCACCAACTCGGACACGCCAGCACTCAAGTCACCGACCTCTACACCCACATCGTCAACGACGAACAAAAAAATGCCTTGGATAAATTGTAAAAAAAGAAGTAGGATTAACCCCCTACTTTTTCTCTTACTCTTTTGGTAATGCAATAGTAACTTGAGTGCCTTTATCAACTTGGCTAGTGATGCTGATGGCTAGATTCAGACTATCTAAAATTTGTTTGGTCATGTAAAGCCCTAAACCAGTGGCTTTTTGATTCTCATGACCATTAAAACCTGTGAAGCCTTCCTCAAATAAACGTGGCAAGTCCTCTTCTAGTATTCCAATACCATTATCTGATATGCTGATCCTACCATCTGTTATTTCAATTCTAATCTTGTCTTGTTCCTTAGAATACTTTATGGCATTGTCTAGGATTTGTGAAATGGCAAAGCTGAGCCATTTGCGGTCAGAAGCAAGCAGCCAATCACCTTCGACTTCGATAGATAATTGCTTCAGTAGGCAAGGAATGCGGTATTTTTTAACGTTTTCAATCGTGATATCGCGTACAGACAGGCGTTCAAATCGAAAATCATCCTTGTTCTGGCTGAATTTGAGATAGGTTAGCAAGGTATCCAGATAGTTCTGCAGGCGAGTCAGTTGTTGCTGAACTTCCTTGCCATCTAGCTGATTGGTTTGTGCCATCAAGGACAGGGCAGACAGTGGAACTTTCATTTGGTGCGACCACATCTTGACAAGGCTCTGCACATCTTCAGTCTTAGCCTGCTCTGCCAACAATTCTTGTGCACTTTGCTCGTACAAACGAATAATCACATCTTTATAGGCTAATTCTGACGGCAATTGTAAGGTATCTATTTCGTTTACATAAATAAATTGTTGTAACGTATTGATTTTATGTTTAAAACGTTGGTACTGCCATAAGGTGATAAAGCTGAGGATCGTCAGATTGAGCAGAAAACTGATCACAAAATAGACGATAGGCAAGTGGTAAAGAGCAAAAACAATTAGAAAGAGAGCACTCAGTAACGCATAGCTCCAGTACCAAACGGCATTTTCTTTAAAAAAAGTTCGAATCATTTTAAGAGATACCCCACTCCTCGGACTGTGTGAATGGCATTGAAACCTAGTGGTGTTATTTTTTTACGCAGGCGTGCCATGTTGACGCTGAGCGTGTTTTGATCGATAAAGCTGTCGTTTTCCCACAATTTTTCCAGCAATTCCTCCTTGGTCACCACTTGATTTTGGTGTTCAAATAAAATGGATAAAATTTTATTTTCTGTTGGCGAAAGGGAAATTTGTTCTGTGCCATTTGACAAAACCCCGTCACGCGAGAGGCTAAATGCCCCTAACTGGTAAGTGTCTGAGGTGAATTGGTAAGCTCGTCTTAAAAAGGCAGAAATTTTAGCATCTAAAATGGTCAATGAAAAGGGTTTTGACACAAAATCATCTCCACCCATATTGAGCGCCATGACCGTATCCATCTCATCATCGCTGGATGAAATGAAAATAATAGGCAAGGTCATCGTCTTGCGAATTTCTGTCGTCCAGTAAAAACCATTAAAATAAGGCAGGGTAATATCAATCAAAATCAAATCTGGCTGGATTTCCTCAACTTCTTGCTTAATGGCTCGAAAATTTTGCACACTAAAGACCTCATAAGTCTGGCTCAAGTGCTGTTTTAACAATTTAACGATGGTTTCATCGTCCTCAATAATGTAAATCTTTCCTTGCTTCATAGCATTATTGTAACATAAGCTCTGATGAATCAAAATAAAAGATGGCCGCAAGGGCCACCTTATTTAACGTTCAATGATTTTATAGTAAGTTTGGCTAGTAATTTTGTAAATCATGAAATAAACGAGGGTTAAGATGACAATGGTCGAACCACTCACGATGTAAATCGTGCTTGAGCTTGTCACACCGAAAATAAGCAACATTTGTTTTAACATAACCAAGGCCACCGCAAAATGTAGGGTTGCTAGTCCTAACGGCATGAAGAAAACCAGTAAAATTTGTGAATTGATGGCTTTTTTCACTTCTTGGCTGCTCATCCCAACTTCTTGCAAGATTTTATAAGATTTCTTGTCCTCAATACCTTCTGAACGTTGTTTGTAGTAAATAATCAAGGCTGCGCCCATTAGGAAACTGATACCCAGCAAGAAACCTGTGAACAAGAAGCCACCTGTGAAGGCATAAGCACTGTCGAGGTATTCCTGTTTGGTTTCTACCGTAGCTAAAATGCTATTTCCATTGGCATCTTCGTGAACGACTTCTGATTCACCGCCAAAGTGTGCCAAGGACTTGATTTCTTTTTGAGAAAGGTCAGCATAGCTGATAAGTGACGTTTGATGGAAAACCTTATTTTTCGTGAAGATTGTTTCAATGTTATTAAGCACTTCTTGGTTGCTGACGACTAAGACAGCTGGGTTGTAGGTATTGGCTACTTCTGGGAAGTTAACCTCCTTGAGATTATGGACATTGTCAAAGGTTTGCCCAAATAAGTCCAGTTTTTCCAAATAACTGTTGCCTTTTTGGGTAAAGAAAGCAGTTTGGTTTTCATTGAGGTGTGAGAGTTTGTTTCCCAAGGCTCTAAAGTCATCCTGTGTGACGATGTAAAGATAGCCAGCGCTGCTAAGGTTAGGATTTTCGACATCCTCACGCGTCATGGCAATCTCTTTGGCATCTGAAACTGGGAAAAGCGTATAAACAGAACGGTAAGTGAGCCATTGGTCTGCAGGTTTGTGCAAGGGTTCCATGACCTCTTTTTCCATCAAGGTATCCATATCTGCTTGATTGTCAGCGTTAAGAGCTACCTTAGTGGTTTTTGGGAACATCATGTTCACTTGCGTTTGGGTATTCACATAAAGCGACGTTGTTGTAGCAATCGTAACAAATGCCATAACCGCTAGTAAAGTGATATTAGCCAGACCAACGGCATTTTGTTTCATACGGAAAATCATTTGTGCCGTTGTGACAAAGTGTTCAGGTTTGTAAAAATAAGCCTTATTTTGACGACGGCGTTTCAAATACCAAGTCATGAAACTGATATAAAAGAGATAGGTTCCTATGATAACCAGCACAACTGCCGCAAAGAAACGATACAATACAACCAAAGCAGCTACTTTAGTGGATGATAGGGACAAATAATAACCAATTCCCAAAGACAAAACACTCAAAATAGCCAGCAAGACATTACCGCAAGGTTCTTTTTCCCCTTGCTCTTGCTTTTTAAACAAGGCAAGCGGTGAGGTGCGACGAATGGTGTAAAGATTGACCCCTTCTAGCAGAACAAACATTCCGATAAAGAGAACAATTGCACTCACAAAGGCTTCAAGGGATAAGGTCAAGACCAGCTGATGATAATGCAGGAGATTCACAAAAGCCAAATAGAACAATTGTGAAAAGATAGCAGACAAGACACTACCTAACACGATGACTCCCAGCAAAATCAAACCTAATTCAATGGTTGATAACCAGCTGACCTGCCAACGATTCATCCCCAGCATATTATACAGACCAAATTCCTTACTGCGTTGTTTGAGTAAAAATTGATAGCTGTAAATTTCCATCACGGCTGAAAAAATCGCCAAAACAATCAAAGCGAGACTGAGAATAGAGGACCCATGACGCATTCCCCCACCAACAGGGCTAAACAAAATCAGCAAAGTTGAGCAGTTTAGGACAAATAAAATTGTACTGCTGAGCAGGAATGGTCCAAAAACATTAATGGACTTTTTTATATTAGACCAAGCGAGTTTTGCATTAAACATATTACTGACCTCCAAGTAAAGCGCTCATGGTAAGCGAAATATCTTTTGCAAATTCTTGATTGGTCTTGTGACCACGGTAAATTTGGTGGAAAATACGTCCATCTTTGATAAAGAGGACTCTTTTCGCATGACTAGCCGCATTGGCAGAGTGAGTTACCATCAGCAAAGTCTGACCGTCTGCGTTAATCTCTTCAAACAGTTTTAAAATATCTTCTGAATTTTTGTAGTCAAGAGCGGCAGTCGGCTCATCTGCTAAAAGCAATTGTGGCTTAGTGATAAGACTTCTAGCAATGGCAACACGTTGTTTTTGACCACCAGATAATTCAAACGGGCGTTTGTCTAGCAAGTTTTCAATGTGTAGTTTCTTTGCCAAAGGCTGCAAGCGTTGCTCCATCTCTTGATAAGGCAAGCGACCAAGTACCAAAGGTAAGAAAATGTTATCCTTGACCGAAAGGGTATCCAACAAGTTAAAATCTTGAAAGACAAAGCCAAGATTCTTCAAACGAAAAGCAGCCAACTGACTTTCCTTGATTTTGGTAATGTCCTCTCCGTTTAACATGACAGAACCCTTAGTTGGTTTTTCCAAAGTCGCCAAAATGTTCAACAAGGTGGTTTTTCCTGAACCTGATTCTCCCATAATGGCGATAAATTCGTTTTTATCAACCTTAAAATCAACATCTTGTAAGGCACGCGTTTCCTCTTTTGAAAAGCGAGTGCGGAAAACTTTCTCTAAGTGATTAATCTCTAATAACATCTCTTTCTCCTTTATTTGGTATTTTAATACTATTTGCGTTTTATTTTTCTTCTGCCACTCCAATACCACACACCTAAGCTGATGACGCTTGCGGTGATCAGGTATAGAATGGTTATTAAACTATTGGTATCCATTAGGCTTATTTCTCCTAACATTCTTATTTGACTAAGCGGAAGGTCTGATAGACTAGTAGGTTGCATAACCTAGTATTGCCATACTCAACCAAATAAACAGCTGACTTCCTAATTGTAGGTGTCTTTTGATTGCTTGATTCATCTCATTGCTCCTCTCTTATTGACAAGTCTATTGTATCGAAAAAGGAGCCTTTCCTTCCTTACAGTTTCTCCTTTAAATCTTACAAAAATGTAAGAATAAAGTCATCAAAAACGCCTGAGACTAAATCTCAGACGTTTGTCGTTTTAGTTCAGTTCTTGTACCAACCGTTTCAAATAAGCATGACTAGCCACTTGCTCTTTAGGATTGGTGACATTTGCCAGATTAATCTCGTAAATGCTGGTAGCACGGCTATTAAGAAGTGGCAGAAGCTTTGCCCAATCTATCTTTCCTTGTCCCAGCGGCAGACTATCGTGGCGTTTTCCAAAAGAATCCACCAAATGGTAGTGAACGATGTTCTTTTTCAGGGTACTTAAAGACCTTTGTAGGGCCACATTATCCCGATTTAAGAAAATGAAGGCATGAGAAATATCGTAAGCCAACGGGTAGCCTTTTTGCAGCAAGACTTGGTCAAAATCAGGATGGCCAAAGGAAAAGAGATTTGAAATCCCATTTTCAAACATGATGCGATTTCCACCCAATTGCCAAAGAGCATCTATTCGAGAAAAGAGGTAATCTTGAGCGTCTTTGAGGGTTTCAAAGGGATCTAGCAAGTCCTTTTCTCGCAAATCATAAGAGCCATGCACCAGTACTTTACAGTCAAATGCGTTAGCAAGTTCCAGCAAAGTCTTGGTGGTTTCATCAATAAACGAAACAAGTTCTGGCTTGTGGGCTGGATGAGCTACCAACTCCAAAAACTGCCCTTGGTATTTCATGGGTTGATGTAAAATAATATGCTTCACCCCACTCATTTTGACAGTTTCAATGGCATCGCGCAACATTTTCAAACCTTGAGGAGTAAAATCGTGTTCTGACGTGTAAAACTCAAAGATTTCAGGTTGGTATGTTAGGCGACTCGCCACTTGAATAGGGTCACAACTGGCTTTCAAACCTAATCGAACAGGAAACATTGGCAACCTCCCTGAGATACTTTTAGACATCAAGATAAGCTTGCAAATCCGTCAAAGCACGCTCTGCAATTTTTTCGTAACGTTCTTTCTTATCGCGAATACGAGGACCGTCCAACTCTTTAATGATACCAAAGTTGACATTCATCGGTTGGAAATGCTTGCTTTCCGCATGAGTGATGTAATGTGGTAGCGCGCCAATAGCCGTGGTTTGTGGGAAAATCACAGGTTCTTCACCTTTGAAACGGCGAACAGCATTGATACCAGCTACCAAACCTGACGCTGCTGATTCAACGTAACCTTCTACCCCTGTCATTTGACCAGCAAAGAAGAGGTCTGGATTTTTACGTGTGGCAAAAGTTTCCGTCAAAAGATTTGGCGAATCCATGTAAGAATTGCGGTGCATCACACCATAACGAACAAAATCAGCGTTTTCAAGACCAGAAATCATACGAAAAACTCGCTTTTGTTCGCCCCATTTCAAATGCGTTTGGAAACCAACAATATTGTACAGGCTACCAGCAGCGTTATCTTGACGCAACTGCACAACCGCATAAGGCGTTTTAAATTCCCCATCTCGAGGTCCTTTGTAATCTTCTGGGTATTCTAAGCCAACTGGTTTCATCGGGCCATAAAGCATGGTTTTAATGCCGCGTTTCGCCATCACTTCAATTGGCATACACCCTTCAAAGTATTTTTCCTTTTCAAAACTGTTGAGTGGTGCTTCTTCTGCATTAACCAAAGCATCGTGAAAAGCCATGAACTCCTCTTTGGTCATAGGGCAGTTCAGATAAGCAGCCTCTCCTTTGTCGTAACGTGATTTGAGATAAACCTTATCCATATCAATCGAACCCTTATCGACAATCGGCGCCGCTGCATCGTAGAAATAAAAGCCATCCCCACCATTTAACGCATGAATACGTTCAGCAAGAGCGTCAGACGTCAACGGACCGCTGGCAATCACAGTAATCGCATCATCAGGAATTTCCGTGATTTCCTCACGAATAACCTCAATAAGCGGATGATTGCTGACCTCATCAGTCACCATTTGCGAAAAGCCGTCACGGTCAACTGCCAAAGCACCACCTGCAGGTACACGCGTGCTTTCTGCGGCTTTCATGATAACAGAATCCAAACGACGCATTTCTTCCTTGAGTAGTCCTACCGCATTGGTCAAGCTATCACCGCGCAGCGAATTAGAACAAACCAACTCCGCAAATTGGTCGGTTTTATGTTGTGGGGTCGCTTTTTTCCCACGCATTTCATAGAGTTTGACAGGAATGCCACGCTTAGCAATTTGATAGGCAGCTTCAGATCCCGCCAAACCAGCTCCAATGACATTGATATAAGATGATTGAGACAATAGACTAATACCTCCAAAAATGATAGTTCTCACCGCCATTTTCCAAATGCGGGGAATGCCCCACACCTGAATCTTTCTAATTATGATATGTTTTATCATATCATAAATTACATAAAACACCAAAATAAACTATTATTTACGTAATTATAATTATGTAAATAATATAACACTAAAAAAGCTCGCAAACTCATTGCGAAGCTTTTTGGTTATTTGATGACTTCTTCTGCGTAATCGCATTCTTCATTGCTGCAGACCACTTGCTTGCCTCCACCACGGATTTTCTTCTCAACCAGATAATCACCTGATTTTGGACACGTTCGTCCGACAGGTTTGTCCCAAGAGGTGAATTCGCAGTCGGGGTAGCGGTCACAACCATAGAAAATACGGTTGCGTTTGGTTTTGCGTTCAATCACTTGACCTTCGCCACAAAGCGGACAAGTCACGCCGATTTCCTTGGTAATAGCTTTGGTATTATGACATTCTGGGAAGTTGCTACAAGCGTAGAATTTGCCGTAGCGACCGAGTTTGATAACCATAGGATGCCCACAGAGTTCGCAGTCAAAACCAGCAGGTTCATCCTTGATTTGAATTTTTTCAATCTCGGTTTCAGCTTTTGCCAATTCTTTTTCAAACGGTTTGTAGAAGGCATCGATGACGGTCTGCCACTGCTGTTTACCTTCTTCGACCTCGTCAAGCTTACTTTCCATATCAGCCGTGAATTTGACATCCACGATATCAGGGAAGAATTCCACAATCAAGCCATTAACAATCTCACCCAATTCGGTTGGTTCAAAGCGTTTAGCAGCCAGACGGACATAATAACGTCTTTGGATGACATCAAGTGTTGGAGCGTAGGTTGACGGACGTCCCACACCGTTTTCTTCCAAGGTTTTAATCAAGGTTGCTTCCGAATAACGAGCTGGCGGTTGGGTAAAGTGTTGTTCTGGGTTGGTTGATACCTTTTTAACACTATCGCCCTCAGCCATGTCTGGCAACATTTTGTTTTTGTCAGAGTCGTTATACACGGCTAAATAACCGTCGAATTTCACTTGACTACCGTTGGCGGTGAAGCGCACGCCATTTTGCTCCAAATGCACCTTCATGGTATCAAAGATTGCTGCTGTCATTTGACTGGCCACAAAACGATTCCAAATCAAGGTATACAGTTTTAGCTGGTCCTTATCCAAATGCTGTGCAATCGATTCAGGGGTTAAGGTCACATTTGACGGACGAATAGCTTCGTGGGCATCTTGAGCACCTGAAGCATTTTTCACATGATTGCCATGTTTCGAATAAGTCGCTCCAAAACGTTCTATGATGAAGTTTGCGGCTTCGTTTTGAGCCACAGGGCTAATACGCGTTGAGTCCGTACGCATATAAGTAATCAAACCTTGTGTGCCGCTCTTACCAAGGCTAATTCCTTCGTACAATTGCTGTGCGACCATCATGGTCTTGCGAGTTCGGAAATTGATTTTGTTGGCAGCGTCTTGTTGAAGAGATGACGTGGTGTAAGGAAGTGGCGCATTGCGGCGACGTTCTTTCTTTTCAACTTTGGCTACTTCAAAGGTGTCACTCGTGATTAAAGCGAGCACTTTTTGCACATCTTCGTTGGTTTCGAGTTTTAGTTTTTTGCCATCAACACCGTAAAAAGAGGCTTGGAATTTCTTGTTTCCTTTTTGGAAGAAACCATCAATAGTCCAGTATTCTTCAGGTTTGAAAGCCTTGATTTCATTTTCACGGTCAATGATGAGTTTCAAAGCGACCGATTGCACGCGCCCCGCTGACAAGCCTTTTTTGACTTTCTTCCAAAGCAATGGCGAAATCGAGTACCCCACAATGCGGTCCAAAACGCGGCGAGCCTGTTGGGCATCAACCAGATTCATATCAATTTGTCGCGGTTCAACGAAGGCATTTTTGACCGCATCTTTGGTGATTTCGTTGAAAACCACACGGTTTTTGTCCGTTTCATCCAAATTTAAAATATGGGCCAAATGCCAAGAAATCGCTTCTCCTTCACGGTCTGGGTCACTTGCGAGATAGACTTTTTTAGCTTTTTTCGCTTCTTTTTTCAAGTCATTAATCAAAGGACCCTTCCCGCGAATATTGATGTATAGCGGTTCGTAATTATTGTCAAAATCAATGGACATGCTTGATTTTTTCAAATCACGGATATGACCAACTGAAGCGACAACCTTGTAGTTACGCCCCAAATATTTTTCAATGGTTTTTGCTTTTGCAGGAGATTCCACAATAACCAAATTCTTTTGTGGTTTTTTGCGTTTCGTTTTTGTTTTTGTTTTTTTGACAGTTTTAGATGCTTTTGAAACAGTCGTTGCCATAAAGCTCACTTCCTATTAGTAATAAACTTATATCATGATAACCCGCTTTTTTTAAACTGTCAATATAAAAGTTACGCATTTTGGAAACATTTTCAAAAAATCAGGGCAAAAAAATGTAAGAAAAAGGCTTGTCTTAATCACGATACTCCGACAAAATATCTTGCCCTGAAGTCACGCATTTAGCGCCTTCATTGATGAGTTTGTGGCAACCGTCTGATTGACCATCCAAGATATTTCCTGGTATGGCAAAGACATCCCGACCTTCTTCTAATGCCCTCTCACAAGTGATAAGACTTCCCGACCTCGCTTTGGCTTCAGCCACAAGCACACCTTGGGACAAACCTGCGATAATGCGATTTCGCTCAGGAAAATGGTACTTCAAAGGCTTCTCTCCTGGGGCATACTCACTTAAAACCAAATGATTTTTGCCTAAATAATCCTGTAATTGTTGATTTTCTTTAGGGTAATACACATCCAGCCCGCAACCGATAACAGCAATGGTCGCTCCGCCATTTTTCAAAACAGATACATGAGCACTGGTATCAATCCCACGCGCCAAACCGCTAACAATCACGAAACGATTGCCCAATTCTTTGATAATCTTTTGAACCGACTTGGTTCCCACAGCAGACGCATTTCTAGCGCCAACAACCGCTAATTTACGACGTTGAAGCAAGTCTAAATTGCCTTGATAAAAGAGCAAGACAGGAGGATTGTAACAATTTTTCAGCTCCAAGGGGTATTCCTTGTCTAAAATCGAAAGACTTGGGTAAGTGTTAAACTCCTGCCGCAAGGTTTTGCTATCTAGCGACTTGTAATTCTCAATAAACAAGACAGGATTGCGGCACTTTGAGACAACAGCCATATCCCTTAAGGACAGGGATTTCTTCTGCTTTTCGTGATACTCCAAAATCGCTAAGATATTCAGATTGGTTAAGCCTGCTTTTTTTAATTTAAACAATTCAAAATGATTCATGTGTCACCTCACTATCTTATTAGTTCGATAAAGAGGGCAAAAAATACCACCTTGCCTTAAAAAACAAGATGGTTAGTCATTTTAAGAGAGCATGGATTTGATAGGCTCAAAGCTTTTGCGATGAATAGGGGTGACACCGTATTGTTTTAGGCCTGCTAGGTGGTCTTTAGTACCATAGCCAACGTTTTTATCAAAGGCGTAACCTGGGTATTCTTTTGCGTATTCAGCCATCATACGATCACGCGTAACCTTTGCCACAATCGAAGCTGCTGCAATAGAAAGGGAATTGGCATCGCCCTTGATCAGGGATAGTTGGGGAATAGGTGTGTCTAACTGCATCGCATCAATAAGCAAGTAATCAGGCTTTGTTACCTCGCCTTTCATCTGCTCAATTGCTTGCAACATACCAAGTTTTGTCGCCTCGTAAATATTGACGCGGTCAATGGTGTCATTGTCCACGATGCCGATCCCCACTCCCAAAGCACGCGCAAGGACCTCTTCGTAAATCTCCTCATGGTGTTTTTTGGGAATTTTTTTGGAATCGTTGAGGTGTCTGATTTTACAATCTTTAGGCAAAATCACGCAAGCAGTGACAACAGGTCCTGCTAAAGGGCCTCTGCCAACTTCATCAATGCCTGCGATAGCTTGATAACCTTTCTGATACAACTCCTTTTCGTAGCGCAGCATTGTTTCAAGACGAACGTCCTCGTCAATCTCTGCCTGAATAGCTTTTTTGCGCTGTACAATCGCTTTTTGCACACCGATGCGGATATCTGATGCGTACAAGTCCCAGCGGTCATCGTCTAGACAGTCAATCTGAGCCAGTGCTTCCTTGATGTCCTTAATAGTCGCCATCTGTCACTTCTCCTACGACATCTAAGGTGTAACGCCCCAATTTGCCTTCGCGGACATCCTTCACAAACAGATTGTAAAAACGGTCATAATCATCACGAAATCCTAATTTTTGCGTCATGGCCATGATGATTTCAGGCGCTTCTTCTTCCAAATCAATGCCCTTGAAACGCTCAATCAAACGCTCAGAGTAATGTTCCTTAAAGTAATTCAAGCCAAAAATAGTCACTTCATCCATGGGCAAGAGCTGGTCTTTGATAGCACCCGTCAGAGCTAATTTTAAGCCAACAACTTCGTCTTCAAATTTTGGCCATAAAATACCTGGTGTATCAAGAATTTCCAAGTCTTTATTTGATTTGAGCCACTGTTGCCCTTTTGTAACCCCAGGTTTATTGCCTACAACGGCAATTTTTTTACCTGCCAAACGGTTCATGAGGGTTGATTTTCCTGCGTTTGGAATACCGATAATCATGGTGCGGAGCGTTTCTTTTTGAATACCGCGCTCACGCAATTTAGCCAATTTATCAGCCATCAAAGATTTGGCAGCATCGGTGACCAATTTGACAGTTGCTTGCTCCTTAGAATTCACGGCCAAGGTCTTAATGCCCTGACTTTCAAAATACTGACGCCATTCTTTGGTGCAGTTACTGTCAGCCAAATCGGCCTTATTTAAAATCATGAGTTTGGGTTTATCTCCGACAATTTTCGTCAACATAGGATTTTGACTTGAGAGAGGGAGGCGGGCATCTACTAAAATCGTGACAAAATCAACGTGTTTTAGATTTTCCTGAACTTGTCGGCGTGCCTTGGACATATGCCCAGGAAACCATTGAATAGTAGCCATAAGTTTATAAATCCTTTCGTAGCAAGTTTTTTTGTTTGAAAAACCTGCCTATTTTTTATTAGGCACCAAACAGGCACCAAGATTTTGTATTCACCAAGTTAACCTATAACCAACAACCTTTTGTTTGCCTTCTCTTAAATAAGAAATATCAAATGACTTGTAATATTTTGATAAATCTTTCTTAAGCTTAGGAATTATATTTGCAGTTATATGCCTAGGTGTATGGGTTGATTTTAGACCAAGTTTGTCTCTAAAATCATCTAAAGAAAATTCAATCATTTTTGAATCAAGATTATTTTCTATTTCATCATTTAATATTTTGGAATATTTGCTAGACCAAGATTTTAATACTTCAAATCTAAAATTATTTCTATCAATAAATTTATCTAAGGCTTTAACTGTTTGATTTTGAGATATTCCTTGACTATGAGTATACAACATAGTTGTTTCATAATTAGCATGTCCAACACGTTCCATAATTTCTTTTATAGCAACTTTCATACCCTCACTTTGTAAATAGGTAATATGCATATGTCTAAAGGAATGAGGGGTTACATGCTTTGTCCATTTGAAACCGTATCTCTCTTCGCAGTTTTTAATAAGATCAGTTTCAACACGAGCAAGTACTTCCCGGAAAGAATGCGAAGTTATTGGTGAACCGTATTCTGTTCTAAAAACACTCTCAGAGAATGTAAATGCTTCGCAAGGATTTTCAATCGCATAGCGGTCAAACTCTTCACTTCGTTGTATAGCCCTTAATATAGCATCACAAGCCACTTTAGGTAAAGCAACATCTCGATCAGCATTTATTGTTTTGGTTTCATCAAAGTAGAATTCTGAAACTTTCAAATCATGATATTGTAAAGCCTTATCAATATGTAGTATACTTCTCTCAGCATCAAAATCTTTCTTTGTAAAAGCAGCTTCCCCGATTCGCAGTCCTGAAAATAGTAAAACTATAGCCAAGTCATAGTAATTCGGGTTTCTTCTTCGACTTAGTGTTTCAAAGAAAGCTCTAATTTCATGAATTTCTAAAAACTTTGCTTTTCGTTTTTTCTTTGTTTCACGCTTTTTCTCAAGGGACGTTTCTAGCTTTATTACAGACATTGGTGAGAACTGAATAACATTATAAAGAACACCATGGTTAAAAATTTTGTTACAAGTGCTTTTTATATGTATCATAGTAGATTGTGACGCATTATATTTCTCCATATAGGTAGTCAAACACCTTTTCATCAATAATGGTGTTAAGCGTTCGAGTAAATAATCATCGCCAATAATTTCACCAAGACGTTCTATCACAAAGGCCTCTCTTTTTATTGTCTGAGGTTTTACTGATACTGACCAGGTTTCTAGCCAACTCATCTTTAATTCTCCGAAAGTTCTTATCAACTGGGGATTAAATTGAGCTTCACTGCCATTAACTAATCTCTCAATTTTATCTTTGAGCTTACGTTCTGCTTGTTTTCGAGCGCGACTCGTGTTTTTATGATAACTTACAACAGCTGTCTTCCACTTGCCAGTTAGTGGATCCTTATATTTATCTACAACTTCGTATCGAGTAACTCCTTTTGAATTAGTTTTTGTTCTATAGTACATTTCGTTTCCTTAAACTTGAAAAGAAAAATCAATCATAGAAATATAACCATTTTATATTATATCATGATTCTTTTTATTTTACCGCCCTTTGTTTCCATCTTAAAAACTCTTCAAAGCCTTCCAAATTAATAAAGACTAGTTTATGAGTTGGGTTGATCACATAATCTTTAAACTGCTTATTATCTCTCATTTCACCTAACCATCTGTTCAGTGTATATTGATTCAGACCTTCCCATCTCCTCAATATAGCTTTTTTATCTGCCCACTCAGCTATGCTATTCTCAACCGATACAAATTTAATTTTCATATTAGTTTCTCTCTATTTTATATTATTAACCTCCGTGGGTATGATTGGTTAAATCATTCATGGGCATTTCACCCGCTGTCCTTTTACGATGGCAGCCTGAACGTTCAGAAGTATCATTATCCTTATTTGTGGTCATGGCAGATAGAAAACCACTCTATTTTATAGCTAATAATTTTCGCTCCTATCACGGCGTATCTCACTAAATTGCTCGACAAATAAGAAAGTCCCACCTCGGTTTATTTAATTGTCAATGGTCAAATTAATGGAGAACTATTTTATACTCTTCAAACGGGGAGGATAATTAGTTAACCCCAATAGGTAATCTGTACTCACGCCATATAAATTAGATAATTTAATAAGATAATCGGTAGGTAACTGACGTTTACCAGCCTCTATCTTTGAATATGACGATTGACTACAGGATAAATACTTGGCAAAATACTCTTGTGAATAATCATTATCCTCTCTCAAATCTCTGAGACGTCTATACATTCGTTCACTCCTACTTAAAATTATAATTTGGTACAGAGTGAAGTGTGTGATTTATTCTAAATTGGCATATTTTTTAATGTCGACCTTAACATGATTGCTCAAATAATTAAGAAAGAGTACTAGAGCATAAATAGAACGAGTTTATGAAAGGAAAATAAAAAAAGCACTCATTAAGTTTCATAACTCAACGGGTGCCGTCCTGATTTAATCACAAGAGTAGTACTTTTGGATAGTTCATATCTAGCTGCACTTAGCCTTTCAGTGAATTTTCTATTCAACACTGTAATTCAAAGACTTATTAAATTTGTAAATTTAATTCTGTTAAAAACTCCTTTACATCCCCAACATAGGTATAATCAGAGATATCAAAAATGAGCGCATTTCTATCACTGTTAACAGAGATGATTAAATCTGCTTTGTCCATGCCAGTGGTATACTGACTTGCTCCCTGTATACCCAAATTAATAATCACATTAGGCTTAACGGTGTGTCCTGACTGACGAATTTGATTCTCAATTGAAAAAATATCCAACTCGGTTAGTGGCCGTGTTACTCCAACTTGAGCATTAATCTTATTTGCGACTTCAAAAGCAATCTTATTCTTTTTCTTTTCCTTTTTCTTTTTCTTTGGTTCAAGAATCCGCCTTACAACTGTTGGAGATCCAACAATACCTATCCGGTCCGTATCAGCCTCAATATCACTCTCGTTCCAAACAATAATTTCAGATTTTGATGCGAAACTAATGCTATAAATATTGGGAATACAAGGAATATTTATAGCATCCGTTACTGTAATTACAGCGGGAAGATACACTTCTAATAAACTAATAGAACTATCAAAAGCACGACTAACTACCAGTGCCTTATGTTTCGCTTCTATATCTATTACATTAGTAATTTGTGGTAAACCTAAAAATTCTGCAGTAATAGGTCCAACTTGACCAGTGTCTGAATCAATTGTTTGTTTACCGAATAATACTAAATCAACTCCACCTATTTTTTTAATTGCTTGCGACAAAATATATGAGGTTGCTAGAGTATCGGAACCTGCAAATGATTTTGAGCTAAGCAAAATTCCAGAGTCTGCACCCATCGAAATTCCCCCAATAATGGACTTTTTATTCTCCTCCGGTCCCATTGAAAGTATAATAGCTTGACCGCCATAATATTCTCTCAGGCTTAGTGCAACTTCAATTGCATTCTTATCATAGGGATTCATTATCCCTATGGTCCCATTTCTCTTTAAATTATGTGTATTAGGATCTAGACTTACCTTCGTGGAACTTGGTACCTGCTTTTGCAATTACACAATATACCTCTGCAAGACCACCATTTGTAATCATTACTTTACTTCCGTTAATTATCCAATAATTATCTTGATAGAAAGCTTCAGTTCTCATATTACGTATATTGGTTCCACCCGATGGTTCAGTTGAGGAAAAGCCAAATATACGTTGGTTTCTCTGCGGAAGATATTGCTCCTTTAGCCTATCTGACGCAAATCTTTTTATCTGTTCAATAGTCTTATAGTGTCCTACAAGTATACAACCAATTGAAGCACTTCTTTTCGAAATTTCATAAACCACCTCCCAGGCAATATCATAATCAAAACCAGAGCCACCATATTCTTCGGGTATTGTCAGAGATAAAAAGCCAAAATTCACCATTTTAGCAAATAATCCTTCTGGTAGATTTCCAGCTTCATCTATAAATTTCTAGTGCTGAGCTATCTCTAGATCCGCAAATTTACTAACTGATTCAAGTAAAAGTTCCTTTGTCAAATTATCATTACTTTTCAATATTTTTCTCCCCCATCCTAACTAATATTTTCATTAGTATCTATGATAGATTTTTATTCCACGCTATCTCAGCGTTGACAGTGATATATCAGATGTGTTCCTCTATATTATTTCTTAGTCTAATTTACTTTTATAATGTTAAGAAATACCTATCCTAAAAGAAATTATTAATAATTCGTTTTACTTGTCCTGCAGAAGATTGCATCTTTTGTAATTCAGCATCGTTCAATGGCAGATTAACCGGTCGAACAATGCCACGAGCACCAATAATTGCTGGCTGTCCAATAAACACATCTTTGACACCTTGATATTGCCCATACTGATAAACAGATAAGGGAAGAACGGTACACTCTCTGAGAACATCTCCATTCTCTCTCAATTCGAAAATCTTTATCTTCCCAGATCAAATAGTTATCTTTTCCCAAGTCCCATCTTTAATATGATGACTGTGCCGCAAGGGATGAGGCATATGATGTGATGTCATATTAGGTAAGTGCCTATATGATACAAGCTCTGAACTGTATCTCCACTCTATTAACCTAGTATTCAATCGATTTGAAATACGAATAACATCTTCCTCAGTTCCTCGTAATTCAAATTCATCTAATACTGGAAATCCAAATTCCTCAGAATACTGGTGAGCTGTCAGGCAGAATTGTTTATTAAAATTTCGATTACCACTTCCGATGATGCCCATACAATATTTACTATTTTTTTATATGCAATAAGCCTACGGAGGGGTGTTGTTAATATTTCGATATTATCAGTAGTAACACCATTCCCTCCTTCAAGGTAGGCTGGTAGAAAAGCAAAGTAAGGTTCTTTGATTTCAAATTCCAATGATTCATTATTTTTTACTAAATCCTTGACATTAACATAATCCAATTTCTCTTGAAGTTCCCTCTGGAGATAATGATCTAATCTTTCAAGAAAATTAGTCGTATTCCCGCTAAGACTGATATAGTATATTCTAATCACTTGCATTTTTCCCTCCTAATATGTATAATTCCTATATACTGTATTTGATGATAAAAACAGACACTACATATAGTGATTTAATTATATATCTTCCCTAATTAAAAAAATTGACCATGGTCAATTTTTTAAGAAATATAAAAGAATGCAAGGGAGAGTAAAAATATGACAAAAATTGGCTGCGTTCATCGGGTTCCTCTTTTTAATAATCTTGCTTGCGATGAACAGAGTAAGGTTCAAGAGTTGCTATATCATAAAACCTTTAAAAAGGGAGAAATTATTTTTTCTCGATGATCCAGAGCAGCTATCGATTATTTCAGCTGGTGCTATGAGAATCTATAAACTGAGTAAAACTGGTAAGGAACAGCTTATTCGTGTTGTTAATGAGGGAGAATATGACGGAGAGAATTATCTCTTTGGTCTCTCAAATGATTCTCTTTATGGAGAGGCTATTAAAGAAACAAAAGTATGTATCCTATATAAGTCAGATTTCAATAAGTTAATCAATCTTTACCCGCAATTAAGCTGCAAACTACTTCAATTAAATGCCTACAAATCTTTAGAGATTGAGAAGCAACTGCAACTACTGGCAATTGATTCAATAGAGGATCGTTTAGCTACCTACATCAGTCAGCTCTCTCTCCCTCCAGAAGTAATGACTGAAGAGACCATTACGATACCAGTCTCACTGAAAGAACTAGCCAGCTATCTAGCTACCAGTCCTGAAACTATATCCCGTAAATTAAGAGCTTTTCAAGAAGAAGGATTAATAAATAGAAATGGAAAGAAAATTATACTATTTCGTTCTTTTTGGGATAAATTTGACTTTCTATAATTTTTATAAACTAAAGGATAGGTGTTACTTCTACCTATCCTTTAGTTTATTTCATTGTTTCCTTATAAAATGGCAGTAATTCATCAAAACTTTTTAATAGATCATCAATTAACCGTTCTAATGAGTGGTCAGTCTCAATTGGAATATCCTGTTTAACCAAGACCTTACGAACCTCACCTGATTTGACCTGTTTTAGTAAACTCTTTCGATTTTCTTCTGTTGCATCCATTTTGAAACTTATACCATTTTTTTGTACAAAATAATACATGGCTCCAAAAGGAAGAAGATTCAAAACTTTATTTTGTTTCTCTAAACTGTTTTCAGACCTGCTTCTTTCTACAAAACTAACCTCAACGGAAATTCCAAAATTATCAGATTCCCCATAAAGACGAATAGCCAATGCTGAATCATCCAAATCATCGGAAGGCAATCGGAAGTAACACCAAAAATGTGGACGACATAGCTGAGATTGATTCATCCATTGACTAACACGCTCTGCTTTAAATGGCTTTACCCTGTCTTCAAAAGATTTACTGATTAAACTGAATTCATCCCGGGCCTGTCGAGCTAGGTCCCTTAAATCCATCATATACTGGCGATAATTACCAGCCTTTTCCGGCTTAATATATTTTTCTCCTCGATAGGGTAGATATTCCTTTAATTTGTCAAACGACATTTTTTACCTCATAAATCAATTAAGCCATCTCTGTTAAGAATAATTATTTTTCTACCTGAACGTTTTATCAATCTATTATCCTCAAGAAATCTAAATTTTCTAGAAAGAGTTTCAGGGGTAGTCCCTATATATCGCGCGATATCAATCATCTTCATAGGTAAACTGAACCGATAATCGTTCGCTACTTTTGACAGATCCAAGAGGTAGTTCGCTAAACGTTCCTCAACACGCTCCATAGATAAAATATGGGCCTGCTTCTCCACTTGAATCATCTTTTGCGCACTTAATTCAAATAATTTAAGAGCTATTTGTGGATTCCTAAGCATTACTTGATCAAAAGCTTGTTTACTTAATCTACAAATTTCAGTTGTTTCAAGAGTTTCACCAAAAAGAGATTCATTTTTAATACCGAACAACTGATTCTCACCCTCATAGCCACCTGGTTCAACGACCCGTAAAAGCTGTTCATCACCATTTGTAGACAGTTGGAATACTTTCATACTTCCGAGAGCCACGATGTCTAGATTTTCATCTCCTGGTCTAAAAACAATTTCATTTTTTTTAAATTGTTTGTGTTGTGTCAATCTATTAATTTTAATCTGTTCATCTTCTGACAGATAATTAAATAATGGTACAAGTGTCACACAAATGTGTTGAACCATGGATAGCCTCTTTCTAATTGATAAAACCTATTCTTGAGATAATTCATCAAATTGTTTTAATAGCTGATAAGTTTTAGTAAATGTCTCACAAGCATCATCTGGAATTGTATAATCTTTTGTAAGAGCTCTTAGTTCTGAAAATTCATTTGATAGGTCCAAATTATTATCCCTAATTTTATGTTGAATTGTTTCATAAACTTTGCGAACATCAAAGACTTCTGGATGATTTTTCCCATGAGCTTTTGTAATAGCATTTGTATATATATCAAGCATCTCATCGTTTGCTTCAAAAAATTGTTTTAACATTGTAACTTTCTCCTATTATTTTTCTGATGCTTTTAGGACATCATAGCCAATTGCTTGCACTGCCTTCACAATTTCATTAATGTTTGTCATACTAGCGTCAAAATTTACTTTTGCCTTACTGGCATTGAATAGAACTTTGACACTTTCCTTATCGACACCTGTTACACTTTTAATGGCTCCCTCAATTTTTTGCATACATGTTGGACAAGCCAGTGTTTCAAGCTGTAGTATCGCTTTTTTCATCATCTTTACTTCCTTTCCTTATTATATCTTTAGTATAGTACGATATTTAGAATAAAAAATTGATTTCTATCAAGAATCTCTATTTTCTTTTATATTTTAAAAGCCTCATAGCATTCAAAATAACTACGAGAATGCTACCTTCATGAACAAACATGCCAATTGCCATATTCATCCACGAACTTGAGAGAACACTGATAAGAAGAACTACTACGACTAGCAATGCAATGAAGATATTTTCAATCATATTACGTCGTGTGGCTTTAGCCAATCCAATCGCATGAGGGATTCTGTGAAAATCCGAATTCATCAAAACAACATTTGAAGTTTCAATGGCAACATCTGTACCGTTTCCCATGGCAATTCCAATATCTGCTAAGGCCAATGATGGGCTATCATTAATACCATCTCCGACAAATGCTACTATTTCTCCACTTGCCTGACGTTTTCTCACAAATTCTGCCTTGTCTTCTGGTAGTAGATGACCATAAGCCTCGGTTAAGCCTAACTGATTAGTAACTAAATCAACTGTGCCTTGATTATCTCCAGATAATAGAATGAGATTTTTTACTCCCATATTCTTAAGCGTCTCTAAATCCTCCTTGACTCCTTGTCTAATCTGGTCGCGAATCCCTACAACAAGAGCTATTTGTCCATCAAGAGCAGTTAGGACAATTGAATTCCCTTCTGCTTCCATCCCTGCTATGTCGCTCTTCATCCGGTTAGTGAAAGGAATATTATATTGATTCATCAAATAAGAGTTCCCAACGAGGACTTGGTGATTTTGAATACGAGCAACAACTCCCCCACCTTGAACGACCTCTGTTGAGTCAATGACCTCTACTACAGAATCTGAGTAATGGTTCACAATTGCTTTTGCGAGCGGATGATCTGATTCTCTCTCAACACTAGCCAGTAAGCTCTCAGCAAGACTCCTATCACTGCTATAATAGATTGTCTGTGCAACCTGAGGGTTACCATAAGTTAATGTTCCTGTTTTATCAAATAACATTGTATCAACTTTACTAAAGTTTGTAATGACATCACTACCCTTAAATAAAATACCATGTCTTGCGCCATTTCCAATCCCTGACACATTTGAAACTGGTACGCCAATAACCAGTGCACCAGGACATCCAAGAACCAAAATAGTAACGGCTAACTCAATATTGCGGCTAATAAGCCAAACAATAATCGCTAACACTAAAACTGAAGGAGTATAGTATTTTGAAAATTGGTCAATAAATCTCTCAGCTTTTGACTTGCTGTCCTGTGCTTCTTCTACTAATTCAATAATTTTCCCAAAAGTTGTATCTTCCCCAATCTTCTCAGTACGTATTTGTATAGTGCCATTTTCGAGAATGGTACCAGCAAAAACTTTATCTCTTAAACCTTTAGAGACTGGAATAGATTCGCCCGTAATACTTGCTTCATTTGCAGTACCAGAGCCAAATATCACTTCACCGTCAACTGGGATCTTTCCACCAGTTTTTATTAAAAGAATATCTTCTTCATTAATCTCTTCAACTGATACCTCTTCAAAGTCACCATTATGTAGTTTACGAAAAGTAGTCTCTGGTACCATCTCCACGAGATTCTTAATCGCAGAACGTGTCTTGGCTAATGTTCTTTGTTCTAAGTATGCACCAAATAAGAAGAGAAAAGCTACAATAGCTGATTCTTCAAACTCTTTAATAACGAATGCCCCTAAAATAGCAAGAGTTACTAAGAGATCTATGCTAATTACCTTAACTCTAAGAGCTTGATAGGCTTGAATAAAAATTGGTAAACCGCCAACTAATGAAGCTACAAACAGTAGATAAACTGAGCCCTGCTCACTACTAAAAACCCATTTGGATGAAAAAGCAAGTATAATAAGAACACCAGTTATTGCTGTCAACCAATTCCGATAACGTGATAACCATTTTTGCATGATTTCTACCTCCTTTATTATATCCAGTATAACCGAGCATAGAAATATAATAATTGATTTATATCAAGTTTTAAAAATACTAGAATGTCTAGATTGTTTCAAATACATCTAACTATCTTCAATTGATTTAATGATATTAATCATAGAATTATATTTTTATAATTCTATTCAGTTACGATAGTGTCAGTTCTAAAAATTTTGACTATAAAAAAATCTTCTGTATATTTCCGAATCTTTATTTAAGAATTGCTTTAACACGTTCCTGCAAAACAGGAATAACCTGATCTAGAAACCAAGGATTTTTGGACTGCCAAATATTATTACGTGGCGAAGGGGGTGCACAAGGGGGAAAAATTCAGGTAGATATCTATCGAAATTTTTTACAGTATTGGTTAATTTTTCCGTCGATCTTTGTTTTAAGTAATATCATTGAGCATAGGCACCAATCAAAAGTATTAATTGTTTATTTGGCATGAGATCTAATGTTTTCTTATGCCATTTTTCTGCAAATCCTTTTCTTGGAGGTAAGTCCCCCGTTTTACCTTTTCCAGGAAAATAATAATCCATTGGGACCACTGCGAAATATCCAGAATCATAAAAACATTCTCTATCAATACCTAACCATTCACGAAGGTTATCGCCGCTTAAATCATTGAAAAATATACCTAACTCTTGAGCATGAATCCCCGGTGCTTGTGCTATGATTGTAATTTTAGCAGTATTTTTCAACCCTTGCCAAGGATGCATTAGCTTCTGAAAAATTCGCCTTTGTCACTAGGGCTGGTATTTACAAAGACAAATCAGACGATGAGTGTTTTGCCCTTCTTGTAGAACGTTGCAAACACCAAATGATAACAAGAGTTTAAAAAAGAGAGTGCTAAACTCTCTTTTTTGCTTACATGAGTTCGTTGAAATCCCAAACTTCTGTCCAACCTTCATAAAAATCAGGCTCGTGACACACCATCAAAATGCTGCCTTTATAGGCTTGTAAGGCGCGTTTGAGTTCGTCCTTGGCATCAACATCCAAGTGGTTAGTTGGCTCGTCCAGAACAAGCACATTATTTTCACGGTTCATCAAGAGACAAAAACGCACTTTGGCTTGCTCCCCACCTGACAAAACTTGGATTTGGCTTTCAATGTGTTTTGACGTTAATCCACAGCGAGCAAGGGCTGCACGCACTTCAGCTTGGTTGAGCGCTGGAAAAGCTTCCCACACGGCTTCAAGTGGGGTTTGGCGATTGCCTGAGGCGACTTCTTGCTCGAAATAGCCTAATTCGATGTAATCCCCACGTTCCACACTGCCTGAAAGCGGCGGAATAATACCCAAGAGGCTCTTAAGTAGGGTGGTTTTTCCGATACCGTTTGCTCCGATGATAGCCACTTTTTGATTGCGTTCAAAGGTCAAATTGAGCGGCTTAGTCAAAGGACGGTCGTAACCAATCTCTAAACCATGCGTTTGGAAAATGAAACGGCTTGGCGTCCGTGATTCTTTGAATTCAAAAGATGGTTTTGGCTTTTCAGCCTGCAATTCGATGCGCTCCATTTTGTCCAATTTTTTCTGACGGGACATGGCCATGTTTCGAGTGGCCACACGCGCTTTGTTGCGGTTGACAAAATCTTGCAAATCAGCAATTTCCTTTTGTTGGCGCTCATAAGCTGCTTCCAACTGAGCTTTTTTCATGGCATAAACCGCTTGGAAATTGTCATAATCACCCGTGTAACGTACCAAATCATAATTTTCCACATGGTAAACGATATTAATCACGTCATTTAAAAATGGAATATCGTGTGAAATCAAGACAAAGGCATTTTCATAATTTTGCAAGTAACGTTTCAACCACTCGATATGCTCGGCATCAAGGTAGTTGGTCGGCTCGTCCAAAAGTAAAATATCAGGTTTTTCAAGCAAAAGTTTAGCCAAGAGGACCTTGGTCCGTTGACCACCTGAGAGTTCTGTCACGTCTGACTCCATGCCAAAATCCATAACACCAAGGGCACGCGCCACCTCGTCAATTTTCGCGTCTAAGGTGTAAAAATCACGGGATTCTAGGCGGTCTTGCAATTCTCCAACTTCTTCCATGAGGGCATCCACATCTGCTCCCTCGTCTGCCATAGACAGGTAAATGGCATTGATGCGTTCTTCGGTTTTAAACAGTTCATCAAAAGCTGTTCGCAACACGTCACGCACTGTCATACCTGCTTCAAGAACCGTGTGTTGGTCCAAATAACCAGCTGTCACGTATTTTGACCATTCGACCTTGCCTTCATCAGGTTGCAAGTGCCCAGTGACGATGCTCATAAAGGTAGATTTCCCCTCACCATTGGCACCAACCAGTCCAATATGCTCTCCTTTCAACAGACGAAAAGACACGTCCTCAAAAATGGTACGCTCGCCAAAACCATGGCTTAAATGTTTAACTTCTAAAATACTCATTACTCGTAAACTTTCATTATTTTTTCATTTGACATGGGTTTCGTCAAACGAATCTTTTCAATTATAGCATGACTTTAAATCTGAAATCAATGACTTCTTCTTAAAACCGCATAGGAAAAGCCCTCGTTTCGAGGGCTTATGTTGTTAATTTGAAACTGTACGAGTTTGCGTGTGTTGGCGAGCAAAGACTTGTTTTAGCAAAGGATAGAGAATCGGAACAGCGATGATGGTAACCAAAGCCGAACCAAAAGTGCCACCGATTTTAACCACGGCTGTCAAGAAAGCAACTTGGAGATTGAGTCCGCCAACCAGACTGTTGATGAGGGTGTATTTGATGAGGTTGCTGATGATTTTAGTCAAAGCAGCTACGACACCAACGACAATCACATTGCGCGTGGTGTCTTTGGATTGCATTAGTCCTTCAAAAACCAAGTGAAGAACGGCACAGACAATCAAAGATTCTAAAATGGTAATCCAGACTTCTGCAGCGTAGCCATTGAGAACATCAAACAAGCCAAGCCCAACGGCAGCTACCAAGGCGCCTAAGCGTGACCCATAAAGCAAAACGGCGACAACGACTAAGGCATTTCCAAAATGAACGAATTGGGCACCCATAGGGATACGCAAACATTGAACGCTGACAAAGATTAAGGCAGCATAAAGACTGAGTTCGACAAGTTGACGTGTGGTGAGATGTTTCATTCCTTTTCCTCCTTTAAAACCATCAAACGACTCGCTAAATCGCCCAAATAAGGCTCATAGCACAGCCCCCATTTGATATCACGCTCTAGCTCTAAGGTCAGTGACAAGATCTTATCAATGATATCAAGTGCTAATGTGGCAACAGCATCCAAAGATAAACCATGAAAATACCCAGCGGCTAAGATAGCACTTAAAACATCACCCGTCCCAAAGAAATTCTGCGGGTAGGCTTTGACAAAATGATACGAAACACTCGCCTTTTCCCTATCCCAATGAGCCAAACCGATGCTTCCGGCCTCAAAAGACACTCCTGTCAAAATAATATGCTTATTGTTCAAGGGAGTTAGTTGCGTCAACAAGTGCTCGATAGCCTCTTGGTCATAAGCATCACCAAGATAAGGCACATCAGCTAACAAGCAAGCTTCCGTGAGATTGGGCGTGATGATATCAGCCTCTTGGCAAAAAGCACGCATGGCTGCCACAAAACTCTGCTCATACCCAGCATACAACCGTCCATTATCCGCCATAATAGGGTCTACAAAACGCCCTAAACCTTTTTGAGAAGCAAAATCAGCTATTTGTTGCAACTGTTCTGGTGACTTGACGTAGCCTGTCATTAACCCGTCTGCTTGAAAAGGAAGCTGACGCCATTGGCTGAGAAAGCCTGCTGTCGCATCGGTTAAATCGGTGATGCTAATGTTCTCAAAGCCACCCGTATGCGAGGACAAAAGAACGGTTGGCAAGGGAATGACTTCGATTTGGCAGGCTGACAAAATGGGGAGTGCTGCTGATAAAGCAACTTTGCCTAAACCGACAATATCATTCGCCACGATGAGTGATTTGGTAATGTGTGTCATGTGATAAAACCTTTTCATCCCTTCTCCAAAACTTAGAGAGGTTCAAGTGATGATATTATTGTAAGAAAATTCAGTTTATTATACAATAGAAACAATCAAAAACTGTATGGGGACAAAACATGACCAGTAAATACCAAGACATTATGGCTGACATCATTACTCAAATCGAATCTGGTGCCTTAAAAAAAGGGGATAAACTCCCTTCGATTCGTGCCATCAGCCAAAGCTACCAATGCAGCAAGGACACCGTGCAACGAGCCTTATTAGAATTAAAATTCAAACACTACATTTATGCCGTAAATAAAAGTGGCTATTATGTGCTGGAGGGTAAGAGTCAGCATGAGGACCGCCTCAATCTCAGTCTGAGCGACTACAATAACATTGCCTACGAAGATTTTACTGCTTGTTTGACGGAAACCTTGGTAAAGGGGCAAAATTACCTCTTTGACTACTACGCTCAGCAGCAAGGACTAAAAGCCCTCATTCGCTCGCTCAAACAGTATTTGGAAAAAGGAAATATTTACGCCAAAGAAAGCGACATCTTGGTCACTTCAGGTACCCAACAAGCTCTCTACATTTTATCTCAAGTCCCATTTCCTAATGAGCAAGGTGTCATCCTTTTGGAGCAGCCGACCTATCACCGTATGATTGACTTGGTCGCCTCGCAAAATCTCCCCTACCAGACCATTGACCGTGATTTTAATGGTATTGATTTAGCTCGATTGGAACATCTATTTAAAACGCAGCCCATTAAATGTTTCTACACCATTTCGCGTTTTTCAAATCCTTTGGGCTTGTCCTACACGGTCAGCGAAAAACAAAAAATCGTGGACTTGGCTAAACGCTACAATGTTTACATCATTGAAGATGATTACATGGGCGATTTCACCAAATCCACTGATTTGCCTCTGCATTACTATGATACTTCGGGGCACGTTATTTATTTAAAATCTTTTTCAGCGACTATTTTCCCAGCGCTGCGTCTTGGCACGCTGGTGCTACCGCCAGAACTCATGCCGTCTTTTTTAAAACTCAAAAAACTAATGGACTACGACACCAACCTTATTATGCAAAAGGCGCTGTCTTTGTACTTGGACAATGGCATGTTTGACAAAAACCTCACCTATCTCAGCAAAGTCTTTCAAGAACAAGAGAACAAGTCAACGGAGCTTTTGGCACGTTTTCCAAATATCCTGCATTTTAGCAGTTCATTGCAACATTTGGTTATTGAATTGCCTCAAAACAAGCATTTGGGCGAGCTGAAATTTACCAAACAGGTGGATTATCTCGAAAACAATTACCTAACCCAAGCCCCCAAGCGCTTTATTAAATTGCCTAATAACCAGCATTTGCCAAAAACGTTGAAAATGATTTTGAACTAATAACCTTCTAGTCCACCAAAATGGCCAAGGTTTGATAGGGTTTTAGCGTGATCGTGTCTGATAAAGCCTCTTCAGGGTAATTGCTTAGCAACACGCGCCCTTCTTGGTAAGCTTTTGGCAATGGCACTTTAACCGTTTTAGCAAAGAAGTTATTGCAAACTAATAGACGTTGCTTGCCGTACTGACGTTCAAAAGCGTAGATGTAAGGATTATCTTGGTAAGCGGACTGATAGCTACCCTCAGCAATGATTGGCAGTATTTTTCTGAGCGCAATCAATTCTTGGTAGAAGGTAAAAATCGGTCCACTTTTTTCTTTGGCAACATTGATGTCACGGTAGGTTTTTCCGACTTGTAACCAAGGTTGACCAGTTGAAAAACCAGCGTTTTCCTCGTCATTCCACTGCATCGGGATACGGCTATTGTCCCGTGATTTCGCTTGAACAATGGCAAAGGCTTGGGATTCTGTCTTACCTGCCGAGCGCATGGCTTGATAAGCATTGATACTCTCTACATCGACGTAGTTAGCCATGCTCTCATAATCAGGGTCCAACATACCAATTTCTTCGCCCATGTAGATGTAAGGCGTCCCGCGAGATAAATGAATCGATGCGGCAAGCATAGTTGCTCCTTCATTGCGGAAATGCTCGACGTCCACAAAACGGTTCAACGCGCGTGGTTGGTCATGATTGTTCCAAAACAGGGCTGACCAGCCGCCACCCTCACTCATCTCTTCACCCCAAGTATGGAACAAGGTTTTGAGTTCTGCAAAATCAAAGGGCTTCAAGGTCCATTTTTGCCCTTGGTCGTAATCCACTTTGAGGTGGTGGAAATTGAAAACCATGTCCAATTCATGACTGTTTGGATTGCTGTATTGAATGCAGTTTGGAATATCCGTGAAACTCATTTCGCCAACTGTCATGCTATCTGAATCTTGTCCAAAAGTGGCTTGATTGAGCATTTTTAGGTAGTCGTGCGCAATCGGACGGTCAGTGTATTCAGGTTTGCCGTCAAATTGGTCATTGTCTTTTAGCACCTCGTCTTTACCAATCAAGTTAATGACATCAAAGCGGAAACATGTCACGCCTTTGTCACGCCAAAAATTTACCACCTTAAACAACTCTTTGCGCACATGAGGGTTGCGCCAATTCAAATCTGCTTGGGTCACATCAAACAAATGCAGGTAATATTTGCCCGTGTCCCCAAAAGGCGCCCAGGCATTGCCGCCGAATTTAGAGGCCCAGTTGGTCGGCTGATCCCGCAAGATAAAGAAATCTTGGTAATAGCGATCTCCCGCCAAAGCTTTTTGAAACCACTCATGCTCCGTCGAACAATGATTCAACACCATATCTAGCATAATATCAATACCGTGTGCCTTGCCTTTTTGAACCAAATCTTCAAAATCAGCCATGCTACCAAACAAGGGATTGACCGCGGTGTAATCTGAAATATCATATCCATTGTCACGCTGAGGGCTTGGATAGAAAGGGTTGAGCCAAATGACATCAACACCCAATTCTTCTAAATAAGGCAATTTGCTTATAATCCCGCGCAAATCGCCGACACCATTGCCTGTCGTGTCCTTATATGATTTTGGATAAATCTGATAAACGACTTTTTTCTTATCAAATACCACTTTTTGCTCCTTTATCACAATTTACTTGCTGTGAAAATCGTTTCCCCATGCGCAATATCACATGGTAATGCTCTTGTCACGTCTGTTTGGAAATCGTTTTGATTGGTTACAATAACAGGCGTTGTAACAGGGTAACCTGCTTCTTGAATCGTTTGAATGTCAAAACGAATTAAGACATCACCTGCCGACACTCGGTCACCTTGTTTCACTTCTGCCGTAAACCCTTTACCATCAAGGCTAACCGTATCCATCCCAATATGCATCAACAATTCTATGCCTTCGTCTGAAATCAGCCCCACCGCGTGTTTGCTTGGGAATAAAACAGACACTACACCGTCAATTGGGGCAACCAATTCCCCTTTGTCAGGTTCAATCACGATACCTTGCCCCATGACACCTTGAGAGAAGACAGGGTCTGGTGATTCGCTCAAGGGTTTTGCCACTCCTGAAAGTGGGCTTTTTACTGTAACAACTGTTCCAGCAGGTGCTTCAGCATCTTTTTTCGCTTCAATAACGGCTTGAACTTGCGATTGTTCGCTGGCTTTCAAATCATCTTCTGTCTTGGTCAAGAAACCTATTTTTCGGAATACCAAGCTCAAGACAAACGGTACCACGACGGCAATAACCATATTGATGGCAAATAAGCTCATGTATTTGGCTTGAATAGATAAAATCCCTGGAAGTCCACCAATACCAATGGCGTTGGCTGTAATGTTAAAGCTTGTACAAAATAGTCCTGCAATACCTGAACCAATCATACCCGCCACAAATGGATAAATGTATTTCAAGCTGACCCCAAAAAGAGCTGGTTCCGTAACACCAAGATAAGCTGAAATAGCTGCTGGTAAGGAAATCTGCGCCTCACGTTCGTCATGACGATTCATCACATAAAAAGCCAAAACTGCTGAACCCTGTGCAATATTTGATAAGGCAATCATTGGCCAAAGCCCTGTGCCACCAGCATCCGCAATCAATTGGGTATCGATAGCGTTGGTCATGTGGTGCAAGCCTGTGATAACGAGTGGGGCATAAAGAGCACCAAAAATTGCTCCAAAGAGCCATTTCACAGGACCTGTCAAACCAGCAAGCACAACAGCTGAAATGCCTTTACCGATGGTCCAACCAACTGGCCCAAGTACTGTATGCGCCAAAATCAAAGCTGGAATCAAAGATAGAAAAGGCACAAAAATCATAGAAACCACTTCTGGAATGTGTCTGCGCCAGAAACGTTCTAGATAAGCCAGAGCCAAACCTGCCAAAAGCGCTGGAATGACTTGAGCTTGATAACCAATCATACGAACGGTGAAAAAACCAAAATCCCAAGTCCAGTTAGCGGCAATATCTGCCGCTGAGGTACTAGCCACACTGTACGCATTTAGCAATTGATTTGGTGAAATCAAACAAATTCCAAGGATAATCCCTAAAATTTGACTGGTTCCCATTTTCCGTGTGACCGACCATACAATCCCCACTGGTAAATAGTGGAAGATAGCCTCACCTGGTAACCACAAGAAAGCATTCACACCTGACCAAAATTGAGAGACTTCAACAATGGTTTTGCCATTTAGGGCTGACCACTGCACCCCTTCTAGGATATTTCGAAAACCTAAAATCAAACCACCAACGATAATCGCTGGAATAATTGGCGTGAAAATCTCTGCCATCATGGCCAAGGCACACTGAAGCCAATTTTGATTGCGTTGCGCTGCTGATTTAGCCGCTTCTTTTGAAACACCTTCAATACCAGAAATCGCTGTAAAATCATTATAAAAAATAGGAACGTCATTTCCAATAATCGCTTGAAATTGACCTGCATTGGTAAAGGTTCCCTTAACAGCAGGGATAGCTTCTAAACGCTTGACATCTGCCTTGCTGTCATCATTTAAAACAAAACGCATCCGAGTAGCACAATGTGTCACTGCCGCAATATTATCCTTCCCGCCGATTGCTTCTAGCATCTCGCGAGCTTCTTTTTCAAATTTTCCCATATCTCCTCGGTAAAACCGACTCCTTCGTTAGTCTATAAATAGTCGCTAGCTTTATTTACAAGGTTATTGTAATCGTTTTCGGTATTGTATGCAAGTTGTCTGCTTCAAAAAACCTAAAAATCCCTTGAAAAAAGATAAGTTGTATGGTATTTTAAAAACAAATCTATAAAACTGAGGAGTTTTTCCTAAAGAGCACATGAAAAAATACGAATATATTTTTAAAAAACTCGAACATGATATTAACGCTGGGGTCTATCAAGCTGGGGACTACCTTCCCACTGAAAATGAGTTGACCAAAACCTACCAAGTAAGCCGCGACACCATTCGTAAGGCTTTGGGGCTTTTGGCTGAAGCTGGACTTATCAAGAAAATCCATGGATCAGGCTCCCAAGTGGTCAAAAATGATCCCATTGACTTTCCAGTGTCCAAACTAACCAGCTACAAAGAATTGGTGGATGCCCATCACATCACTTCTAAAACCAATGTTATCAGTATTGATAAACTGATTGTCGATGACACACTGGCTGCTCTCACAGGGTTTCAAAAAAATCACTTGGTTTGGCGGGTCATTCGCCAACGTGTGGTTGACGAGGTTGCTTCGGTGCTTGATATCGATTATTTAGACAAATCTCTCGTGCCTGACATGACACGAGAGATTGCTGAGGTGTCTATTTACGCTTATTTGGAAAAGCAACTGCACCTCAACATTGCTTATGCGCAAAAAGAAATCACCATTGACCAGCTGACAGACCGCGATAAGCTCTTGCTAGATATTGGTCCTGAACACCATGTTGTGTCCGTCAAATCCAAGGTCTATCTGGCGGACAAGCGCCAATTTCAATTCACCGAAAGCAGACACAAGCTGGAGAAATTCCGTTTTGTTGATTTTGCCACACGGCACCACTGATTTATTAAAAAGAGCAGCAAAAAAGTAGCAAATAACCTTGAAGTTGATCTGACCCCCAAAAGTTGGACAAGTAATTATTGAAAGGATCTAGTCCTGTATTGTACAGGGCTGAGTCCTTTTAGTTTTACTTGAATACGTTTGTTATTGTAATAATCTATGTAATCTATAATGGCTTGTTTAAGTTCATCTAGCGATTTGAATGTCTTCTCAAAGCCATAAAACATTTCT
>ERZ778496.45-NODE-45-length-148890-cov-8.496758_pt1 | contig 148890 bp, 124 predicted proteins | sample MGYA00433099_ERZ778496 | MGnify/ENA primary metagenome ERZ778496 (study PRJEB29527, sample SAMN07138962) | mouse gut metagenome | material: feces | host: mouse | place: China:Nanjing | collected 2016-01-25 ...
GTATATCAGAAGAGAATGTATCATTGTTTATTGATTCATATCAGAAATTAATAGATTATTTACTGGAACAGTATATTAATAAAAATATGGAACCTCTTTTGGCATTAATTAATGGAAATGATACTATGGGTAAGATGATAAAGAGTATTACACTGCTTGAACCTAATTGCTATAGATGTGGAGCTGGTAAAGATAGATTTAGTTTTACAGCAAATGGTGATATATATCCATGCGATAATTTCGTAGGAATGAAAGAATTTAAATTGGGTAATATTTATATTGACACTACTATTGATATTCATGAATACTGGGATTATCATACAGATAGCAGCAATGTTTGTAAAAAATGCTGGGCAAAATATTTGTGTTCTGGTGATTGTTATTATAATTCATATATCAGAACAGGAAGTATGATAGTTCCTGAATCATGTATGTGTGAATTTTTTAAAAAGTTATCTGAAATGATAATTATATTTGTGGCAGAAATGGAAGATGTGGATTTTGAACAATATAAAAAGTTAAAAAGAATGGAGAACGGATAAGATGAATACACATTTAAAAGATTCACAATTCCAAATTGCAAAAAAGTATAATCATGAGTACCATTTATAACAGTAGAAATAATCAAAGATATAATAACCAAATAAAACCCACAAAAAATATAAAAATTACACAATTTGATTTTAAAAATACCTTTATTGATAAAGAAATCATATAGAATACCAAAAAGTCCTAATACAACAGGAAAGGTCACAGGAAAGATCTTATAATGTATTTGATACACATAAGAAAACACACAAAACAACAGAATTATTTTTCCTAATAAACGAACAAAATATAGACACCCTCTGTTTAACACATCCATAACAGCCTATCTTTCTTTACAATAAATCTCTTTAACAAAGCCAATGCAACAACAATTTCAAATCGAAAGATATCACCACTAATAAACAAATAACACAAAGATTTAAATTCGTACTTTTTCAAAGAGAAATAAAGGACTTCCAACAATTCCCGCGGACACTCCTTTTTTTTTATATAACAAATTGTACTTATATTTATATTATTTTCGATTTGACGATCCAACTTTTCATCCTTAAATCGTGCAGAAATTAAACACCTACGACAAGCAGATGCAGTCCGTTTCTGGACATCACTAAATTTATGACTTACTTGTCCATCCGACAGTCTATATTTCAATAACGGTTCCTGTATATTATAAAACTCACCCAACAAAGATAAATCAATCCACATCTTATAATCCTCCGCATGAGGATAATCAGCATCATACCTCACCTCGTTATCAATGAGCACTTGCCGACGAACCATTACCGTTGGATGAGCAAAACAAGTCTGAATAAACAATAGATTTTTCAGATCTTCCGATTCTTCTGGCAAAAACAGAGAGAATCTCTTAGCCGTATCTACTCCAAAAGGAATGATTTGCGTTCCACAAACTACGATATTTGGACTTTCCTCCATCACCTTGACTTGCTTTTCAAAACGTGTTGGAAGAGAAACATCATCAGCATCCATCCGTGCTATATATTTCCCTTGAGCCAAGTCCAATCCTCTATTCAATGTATAGATCAAACCCTCATTTTTTTCATTCCGATAATAACGAATTCTCTTATCCGAATAAGCATGAATCACCTCTTCTGTATTATCCTGCGATCCGTCATTGATAATGATCAACTCAAAGTCCGTAAATGTTTGGCTTAAAATACTATCGATAGATTCCCCTATCGTATCTTGAACATTATAAGCCGGCAATACTACACTAATCAACATGCTTTTCTAATATTTTATCCACATAAGGAGATACTTCTAAAATATCCTGCAAATGCCATGTATCCACATAAGCTGATAATTTGCCTGTCGTATTATTTATATAATAAACTGGCTTATGAAATAAAATAGATAAAATTAACCCATGCAAACGAGTCGTTATTACTTCCGAGTAAGGGGAAATAAAATCACAACCTCTCTTTAGAAGATAAGGACGAACAATACGGATAGCATATTCATCAGCCAGATGGTTAACAAATCTTTGCAAAACAGTTAAACAAGTTATTTTTTGCAAGTAATAAGCAGCTCTTTTCATTATCCTCAAAATCAATAAGCAAATTGGTCTTCTTTCTAATGAGGGCCAGTCACGTATATCAAAACCTCTCAAATCATCCAATATGGTAGAAAAATCCATTTCCTTATCAATACGCCTCAGATAAAGTTTTTGCCCCCCAAAAACAGCTTCTCTGTATTTATTCAAATATTCATCAGATATATAAAAAGCCATATCTGGAACTAACAAAATCTTATTCTTTCCAAAATGCTCTTTCAAAAAGTTATAACTCCATTTATCACGCGCACACAATGTCAAATCATTATGACGAGCCATGACTGCCGCATCTTTCGCTATTAAAGATTCATCCTCATACCAAATAGACTGAGGAAACATTATGATCCGATTATTTGGGAACTGTTCTATTACTCTCAAACGGAAATCTTGACACTCCCTATACAAATCACCAAAATTACCTCCACCCTGAAACAGTATAACGGTTTCGGGATGGAGGTAATTTTCACACCATGAATTTGACGAAGACTGCAAACACTTATATTTCATAGAAGATAAAAACTGCCTTTCACCTTCCCATATCAATATATCTCCTATATTACCATGATAAGGATTATCTAAATGTACATAATCCGATGTTATTAAAGGTTCTATATTATCTTTTATTATCTTCCTTAATTCTTCTATCTTTTCCTGAAAATCCATTATTTTATATTTAAGCCATTTATAATCAATCATTTCAATTCTATTACAGATAAACATTTTTCATAACGACTACAATTTTTCCTCTATCACTTATATATCCCACAAATTTTCCTAAGTTGAACGGTCAAAATTTCCCGTTCTCTTCTATCTAAACCGAAACAATACATAACTAAAAAATTCAATACCAACGAGAGTATTCCTAAAAAAATAATTTTCTCTTCATCACCAATCATTTCCAATGGTAAATAAACAATAGGGAAGACAAACGCAGTCACCACGATCACTCTCCCTAACACCTCTCGTAAATATCTTTTAATAGAAAAAGCATAAAGCCGCTTCAAATACCACAAGCGCACCCAAAGTATCAAAATACTCAAAATACAACGAATCTCCAATACCACCTCTGGTACATACCCTATCCTCAAAAACAAATAACTGACAGGCAGGTTGGCCAGGATCATCACACTCATCAGTATCTGATAATCACGGATTTTTCCCGTGGCCTGTACCGATACCCAAAGTGGACCTTGCAAAGCCTCCAGCAAAGAGAGCAATATCATCAAGCGACAAAACGACACCGTATGCGCAGGTACCTCCCCCAACCACAGCGACAACACCTCCTCACAACAGATATACAGAGGCAAAGAGATAGCGAACAACAGGAAATAAGAGTATTTCGAGGTACGCATGATCAAGTCGATGAAATAACAACGATCGCCTGACACATAGGATTTCACGATCTGAGGATTGAATGCTGTCTGGAAATTACTCACAAAACTATAGACCGCCGTTTGTACCTGATTGGCGATACCCATAGCAGCGTTCACCGTCACGCCGAAAAAAAGATTCAACAAGATGTTCAATCCTTGCGAGGCTCCCATATTGGCTATTCCTCCAAACAGACTCCAGCCAGAGAAACCTAGCAACTCGCAGAACAACCCTTTATCCCAAAAGAAATGATAATGACATACTGCAAACGATCGCCTGCAATACAAATAATAACAAGCCAACACCAAAGCCAGTACGACAAACATCAAGAACCCATAAAAGATCAGACGATCCCATGCGGTCCAAGTCAACAAATACACAATCAACAAACGAAACACGGCCTCAATCACACTGATATAAGCATAGAATGACATCCGCTCATGTGCGATAATGGCTGCGTTATAAGGAGCACGCATGATATTAACACAAGTGCCCAATATCGTAAATTGATATGTAAGTGTCACCGCCCATCCCCTATCCGCAGGATATTGGATGTAGCGTTCCAAAAACCACAACCCAGCAGTCTCCGCAAGTACGAACGTCAGCAACGCTATTCCTAGATGGATCGTGACACTGGCAGAGAACACGTGTTGGGTTGTCATCAAATCCCCACGTCCCAACTCATAATTCAAGAACCGTTGCGTGGAGGTGACCATGGCGTTATTGACAAACGTAAAGAGTACAACTATTCCTCCCACCACGTTATAAATCCCGTAGTCCTCTACCCCCAGCATCTGTAATACAACTCGGCTGGTGTATAGCGTCACCCCCATGATCAAGAGCATACGTACATAGAGGAACAGCGTGTTCTTCGCTATCCGCTTATTATTCTCGGATATTGAATGCATATATCTTATTGAGAATTGGTATCCTTCAAATTTAGAGCAACTGTAACACTCTTCAAATTCTCAAGTGTACAACTTTCTTGATTTGCACACAGCCTTCATACTGCTTGGATAGCCATCAAAACGAACCACATAAAAAGCGTTAGCACTGACTTCGGTCACGCAGTATATATTCAAGGGAATATACAGTATATATCCGGATGCACATGTAGTATATATCCTCAAGAGACAGATAGGTAGATATATGTTATAGTAACCGAATATATTCAGGATCGACTTCTACAGCGGCAACCAACAGACCAGGTATCTCTACGATCAAACGTTTCACACGGGAACCCCGTATAGAGAGTAAACGCCCCTCGTAGCCATCCAATGGGCCACCCTCGATGCGGATCATGCGACCGTACATCGCAGGAGTTAATTCTTCAACCAAGAAATAACGTGGAGAATCATCGGAATGGACAGCACGGATAAAACGGTTCATCTCCGCATGGCCTACCGTCATCGGCTTACGGTAGCCACCACGCAAATAACGATATTGGAGAGTACTGATCTCTTCTACGATTGGATCCATACACGCACAGGTCGTATGGGCAAAAAGTAAATCGTGCAGAAGAGGAACCTCCTCACGAATCCGCTTACCCTTTCTCTCAACCAACTGCCAACGCATAGGAGTGAAAACCTCTATGCCCTTTTCCTTTAGCAACCTATAGGCCGGGCGTTTAGCATTGGGACGAGTCAGGTCTCGCAATACGAACCAATTGTCTGTCAAAGGATGTTCCACTAGATGATGGGATAATTCTTCTAGTCCTGAAAGGATGCGTATTTTCTTAATATCCAATCAGTTACAAAATAAAATCTTATAAGCTAGAAAGCGTATTCGGCGAATAGCATTCGTTTCACGTCGCAAATATAGCAAAAAATAACCAAACGCAAGTAAACATCAAGCCTTGTTTGTGTTTAGTTATTTTTCACTACATTTGTGTTCGCTAAAAAAGGAGTAATTTAAAATGATCGATCAACCTACCATAGACCGGATATTGGACGCGGCGAACATTGTAGATGTTGTCTCTGAATTCGTGACTCTTCGGAAACGAGGGATCAACTATGTAGGATTATGCCCGTTTCATTCGGACAAATCACCGTCTTTTTACGTATCCCCCTCAAAGAATATCTGTAAGTGTTTCGCTTGCGGAGAAGGTGGGACCGCTGTTCACTTCATCATGAAGCACGAGCAACTCAACTATTTCGACGCTTTACGCTTTCTAGCAAAAAAATACAATATAGAGATACAGGAACGGGAACTTACCGAAAAAGAGAAACAAATCCGTAGCGACCGGGAAAGTATGCTTATCGTCAATAGTTGGGCAGGACAATACTTCTCTACTTTATTACATGAGCATATTGAAGGGAAAAGCGTAGGTATGCGCTACTTCGCCGAGCGAGGATTGCGGGAAGATATCATCCGTAAATTCCAGCTCGGGTATAGCTTAGACCAGCGGGATGCCTTATACAAAACCGCTATAAAAGCAGGCTATAAAAAGGAATTCCTCGAGAAAACCGGTTTAGTTATCGCTTATGATAACGGAAACGTGAACGATCGTTTTCGGGGACGTGTCATCTTTCCCGTCCATACGCTAAGCGGAAAGGTCGTGGCATTCGGTGGACGTGTATTGAAAAAGGACGAGAAGACCGCGAAGTACGTAAACTCTCCCGAAAGCGAGATTTATCATAAGAGCAACGAGCTTTACGGTATCTATTTCGCCAAGCAAGCGATCATGAAGCAAGATCGCTGTTTCTTGGTGGAAGGATATATGGACGTGATCGGTATGCACCAAGTGGGCGTAGAGAACGTTGTTGCCTCCTCGGGTACAGCTCTCACGCAAGGACAAATCCGACTCATACACCGTTTCACGAATAATATCACGGTATTATATGATGGAGACGCCGCCGGAATCAAAGCGGCTCTCCGGGGTATCGATATGTTATTGGAAGAAGGGATGAACGTCAAAGTCGTGCTTCTTCCGGCGGGAGAAGATCCGGACTCGTTTGCCCGTAGCCATAGCACGAGCGAGTTCGCAGAGTTTATCAGCCAGAACGAGACAGATTTCATCCGTTTCAAGACAAAGTTACTATTGGCAGAAGCGGATGGCGATCCGATCAAACGTTCTGCCCTGATCTCGGATATTATCCGTACGGTAGCGATCATACCTGATAATATCGCTCGCTCCGTGTATATCCGGGAATGTAGTACTACCATGGAAATAGACGAACAAGTCTTACTCAACGAAGTCAATAAGATCCGCCTCAACAAGGAAGGGAACCAAGCGTCTAAATCCGTAAGGAATACACCGCCCGTTCAACCTCCTGTCAATACGCTCCCTGAGTATCCGGATTTCCCCGGCTACCAACCCTATACACCAGAAGAAGCAAGCACCCTTCCACCGGAAAATATTCCACCTCCACCACCCGAGGATTATATTTCGGAAGAGGAAACGGGTCCACCCTCTACCCCTCCCTACGAGATTCCGACAGCTCCCAACATACAGGTCCAACCGAAACGTTCTCCTTTCGAGGCTTACGAATTGGCTCTTTTACGCTATATCGTACGATACGGCGAACGTGTCCTTTATGACTACGTAGATGAGGAGACCAACGAGCATGTTATCATGCGGGTCGCCGATTATATCCGTTTTGATCTGGAACGCGACGACCTTACGTTTTATACGCCGACCTTCAAACAAATGTTGTACGAGGCCGCCGAGCATTGCCAGAACGAGGGCTTTATGGCCAGTCGTTATTTCCTTGCCCATCCGGACCCGAATATCAGCCGGCTTGCCGCTAACCTTATCAGCGATAAGTATCAACTTAGTAAATATCATACGAAGTTCAGGGAACTGGAACAAGAAGAAGACAAATTGGATTACTTGGTACCCCGGGAGATCTATTCTATGAAAGATGCCTATATCCTCCATAAAATAAAGGATATCCAAGCGAAAATCAAAGAGGCTCAAAACAAGGGAGACATGGAACAAATCTTTGATTTAATGAAACAGAACACTCACCTCAACGAGATCAAGAACGTGCTCTGCAAAGAGCTGGGTGAGCGTATCGTATTAAAAATGTAATAAAAAACATCTATGAATTTCCTTGAGACAGAAAACGTGGTAAAACAGTACGCCGGACATTTGGCACTAAACAAGGTGAGTATCCAAGTTCCTCAAGGAACTATCTTTGGATTACTGGGGCCTAACGGAGCGGGCAAGACTACCTTGATCCGGATCATCAACCGGATTACGGCGCCGGATAGCGGAATCGTTCGCTTCAACGGCCATGAATCCAGCCCGGAAGACATCTATCAGATCGGTTACTTGCCGGAAGAAAGAGGATTATATAAAAAGATGAAAGTCGGAGAGCAGGCTATCTATTTGGCGCAATTGAAAGGTCTCTCCTATTCAGAGGCACGCAAGCGTTTGACCCGTTGGTTCGACAAATTTGACATCATGCCTTGGTGGAATCGCAAGCTGGAGGAGCTGTCGAAAGGTATGCAGCAGAAAGTACAATTCATCATTACCGTGATACACGAACCCGAGTTATTGATCTTTGACGAGCCTTTTAGTGGGTTTGATCCAGTCAACGCCGATCGCCTTAAACAAGAGATACTGGAATTGAAGGCTGCCGGACATACGATTATCTTCTCCACCCATAATATGTCGTCTGTAGAGGAGATTTGTGACGAGATCGCTTTGATCAATCGCTCAGAGGTCGTCCTGTCCGGTAATGTCAAAGAGGTACGGGAACGGTTTAAGAGCAATACCTATATATTAAATGTACGCAAGGGGACTGGAGGAACAGAAAAGTTAAAGATACACAAGGAAGAGAATATCAGTAACTCCGACTGGCTCACCCAGCTGGCGTCCCAATATGAGATTCTTTCCTTCACGGAAGAGATCCCTTCCATGAATGACATTTTTATCAACACCGTTTCCGGTACAAACACATCAAAGGTATGAGCAAAATTGGATTAATCATCAAACGGGAATATCTCCGGAGAGTAAGCAAGAAGTCATTTATCCTGCTCACGTTCCTCACACCGTTTCTATTCGCAGCGCTTGTATTCGTCCCCCTATGGCTCTCTTCCATCAAGGGAGATGAGGTTCATACAGTCGCCATACTCGACGCCACCGACAAATATGCCCCGTTGTTCGAAGATACGGAAAGTTATCGTTTTATCAACGGCGACAAAGATATGGATGAGTACAGGCAAATGTCGGAAAAGGAGATATTCGCATTTCTCAACATCTCCGACGACTTGCAGAAAAATCCGAAAAACGCAACCCTCTATTCCAAGAAACAAATCCCGGCGGATTTGAGCCGACTCGTCAATATGACATTAAAGAAGCAGATAGAGAGTGACAAACTGGCAACATTCAATATCCCCAACCTACAAGAGATCATAAAAGAAAGTAAAGTAGATTTCAACATACAAACGATCAAGTGGGGGGATGACGGAAGCGAAAAACAATCCTCATCCGTAGTGGCATCCATAACCGGAGTAATTTTCACCATGCTTATTTATATGTTCATCCTAATCTATGGAGGAATGGTCATGCAAGGGGTTATGGAAGAAAAGACGAACCGGATCATCGAGATTATGATCTCGTCCGTCAAACCTTTCGATTTGATGATGGGTAAGATTATAGGAATCGGCTTTGTCGGGCTTACGCAAGTATTCCTTTGGACAATTATGACCTTTATTCTCATCACCGGGGGAACTTTCTTTTTGGGAGGAGGTATGGAAAGCGAGATCTTGCGATCAAGCATGGCACTTAACACAGCCCCTAACATGACGGCTATCGCAGCCCAACAGCCGGGAAATGAATGGATAGGGGTGCTTCATACGATTAACTTCACCGAGATAGGCATCTTGTTTATCGCTTATTTCATAGGCGGCTACTTATTATATTCTTCTTTATTCGCTGCTATCGGATCAGCCGTAGATGGCCAAGAAGACACGCAACAATTCATGCGGCCAATCACACTCCTTTTGATTTTCGCCCTTTATGCGGGAATCTATAGCATGGAAAACCCCGACGGGCCATTAGCTTTCTGGTGCTCCATGATCCCATTCACCTCTCCGATCGTCATGATGGTCCGGGTACCATTCGAGGTACCTTTGTGGGAAATACTACTTTCCATTGGATTTTTGTATATATCATCCATCAGTTTCACTTGGTTTTCCGCCAAAATATACCGTGTAGGCATTCTTATGTATGGTAAGAAACCCAGTATAAAGGAGATATTCAAATGGCTTCGTTACAAATAAAAACAAAATATCTACAACAAAAGCCTCGCTACTCTTATCGAATAACGAGGCTTTTATGTTGTTCTACCTGGATTCGAACCAGGACAAACAGGACCAGAATCTGTTGTGCTACCATTACACCATAGAACAATTCCCACAAAATTGTCAAGTAAACTTTAAACGTTGTTCTACCTGGATTCGAACCAGGACAAACAGGACCAGAATCTGTTGTGCTACCATTACACCATAGAACAATATTTAACAAATCACCAACTCTCTTGTTAGCGAGTGCAAAGGTATATACTTTTTCAAAATTTACAAATAAACCTTCGAAAAAATGTCTAGAAAAAAGACATAGGTGTTTTTTTAAAAGCTTATAACAATCGAGGAAACAATCTTAAACAAGGTATTACACATATATTAATGAAAGAAAAAGACGTATGTAACGAATTAAGAAGTATATTTGCAACTTGGAAAATTATATCAGTAAGAAATAAATGGATCAAACAAAAGAATTAGTAAAAACGATTGTTGAAGGCCTTCAAGAAAAAAGAGGCAAAAATATTGTAACTGTAGATTTAAGCCAGACTTCTGGTGCCATTTGTCAATACATGGTTATTTGTGAGGGAAACACTCCTACCCAAGTTTCTGCTTTATCCGATTCCGTATGGGATTTCGCACGCAAGAATGCAAATGAGAAGCCTCTGTCCATTGATGGTACACAGGGTGCTCAATGGATCGGCATGGATTATGGCACAGTTCTTGTACATATATTCTTGCCGGAGCAACGTGCATTTTATAACTTGGAGAACCTTTGGGCAGACTCGAAGGTTATACAAGTACCTAACATTGATTAAGCCGGCCTAAATATTTGATGATAATTTTTTATGGAAAATAAAAACGACATATTTAATAAGACACCGAAGGGAGGGAAACCCAAAATGTTTCGTTTTAATTTGTATTGGATGTACGGGTTAATCTTTATTATGCTTGTCGCCCTATACATGACAAATGATTCTTCGGGAACGAAAGAGCTTGGCTGGACGGAGTTCCAGAAACTAGCGCAAGAAAACGTATTCGATAAAATGACAGTCTACAACAAGAAGAACTTGGTGGAGGCGACAGTGAAAAACGGACATACCGAACAGGTCTTCGGGAATATGGACATTTCTAAAATCGGGGTTTCTCCGAAAGTATATGTAAAGATCCCATCAGCCGACAAATTTTCCGATTTCTATGACAAAGCGGTAGCCGATAATCATATCGACACGCAAGTTCGATTCGAGGAAGGCGATGACGCTATTTGGAATTTCCTAGTTTCATTTGGCCCGATTATCTTATTGATCGGTGTATGGATGTTCTTGATGAGGCGAATGTCAGGTGGTACCGGCGCAGGTCCGGGTAATGTATTCAGCGTTGGTAAGGCCAAAGCCCAGCTTTTTGATAAAGATAACGACCGTAAGGTGACATTCAAGGATGTTGCTGGATTGGCGGAAGCGAAACAAGAGGTAGAGGAGATCGTCTCTTTCTTGAAGAATCCGGAAAAATACACCGAATTAGGAGGTAAGATACCTAAGGGTGCATTATTGGTAGGTCCTCCGGGAACCGGTAAGACATTATTGGCAAAGGCTGTTGCCGGAGAAGCTAATGTACCATTTTTCTCCTTGTCTGGCTCTGATTTCGTGGAGATGTTTGTTGGTGTAGGTGCCTCCCGTGTGCGTGACTTATTCCGCCAAGCGAAGGAAAAATCTCCTTGTATCGTCTTTATTGATGAGATCGATGCGGTAGGCCGTGCCCGTGGAAAGAACGCAAATATGAATAGCAACGATGAGCGTGAGAACACGTTGAACCAGTTGTTGACCGAAATGGATGGTTTTGGCTCTAACAGTGGTGTTATTATCTTAGCCGCTACAAACCGTGCGGACATTTTGGATAAAGCGTTGTTGCGTGCCGGACGTTTTGACCGACAAATCCATGTTGAATTACCAGATTTGAATGAACGTAAAGAGATATTCGGGGTGCATTTGCGTCCGATCAAGATCGATGAAAGTGTAGACGCTGAGTTCCTAGCAAGGCAGACTCCGGGTTTCTCGGGGGCTGATATCGCTAATGTTTGTAATGAGGCTGCTTTGATCGCCGCCCGTAATGGAAAGAAATTCGTACAGAAAGAAGATTTCATGAATGCGGTAGACCGCATTGTCGGTGGTTTGGAGAAACGTTCGAAGATCACAACGGAGGAAGAACGTAAATGTATCGCAAACCATGAGGCCGGTCACGCTACGTTAAGTTGGTTGTTGGAACATGCCAATCCACTGGTTAAGGTGACAATCGTTCCCCGTGGTAAGGCATTAGGTGCGGCATGGTATTTGCCGGAAGAGAGACAGATCACCACCCGCGAGCAATTACAGGATGAGATGTGTGCCACCTTAGGTGGACGTGCCGCAGAGGAATTAGTCTTGGGAAAAATATCCACAGGCGCATCCAACGATTTGGAACGTGTCACGAAACAAGCATATGCGATGGTCGTTTACTTCGGTATGAGCGATAAGCTTCCTAACTTGAACTATTACGACTCCACCGGACAGGATTGGGGATTTACCAAGCCTTATAGTGAGGAGACCGCAAAATTGATAGATACGGAAGTACAGAAGATCATCAATGAGCAATACGACAGGGCAAAACGGATATTATCCGAGAACAAGGAAGGACATAGCAAGTTAGCACAGGTATTATTGGATCGTGAGGTAATCTACTCAGAAGATGTAGAGCATATCTTCGGGAAACGCGCCTGGATCTCCCGTTCCCAAGAGATTCTGGAGTTGCAGGAAAAGGCTAACGGAAGGAACAGGGAAAATGCGGATAAGGAGGCAGAAGCGGGCGCTACAACGGAAAACGTAACCGATGCTCCTACCGAACAAAACAAGACAGGAAAAATAGCTTGACCAAAGTCAAGACATTCATAACAAGGAAGGCTGGGGTGTATCTTTGATCAAAAGTTACTATCCAGCCTTCCTTATTGCTGTATTATCAATTTATTAGTTATATTTGCAGCAAAAATTACAAACAAGCAAAAACACTATTGTTTTGAAAAATCTGATTACACGTGCATTGACTGGCGTCATTTTCGTAGCGGTATTAGTCGGTGCGATCTATTTCCACTCCTATTATTTTCTTGCGGTATTTGGACTCATTACCGGGCTTTCTCTATGGGAGTTCTACGGATTGGTCAAACATTATGAGAATGCCGCCATCAAACGGTTTGTCAGTTCTTTAGGGGGTGCCTACCTTTTCGCCGCCACATTCGGTTACGCCAATGGGTTGGTAGGAGGCAATATATTTCTACCCTATCTTTTATTTTTAATATATACCATGATCACCGAGCTTTACGATAAAGCCAGCAATCCGATCAATAACTGGGCTTTGACCTTATTCGGCCAAATCTATTGCGCAGGCTCTTTTTCTCTACTAAACTTTATCACATCGGTTCCCAACACACCGGGCGAGATCATACATATCCCCTATTTTGCCTTGGCTATTTTTGTTTTCGTATGGGTAAATGATACGGGAGCTTATCTGGTAGGATCTATGTTCGGAAAAAGAAGATTGTTCGAACGTATCTCTCCTAAGAAGTCATGGGAAGGTTTCTATGGGGGATTAACGTTCGTTTTAATAGCTTCCCAAATATTCGCTTGGTTCATGCCGGCCACCAATTGGTACACATGGCTTGGACTAGCCGTGGCGATCGTAGTATTCGGGACTTGGGGAGACTTGATCGAATCTCTAATGAAACGTACGCTAGGCGTGAAAGATTCCGGGTATATATTACCCGGACACGGAGGCATGCTGGATCGCTTCGATAGCGTAATGATGGCAATTCCAGCCGCTTATATCTATATCGAGTTATTTATTCGAAATTAAATGTCAAGATCACCATACGGGAAGTAGCCTTCGATAGCGCATCCGTATATTTGATATTTACCTGATCTACCAAGTCCGGACGATCTTTCTCCAATAGGTTAACCAATCCGAAACAGAATTTAAGCTCCGGACATAACTTAAAATAGGGTAGATAGATATCACATCCCAAGCCGAACTCAAATCCGAAGTCCGTACTTTTCAATAGAATCGGATTACCTTTCTTACGCCCTATATCCACAGCCCCATAGATACCGCCGATCAAATAAGGACGATAATTGTTCAAGCGCAAGGCCGTATATTTAACGTCTAACGGGAAATTCAGATAACTGGAACGAACGTTCGTAATGAATTCCTCTCCCGTAGCCTGCTCCCGGAACTTAAATTTCTTATCTCCGAAATGGATAGAAGGCGTAAAGCGTAAATTAAAATAAGGATTCATATACATATCTCCGATCACCCCGACACTGAAGCCAGGTGAATAAGAAGGAATCTCCGCAAACCAAGTCTCTCCATTAGCCGTACTACCAGTATGGGTCAATAACAAATCTTGAGAGTGGATACCCACATGAAACCCAAGATGAAGCCATTTCAAATCAGCGTACGGCTGATTCCTCACTCTCTCCTTCTGAGCCATGGCTCCCATGGAAACCAAGCTTACTACATATAATATAAGTAATAATCGTCTCAAATCTCAACCTAATTTTGTTTAATAACGAAAACGGAACAAAGATATTGCAAAAAACAAGATTTTTGAAGAAAATAAGCCAGTAGATATTTTTTAAATAGAAAGAAAGCTATATTTTTGCACTTACTAATAGTTATCAATTTAAACGTTAAAAAAATGGCTTACGTAATTAGCGATGATTGTATTGCATGCGGAACTTGTATTGATGAATGTCCGGTAGGAGCAATTTCAGAAGGTGATAAATATAGCATCAACCCTGAAATGTGTACAGATTGTGGAACTTGCGCTGACGCATGTCCTACAGAGGCTATCCATCCGGCTGAATAATTCGCAGCAAAGAATAGGATTTTCCTTTACGGGAAGTACCTAACACATAACGGGCTGTTTTCTCATAAAGAGAAACAGCCCGTTATCTTTTTTTCTTCGTGTTACATTAAAACTCAATATCCAACTTTATATCACCGGAAGACATATCCTCCTCCGGAGAATCGTTTGGTATTGTTTCCTCCTCTTCGGATTCCACCACCTCTTCCGCAGATTTCTTCAGATTTGAGCTCTTGATATAACTGATTACATCTTGCATTCCCTCCATGAACTTCTCAAAGTCTTCCTTATAAAGGAAAATCTTATGCTTCTCAAATGAGATTTGCAAGCCATCCTTTGATTGAACTTTCTTACTTTCCGTAACAGCAACGAATAGGTCATCTTTCAAATTCCTCTTCACATCCAGATAATAAATCCGTTTTCCCGCCTTAATGGCTTTGGAATACAAAATCTCCCTGTCGCCACCTTCAACATGTTTTTTCTTTATTGATTCTTCCATGACAGCTAACATTCGTTAAAAACCCACCCTCTTTATATAAATTGCTTCAAATATGTGCATTTTTTTTTAATTAGCAACTATTTTTACGATCGAAAATACGCTCATTCAGGCTAAATTTATAAAATATCATCTAACACATATAAAATTAAGTGAATCCGGATTCTTTTATGGAAAAAACAACTACCTTTGCAACCTAATTTATAATAAGAAGTTCCTTCAAACGATGATCAACAGAATTTTAATCCGCATTAAAGTTTTACAGATAGTATATTCTTACTATCAAAACGGAAACGGTGACCTCAAAGTTGCGGAAAACGAATTGCTTTTCAGCCTTCAGAAGTCATATGACTTATATTATTATTTTTTACTCCTAATTATCGACGTTACCAACCAGCAAAGAAGGATCCTTGACACCCGGAAGTGCAAATACATGCCTACTGACGAGGAGTTAAACCCGAATACACGCTTCATAGACAATCGCTTCGTCGCTCAATTAGCGGAAAATGATACGTTGAAAAAGTATATAGACGAGCAAGGTCTCTCATGGAGCAACGACGAGGAGTTCATTAAAAACGTATTGGATACGATCTTAAATTCTGAGATCTACGCCGAATACTTGAAAAACGAAGAAGACTCGTACGAGACGGATCGTGAGTTCTGGCGCCAGATCTTTAAGAAAGTAATCTGTGGAAACGAGATGATAGAGGAATATCTAGAAGATAAAAGCATCTACTGGAACGACGATATTGAGATCGTAGAGACTTTCGCCTTAAAGACTATCAAAAAATTCGAGGAGAAGAAAGGTAGTAGACAAGCCTTATTGCCCATGTTCAAGGATTTGGAAGACAAGGCTTTCGCAATCAAATTATTCCGTCAAAGTTTGTTGAAAGGTAAGGAATATCGTGAACGCATCGACAAACATATGAAGAATTGGGAGACCGAACGTATCGCTAACATGGACTTGATCATCATGCAAGTTGCCTTAGCCGAGATTTTATCGTTCCCGACCATTCCCATCAGCGTTACCTTAAATGAATATATCGATGCCGCAAAGTATTATAGCACACCAAAAAGCGGAACATTCATTAACGGAATTCTGGATTCAATCGTCAACGAATTAAAAAAAGAGAAGTTATTGCTCAAAGATTAATTATTATCATTACATTTGTGCATATCATTATTGATATTAACTTGTAAAACGATTATTATAGTATGAACTTACTCAGTATTTTACTTCAAGCTCCAGCTGGAGGAAGTCAGTGGTCCGGTATTTTGATGATGGTAGTTATCGTAGCTATCTTCTATTTCTTCATGATCCGTCCGCAACAAAAGAAACAAAAAGAAATCCAGAAAGCCCGTGAGGCGTTGAAAACAGGCGATAAAGTGATTACCGCCGGGGGTATCTATGGAAAGATCAAAGAGATCGGTGACACTTATATGCTAATTGAGGTAGCGGATGGAGTACGTATCCGTGTAGATAAAACGTCTATTTTCGCTTCAGCGGAAGACGCTCAGCAGCAGAAATAATCTAACTACAGAATATGTCGCGACTTGAGAACATACAAAATTCCTTCAAGTCTATCCAAGCAAAGACTAAGGCTTTTTTCCACGGAGATAAATGGAAAGAGGCCTTGGTCTTTTTCTTTTTCGTCCTTTTGGCTTTCGGCTTCTGGCTACTCCAAAGCTTGCAGCAGGAATATGAGATAGAGCTTGTTTTTCCGGTTAAGTATAAAAACGTACCTGCCGATATAGCATTTAATGCTCCTGAGGTGGAAACGATCACCGCAAAGGTAAAAGATAAGGGTAGCGTTTTACTCAACTATACTTTTGGAAGATCGTTTGCCCCGATCGAGGTGAACATGAAGAATACGAAGAAAAAAAATGGTTCGGTTCAAGTAAGTAAAAGGCAGATCGAGAACGATATTCAAAAACAATTGATAGCCACTACGGCATTACAAAGTTTTGATCCGCAACAAATTGATCTAGATTTCAGTCAACGGGTCCATAAGGAAATACCGGTCGTTTTTAATGGTGATATTCATATGGAAGCTGGCTTTCAATTATCCGGAGATATCCAGATTAATCCCCAAAAGATCAATGCTTATGCTACCGCAGCGATCTTGGATACGTTGACCTCGGTTAAGACGGTTTTCACCGAAGTTAAAAAGGCGAATAAAAACATTACGAGAACCGTACAACTGATCAAGATAGACGGCGTTAATTTTGATCCGGAAAGCGTATCTATGACGATTCCGATAGAGGAGTACACAGAGAAGACGCTGGAAATACCGGTCTCTTGCAGTCATATACCGCCACATTATACGGTACGAATGTTTCCGGCAGTCATAAAAGTGACTTGTAGTGTACCTTTGTCCCGGTTCAAAGGACTTTCGGAAGATATGTTCTCGATTCATATACCTTTTGAGGATCTGGAGCAAAACGTATCCGGTACCCTACCAGTCAAACTCACCAAGAAACCAGACTGGGTACATACGGCGACCTTATTACCTGATAAAGTAGAATTTATTTTGGAACACAACAATAAGCATGATTAAAATAGGTATTACAGGAGGGATCGGAAGCGGTAAATCCGTCGTAGCCTCATTATTAGCGTTATCTGGTGTACCAGTCTATATAGCGGATGAGGAAAGTAAGTTATTAACTAACACCTCCCCTGTTATCCGCAAAAAACTGATCGAGCTTTTCGGCAAAGAGCTTTATACGGACAATGGACTAGATAGGAGGCTCCTCGCTTCCCATATCTTTAATAATCCAAAACAATTAAAGAGGGTTAATGAGATTATACACCCAGAAGTAAACCGTCATTTCTCGACTTGGGTAAAAAGGCAGAATACGCCATTATGTGCCATAGAATCTGCCATATTATTTGAATCAAGCTTCAATAAAGCAGTAGACGTTAGCCTAATGGTCTACGCCCCCAAAGAACTTCGAATCAAGAGAGCCTTGAGCCGTGATGCCGTACCTAAAGCGGAGATTGAGCGTCGGATCAATAATCAAATGCCGGACGAGGAGAAAAAAGAACGTTCCGATTATGTCATATATAATGATGACAAGAGGGCACTCATTCCACAAGTCCAGTACTTGATCCACCATCTTCTCACCCAAAAACACAGTTCTTTCATTTAAAATCAAAATTATCCTGTATGAAACATCGATTATCCATTATTATTCTAGCATCCTACGCAACCATCGTTTGCGGTCAGATTGTACTTCCCTCCCCCAATCAAGTGGAAATAAAAAAAGGTAAACTGACTTTACAGAAAGACATTTCCATATGCACTACGGATACCGCCGCTTTTTATGTAAGCCTTTTCCGTAGCGAAGTACTCCACAATGCTCCCATCAGATGGCAACCCAAAGCATCCGACGCCCATATCTGCTGGATGAACGATCCGTCACTCCCACCCGAAGGATATAAAATAACTATCAATCCGAGACAGATGACAGTTAGTGCCTCAAATGAAAGAGGATTTATCTATGCTATACAGACCTTGCGGCAATGGGTTACCGGTTCGACAGGGAAATTGACATTTATCTGTGCTGACATCACCGATAGTCCTCGCATGCAATGGCGTTGCTTCCTACTGGATTCCGGACGCCAATACCAAAAAATATCTACCATCAAAAAGTATATAGACATGGCTTCTCTACTTAAAATGAATTATTTCCATTGGCACCTGACAGAAGGATTGGGATGGCGGATAGAAATCAAGAAATATCCGTACCTTGCACAAGTAGGAGGTTCGGTAGGAAAGGGAGAAGAACAATGCGGATTCTATACACAGGAAGAAATACGGGAAATCGTTCAATATGCCAGCCAACGCAACATCACCATTGTTCCGGAAATAGATATGCCAGGACATGCAGAAGCCGCTCTTTCCGCTCATCCAGAACTGGGATGTTTCGGTCAGCCCGTCAAAGTGCCACAACAGGGATTCACCCAAAACATATTCTGTGCCGGAAAAGAAGAAGTACTAACTTTCTTGAAAAACGTATTGGACGAAGTATGCTCGCTTTTCCCCTCCCCCTATATCCATTTGGGGGGAGACGAAGCACCGAAAGGTAATTGGAATAAATGTGAAGATTGCCAAAAGAAAATCGCTACGTTGAACTTGAAAGACAGTAACGACCTTCAGCTTTGGTTCTCTGCTCAAATGGCAAAACACTTGAAGCAGAAAGGACGCAAAGCCATATTTTGGGGCGATGTGATTTATCAAGACGGCTATCCACTACCCGACAACACTGTAATTCAATGGTGGAACTATCGCGGCCACAAGGACCTAGCACTTCGCAATGCGCTCAAACACCACTATCCAGTCATTTGTAGTTCCAACTACTATACATACTTGAATTTTCCGCTCACTCCTTGGCGGGGATACACAAAAGAACGCACGTTCGACTTAAAAGATCTGTATTTGGACAACCCTTCCAATCAAGCATACAATGAAAAGAATCCTTTGATTCTCGGTATGAGTTGCGCATTGTGGACTGACGAAGGAGTGACAGAAGGCATGATAAACCAACGTCTGTTTCCCCGTATCCTCGGATTGGCAGAACAGATGTGGCATCAAGGAAATCCATTGGATTTTACCCATTTTTATCAACACGTACTTCAAAAGAAAGGATGGTTCGAGCAACAGGGATTCGGATTCGGTCCTGCTTTAAAAAGCGAAGTCGAAAAAGATTATAAATGGGACTAAAGAAAAGACCGTCTGCTGTTCTGTCTCGCAATGATATATCGTATCATCCTTATATCTTTCGATATAGTATGTAGAACAATTTATAATCATTCATTTTTTGGGATATGTCCACAGGTGGTTCTCTTCTGAGCCTATTTGTAAATGAAAGAGCCATATCCAAAAAATGGATTTTTATCAAAAATCTATCGTTTAATTCACATAGTTATACTACATTTGCAACTTTGAAGTTTAACATTAATAGAAAATAAAGAACATTATGTTGAAGACTATTTTGTCTATTTCGGGAAAACCCGGTCTGTATAAACTAGTTTCCCATGGAAAAAACATGTTGATCGTTGAATCGCTGACTGATAACAAGAGAGTACCCGCATACGCAAAAGATAAAGTAATCTCATTAGGCGATATCGCAATCTATACAAATGAAACAGAGGTGCCTTTGCACGAGGTATTGACTAGCGTAAAGAACAAGGAAGAAGGAAAAACCGCTTCTTTAGTACCTTCAAAAGCCACACCAGACGAGTTGCGTTCCTATTTCGCAGAAGTATTACCGAACTTCGACCGTGAGCGTGTTTACCCAAGCGACATCAAGAAATTACTCTCTTGGTATAACATCTTGATCAACGCAGGTATCACTGATTTCACCCCGGAAGATGCTCTGACAGAAGAGGAAGCTACAGAAAAAGGAGCAGAATAACAGCATACGACATAAAGATTAAAGAAAGGACTGTTCAATATCCATCGTTCAGTCCTTTTTATTATAGCCACATTAACCAACAAAAGCACTTATACAAAAATAGTCCACTATTTTAGGCTAAATCTCACATTATCTAAGGCAGGCAACTCCTCTATCTTTACCAACAAATAATTAATTCACTCTATTGACCTCATAAAATAAAGAGCAAAGATGAAAAGCACCAAGCATTATCTCGGTCTGGACGTTGACAGCACCAATATGGTGCTCTGCGCAGTAGATGAGAATCACCAAATTATCGCAAAGGAAAGTATACCAACACAAGCCAGACGCATCAAAGTGGCGCATTAGAAAAACCTCACCGACAAGCAGAAAGACGCTACATGGGGAACCGGGATCTTACCGATAAAAGCGTTCGTCAACGATTGGAATTCTTACAGAAATGCTCTAAATAAAAGTACACGCTTCCCTTAAAAACACCTATATCGGCGTAGGCCCACACCTATATATACCTAAAAAGTCGTTATCAGAACAAAGGATTATCCACCTTTTCTCTCAGTAACGCCAGATCCACCACCTGTTGAATGTCATTCACATAATGGAACACCAAGCCTTTCAAATACTCTGGTTTGATCTCATTGATATCCTTTTCATTCTCCTTACAAAGAATCAATTCCTTAATCCCGGCACGTTTAGCCGCCAAAATCTTCTCCTTGATACCTCCTACGGGAAGCACTTTGCCACGCAGCGTAATCTCACCGGTCATAGCCAAGTTCTTTTTCACCTTACGCTGGGTAAAGGCGGAAACAAGAGAAGTCACCATCGTTATTCCAGCACTCGGCCCGTCTTTCGGGATCGCCCCTTCCGGTACGTGGACATGCACATTCCAATTCTCGAACAACTCCTCGTTGATATTAAACTGGGCCGCATGCGCATGGATATACTCAAGTGCCAACATGGCAGACTCTTTCATCACATCTCCCAGATTTCCGGTCAAAGTAAGTTTTGATCCCTTACCTTTACTTAAGCTTGACTCCACGAAAAGAATCTCACCACCAACAGCCGTCCAAGCTAATCCCGTAACCACGCCGGCATAGTCATTCCCTTGATATTTATCGCAGGAATATTCGATTGCCCCTAGATATCCATACAAATCTTCCGGCTTAATACTAGTCGGGATAGGCTCGTCGCTAGCAACCTTACGGGCTAGCTTACGCATGATTTTGGCGATTTTCTTATCCAATTCCCGGACACCGCTCTCACGCGTATAGGCTTCTACGATCACTTGTAAGGTTTTCTTAGGGAATTTCACGGAACCTTTCTTCAAACCGTGTACATCCATCTGCTTAGGTACAAGATGCTTCACGGCGATCTCTACCTTCTCCTCCATGATATAACCGCTCACCTCAATCAGTTCCATACGATCCAGCAACGGCTGGGAAATCGTATTCAAATTGTTAGCGGTAGCGATAAACATTACCTTACTTAAATCGTAATCAATATCCAAATAATTGTCGTGAAACGCATTATTCTGCTCCGGATCTAAGACCTCCAATAAAGCGGATGCCGGATCCCCCTTGAAATCATTCGTGATCTTATCGATCTCATCTAAGATAAAGACAGGGTTCGATGTTCCCGCCTTCTGTATATTCTGGATGATACGTCCGCACATAGCACCGATATAGGTACGACGATGTCCGCGAATCTCGGCCTCATCGTGCAATCCACCTAAAGAGACACGTACATATTTACGGTGCAAAGCCTCTGCAATGGAACGCCCCAACGAAGTCTTGCCGACTCCCGGAGGACCATACAAACAGATGATCGGAGATTTCATATCCCCTTTCAGTTTCAATACCGCCAAATGCTCTATAATACGTTCTTTCACCTTCTCCAAACCATAATGATCACGATCCAAGACCTTTTGGGCATGAGATAAGTTGAAATTGTCCTTGCTATACTCGTCCCACGGCAAGTTAACGATATTCTGGACATATTGTGTCTGTACAGAATAATCCGGAGATTGCGGATGCAATCGTTCCAATTTTCGCAATTCCTTCTCAAAGATCTGCGCTACCTCGGCAGGCCATTTCTTACAACTGGCTTTCTCCCGTAATTCTTTTATCTCCAACTCATTGATATTCCCGCCAAGTTCCTCTTGAATGGTCTTGATTTGCTGCTGAAGGAAATATTCTTTTTGTTGTTGATTGATATCCTCATGCGTCTTCATTTGGATGGAAGCTTTCAACTCCACCAGCTGATACTCGCGGTTCAAGATAAAAAGTAACCGATACGCACGTTCTTTTAAATCCCCGATCAATAACAATTGCTGTTTCTCGGCCGATCCACTCGGTATATTGCTACAAGAGAAATTGACCACATACAAGACATTCTTATTATTCTTGATCGAGAATATCAAATCCCGTGGAGGTTCAGCCACGGCACCAAGCATCTTGATTGTCAAATCCTTGATCGTGGAGATCAAAGCTTCGAACTCCCGATCGGTCTTGTCCGGCTTCGTATCCTCCAACACGGTGATCTTACCGGAAAGATACGGATCGGTCTCGGTCAACTCATTCAATTCAAAACGTTTCTTACCTTGAAGAATAACAGTAGTGCTACCATCCGGCATCTCTAAGACACGAACGATGTCAGCGATTACCCCAGTAGTATATAAATCCTCTAAAACCGGATCTTCCGTATCCATCTCTTTCTGGCAAACAACTCCGATCAAACTCTTTTTATGTACAGCTTCTTTGATCAAGCGCATCGATTTAGGACGCCCGACAATCACCGGCATGGCAACACCTGGAAAGAGTACCATATTCCTTAACGGAAGAATGGGTATGGTGTCTCCAACTTTCTCTACTCCTTCTGTGAAATCTTCATCTACATCGCATTCTGTAAGTATTGGCATTACGATACCAATATTATCATCCAAGTCATCAAACGAATTCTGGCAAAATATTCTCGTCTTTTCTTTCATATATACATTCATCAAAATTGTATATGTTAATACAATAAACGTGCCAAAGTTACAGTTTTTCATTCAATTCTTACTAATTTTGCGGCATACAATCGACAGAGATATGGCAAATCCTTATTTTCAATTCAAGAGATTTACGGTATGGCACGACAAATGCGCTATGAAAGTCGGAACGGATGGCGTTTTGCTTGGGGCATGGGCTAACATAGAGAGATGTCAGAGGACTTTGGATGTGGGAACTGGAACGGGATTGATCGCCCTCATGCTGGCTCAGCGCAGCACCGCAATCCTAGACGCTATCGATATAGATCCAGACGCATGTTTACAAGCCCGGGAAAATATCGCTAAATCTCCTTTCACCAACCGGATACAAGTCTATCAAACCTCACTCTCTGAATACAAACCGAATGAGAATATCAAATACGACTTGATCGTATCCAACCCTCCTTATTTTATTGATTCATTGAAATGCCCGGATACTAAACGTAATCTAGCCCGGCATACAGATACCTTATCTCTCCCTGATTTATTGCGTGATAGCCGAAAACTGTTGGCACCAGAAGGAAATATCGCCTTGGTGCTTCCCTTCGAGCAACGGGAGTATTTAATAGGTCTCGCTCGAGAAGAGTCTTTGTCTCCATCAAGAGAAACCCACGTTTCCCCCATACCGGACGCCACACCTAAGCGCTTATTAATAGAACTTTCAGCGAAGCCGGTAGCAGAGCCCAAGTTGTCTCATCTGACCCTAGAAATCAAGCGGCATCGATATACCGATGAATTCACCGCTCTAGCTAAAGACTTTTACCTGAAAATGTAAGGAAGCTTTTTATCGAAGAAGCGAGTTACCTCGTCAAATAAATTATGTACCTCCTTGGTAAAAGACACAACCTCAGGAGTCAGCACATGTAAAGCCTTTGGTTCCACCGTAATATCAATACGGCGATCTGCCATAATCGGTTCTCCATCCAAGTGCATCACGCCCGGATGCTGGCGAATAATCGTGACTTGCCGGGCTTTCATCGTCTTAATCTTACTATTCCGATCAATCTGTTTGGTAAACAATTGAATGGCTAAAGGAGCGATATCCAATGGCATAAAAGGGGATAAGATCGTAACATCCATCCGTCCGTCCTGTATATTCGCATGCGGAGCGATAAATGCGTTATTACCATATTGCGAAGCATTCGCACAAGCGACTAGAAACGCTTTCTCCTTGATCGTCTGGTTATCCACCACCAACTCATAAGGTTCAGGCTTATAACTCAGATACTCCTCTATCGTATTCTTTATATAAGTAAGAGACCCGCGCCGTTTCTCATTTGCGAATTTTTGGCTGACAGCGGCATCAAAGCCGACTCCACACGTACAGAAAAAGACTTGTCCGTTCGCCCGGCAACAATCTATCGTCGTAACATGCCCTTTCGAAATCAGATCGATAGCCCTTTTCACGTCCATCGGTATGTGCAATTCTCTAGCTAAGCCATTGCCCGAACCTTTCGGGATGATACCCAAGATTGCATTCGAATGGATCATAGCTCTCGCTATCTCATTCACTGTCCCGTCACCTCCTACCGCCAAAATACATTCAGCTCCCCCTTCGATGGCTTGACGAGTCAACTCGCTGGCATGACCCGCATACTCTGTAAAAGATATGTTTAACGAACAGTTCTTTTTCGAGCAGATCCCCTCAATCATTTTAGGTATCTTGCGCTTCGATCCTACACCAGATATAGGGTTTATGATAGCTTGTACTTTTATATCCCGTTCGCTCATCCTCACTTCTTCTTTTTATTTGAGAGGACAAAAATAATGCTTTTATAAAACTTTTAAAGCATTTCGACTACTATAAGTTATTTTTTTACTACTTTTGTGGCTGGATTTGCCGAAACATAGGATTATGTATGCGGCGAATCTGTGTTCTTTAGTAAGAATAAACAAATAGCGAGATAAATCATTCTCTTTTATAATAATATGAAACTTTTACAAGAGAAACTAGCAAAGTACGACGCTCCTCAAAGAGCCATGGCAATGGGAATCTATCCTTACTTCAGGGAAATCCAGAGCGATCAGGACACGGAAGTTCTAATCAGTGGGAAGAAAGTCTTGATGTTTGGTTCTAATGCGTACTTAGGATTAACCAATCATCCTAAAGTAAAAGAAGCAGCGATCGAGGCCATTAAAAAGTATGGTACAGGTTGTGCCGGCTCACGTTTCTTAAACGGAACGTTAGACTTACACCTCCAGTTGGAAAAACGTTTAGCAGAATTTGTTGGTAAAGAAGATGCCATCGTATACTCAACAGGTTTCCAAGTTAATTTAGGTGTTGTATCCTGTATCACCGGACGTGAGGACTATATCCTTTGGGATGAGTTGGATCATGCATCCATTATCGAAGGACATCGTCTTTCTTTTTCCACGAAATTGAAATTCAAGCATAACGATATGGATTCTTTGGAGAAACAACTCCAGAAATGCGAGCCAGACAAGGTGAAACTTATCGTTATCGACGGGGTTTTCAGTATGGAAGGTGATGTCGCTAAATTACCGGAAATCGTAGCTCTCGCAAAAAAATACAACGCAAGTGTAATGGTTGACGAGGCTCATGGTATCGGTGTATTCGGTGATCATGGCCGCGGTACTTGTAACCACTTTGGCGTTACAAACGATATCGATTTGATCATGGGAACTTTCAGTAAGTCTTTTGCTTCCATCGGTGGTTTTATCGCATCGGATGAATCTGTCATCAATTACTTACGTCACCACTCTCGTTCCTATATCTTTAGCGCAAGCAATACTCCTGCCGCTACTGCCGCAGCGAACGCAGCATTAGATATTATGTTAAGCGAGCCAGAACGTATCCAACATTTATGGGATTTGACTCATTACGCATTGGACGGTTTCCGTAACATGGGTTGTGAGATCGGACAAACTTCTACTCCGATCATCCCGTTATTTATCCGTGACAACGACTTGACATTCCTTATCGTAAAAGAATTATTTGAGGCCGGAATCTTCGTAAATCCGGTAGTAGCCCCTGCGGTTGCTTCCGAAGACACACTGATTCGCTTCTCCCTTATGGCTACCCACACAAAAGAGCAACTAGATTACGCCTTGGAGACAATCCATAAGGTATTTAAGAGCCATGGGTTGGTAGACTAATCGTGTAAATATATAAAAAAAGGCCCGAAGATTAGGTATAACACCTATCTTCGGGTCTTTTTTATAACTGAAAAAATCATAACTATGATTTTGAATGGGAATAAATCACTATTTTTGCATATTTAGATAAATTGGGTGGTTATGTCGATACCCCTCTTACAAATTAAAAATAAATGGATTTCATATTAGATAAAGGAAGTAGCCATATGGGCTGCAAAGGTTGCAGCAAAAGGCAAAACAATAAACTGAATACTTATGATTGGTTGTGCGATGTACCCGATGCGGAAGGCTCGACCGATTTCGTAGAGGTTCAATTTAAAAATACCCGCAAAGGGTATTACTTGAATAGTGCTAAAATCCCTTTGGAAAAAGGAGATATAGTAGCCGTTGAGGCAAGTCCCGGTCATGATATAGGTACGGTTTCTTTAACGGGCAAATTGGTTCTGCTGCAAATGAAGAAAAACAATGTGCGCACAGAAGCCGAACCTAAACGGATTTACCGAAAGGCTAAGCCAACCGATATTGAGAAATATGAGGAAGCAAAAGCAAAGGAACACGCCACGATGATTCGCTCGCGGCAAATCGCAGCTGATTTAGGATTGAATATGAAAATCGGTGATGTAGAATATCAAGGTGACGGTAATAAGGCGATTTTTTATTATATAGCGGATGAACGTGTGGATTTCCGTCAACTAATTAAAGTACTAGCGGAGGCATTTCGGGTTCGCATCGAAATGAAACAGATCGGTGCCCGTCAAGAAGCCGGACGCATCGGTGGTATCGGCCCTTGCGGTAGAGAACTATGCTGTTCCAGTTGGATGACAAGTTTCGTATCGGTCGCTACCGGAGCTGCCCGTTATCAAGATATTTCCATGAATCCCCAGAAATTGGCCGGACAATGCGCAAAATTGAAATGTTGCATTAATTATGAGGTAGACACGTATGTGGAAGCCCAAAAACGCCTTCCTTCCAGGGAGATTGTCTTGGAGACAAAAGATAATAATTACTACCATTTCAAAACAGATATTTTCAAACGGGAAATTACCTATTCTACGGATAAATCATTTGCGGCTAATCTTATCACAATTCCGGCAAGCCGTGCTTTCGATGTCATTAACATGAATAAGAAAGGCATGAAACCAATATCTCTAGAGGCGGATACGAAGCCACAACCACCGAAACGAGATGCTCAAGATATTCTTGGCCAAGAAAGTGTCACACGTTTCGACTCTGTTAAGAAGAAAAAGAAAAAACGTCCTGCCAACAAGAATAATGGCGAGAACAATGGAAACGGGAACGGAGCTAATACTACTGCGGCAGCAGTTACTAACACGGACACACCTGCTTCTGAGAATAAGAACAACGGAGCCGGTGGCAATAATCGCCGTAACGGAGGAAATAATAGGAATAACAATCGGGAGAATAACCGAGAGAATCGGGAGAACAACCGAAACAATCGCCCGAAACAAAGACCGAGAGCTAATAACGATAAGCAATCCAACAACAATAAGCCTGCGAATAATGACAAACCTCAGCAACCGATCAAACAGGCCAGACCTGATAAAACGGAGAATAAGCCAGAGACAAAACCTGAGGCTTAAAAAGTTCATTGCCGTTTGCGCATGCTTCTTATGCTTCTCTTGCGAGAATGAAGCTGTATACGATCAGTATCAAGCTATCCAAAACACCTCGTGGGAGAAGAATAAGGAGTACTATTTCACTTTCCTGATTGAAGATATATCAGTTCCATACGACCTAACCTTGGAAGTACGGAACAATAATATGTATCCGTATCAGAACCTATGGGTATTTTGCAGCGAGGAATTTCCGATTGGTCCTTTAAAAAGGGATACAATCGAATGTATGTTAGCGGATGAATTTGGGAAATGGAATGGGCACGGGATCTCCCTGTTTCAATCCAGTTTCCCGATACGGTCTGCTTACTATTTCCCCGTTAAAGGGCAATATACCTTTAGCTTCCGACAAGGGATGCGCAACGATCAACTTCCGGGTATTCAAGAAATCGGCTTACGAGTCTTACCTTCTTCCACTAACGCTCCTTCCGGGAAGCGTCCAAACGAAGAAAAATAAACAATAAAATCGTAAATCCCCAAAGCGAGGAGCCTCCATAGCTAAAGAAAGGCAAAGGAATACCGATAACCGGAGTCAATCCCGTCACCATGCCGACATTAATCGCCAGATGGAAAAAGAATATAGAGGCTACGCTATAACCATAGACTCGTCCGAAAGCATTATCTTGCCGTTCCGCCAATACAATCAGACGAAGAATAAAAAGTCCGAATACGATCAATACGGTGGAGGCACCCAAAAAGCCTTGCTCCTCGCCTACCGTACAAAAGATAAAATCCGTATCCTGTTCCGGCACATACTTTAATTTGGTCTGCGTCCCATTCAAGAATCCCTTTCCGGATAATCCTCCGGAACCGATAGCGATCTTGGATTGATTCACATTATACCCCGCCCCGCTAGGATCATCCTCCAAGCCCAAAGAGACTTTAATACGGATTTGCTGGTGAGGTTCCAATATATCATTAAACACATAATCCACAGAAAATAGGAAACCAATAGAACCTAAAGCAAACAGAGCGATTAACGCATAATGCCATACCCAGTTTCGAATGGATAAATAGAATAAATAGATAGATGCGGCTCCGACCAAGCCTATCGATATCCACGCGAAATTTACCGGGACAAATAAAGAAACGACATACCCAACCAAGAAGGTCGAAGCGATCCCCCCAAGCATGATCTTAACGCTTATATAATCCTTACGGACACTCCCTACCAATCCCATGGTTATTAATAAGATAAAGCAAGACACTATTAATTCACCCAATGGGGTAATACCCACCATCACCTCTGAATATTTCATTCCCGTAACGAAAAAGACGACCGCACAGACTCCTATCAATAAAATATATCCGGTCATTCCCTCCCGGTATAGCATCAAGAAGAATGCCAAGTAAACCAAGGCCGACCCCGTCTCTTTCTGTAAAAGGATACAAATCATCGGTAAGAAGATCAAGAACAAGGTGATTGAGAAATTCTTGACCATCGTTAGCTTAAAGCCATAGCCATTCATAAACTTCGCCACGGCCAAGGCGGTAGCGAACTTAGCCAACTCCGCAGGTTGTAAACGAATAGGTCCTAATACGAGCCAAGAATACGATCCCTTGATATTGGGTGCTAAAAAGATAGTGGCGATCAACAATACGATCACACACACATAGATCAGATAGGCGAATATATCGAAGAAGTCACTTTCCAACATTAATATGACGAAAATAAGGGCGAGTGAGGTACCGATCCAAATCATCTGCATTCCCGGACGGCCTGACGGGTCGAACAAGCCAACGTTATCAAACTCGTAGCTCGCCCCACAAATACTAAACCAACCAGCGGTCACCATAATCAAGTATAACAAAATGGTAATCCAGTCGACCGACTTCCATATTTCCGTTTTCCTATAGCGCATTGTTCGGTAATATTACAGCATTCATAATATATTCCTCCGTCGCCTTGTTAGCCTCGGATATCTCTCCTTTCAAATATTTCTCTAACATCAATTTACCGATAGGCACCGCATAAGTAGCACCGAATCCGGCGTTTTCCACAAACACGGCAATAGCGACCTTGGCGTTCTGATAAGGGGCGAACCCCATAAAGATAGAATGATCCTTACCATGCGGGTTTTCTGCTGTTCCCGTCTTTCCACAAACCTCGATATCCGGTAAAGCCGCCCCACGACAGGTTCCCCCATAAGCGGTTCCCGTAACAGCTCCTCGCATACCTTCGGCAATATAACTATAATAATGCGTATCCACCGATGTATAATGCCTCTTACTATATAACGTATCCAGCGGAGTGTCTTGGATCTCTTTCACGACATGCGGAGTGATATAATATCCCCGATTAGCGACAGTAGCCGCTAAATTACAGATTTGCAAAGGCGTAGCCAATATCTCGCCCTGTCCGATAGCGATCGAGATAACCGTACTGGAATTCCAACGTCCCCGGTACACCTTATCATAGAACTTACTATTCGGAATGAACCCTCGTTTCTCACCAGGAAGATCAATTCCCAACTTATAACCATATCCCATCGAGACCATGTGGTTCTTCCAAACCTCAAAAGCCTCCTGTACCGAGGGGTATCGCTTCCGGCTGTCGATCATATCATGCAGTCCCCAAGGGAAAAAAGAGTTACAAGAGGTCGCCAACGCCCCGACCAGATTCAGAGGAGACGGATGCCCGTGACAAGCCGGCTTACCACCCCGGAAGGTATATCCATGCGCACAGGTATATTGAGTTTCCGGAGTAATCACCCCTTCTTGCAAGAAGATCAAACCTTGGGTCGGTTTAAAAGTAGATCCGGGAGGATATTGTGCCATGAGCGGGCGATTGAATAAAGGTTTTAACGGATCCTTCTGCAAAGCCACGTAGTTCTTTCCCCGCTGACGCCCGATCAAGATACTCGGATCATACGTAGGAGCGGAAACCATACAAAGTACCTCCCCTGTCTCCGGCTCTATCATTACGATACCGCCTAATTTATTCTGCATTAACTTCTCCCCATAAGCCTGCAAGTCCATATCCAAGGATAATTTCAAGTTCTTGCCGGATTCCGGCTGGATATCGCGCAAACCTTCCTCATATCGCCCCTTGATACGTCCATGAGCGTCACGCAACAGGATCTCGACTCCTTTCACGCCCCGCAAATATTCCTCATACGATTGCTCGATCCCAGTCCTGCCAGAGTAATCACCTTGTGTATAATAAGAGTCACTCTCTATATCTTTCCGATTCACCTCACCGATATTTCCCAGCACAAGAGCGGCATTGGGATACTCGTATTGACGGATCGTGCGATTCTGGATATAGAAACCGGGGAATTTATATAACTTTTCCTGCAACACGCCATATTCTTGTGCGGAAAGCTGATTCATAAATACTTGAGGGACATATGAGGAATAACCGGGATTTAACCGCCGGTTCTTAATATCCGCTATACGTTTAAGGAATTGCTCTTTCGTAATGCCCAGTACATCACAAAAATCGAGGGTATCAAAAGGCTGTATCTCACGCATGATAAGCATCACGTCGTAAGCGGGCTGGTTATAGACCAATAATTTACCATTACGATCGTACATCATGCCTCGGGAAGGATATAAGGTCTTTTTCAAGAAAGCATTACTATCCGCCCAAGCTTTATAATCGTTGTCGACCACTTGAAGGATGAACAAACGGATAATAAAGATGATAACCAACAGGATCACCGCCCCGCCTAAGACATAGCGCCTGTTCTCAAACTCATACTTGGTATTATTCTCCACTTTTCTGAGACTCTATATTGAAAGCTTCTACCGTACAAATCAATAAGGTTGTCATCACCACGCTCGAGAGGATACGGACAACCAGAAACAAGGGGTCAAATAAAGTCAACGACTCAATCACAAAAAGAGTCGTATGTTGTATCAACACAAACGATAACACATATCGGAAAAAGCCTCCGAAACCAAAGGTCTTATAAGACGGGTAAATACCTTCCGGCAAATCTTTCCCCATGAATACACGGATTAACGGCTCCCTGCAGAATCCCGCCAATGTACAAGCGGCCGCATGCATACCCGGCGTGTTGCTGAACGTATCAATAACCACTCCGGCTATGAAGGAGAAGAAAACGACTTGCATCCGTGAGCAACCGACCGGCATCTTAATGATGAAATAGAGATACAGAAACGGGGTAGCGATCCGCAAGAAATGAATGTTGTTTAAGATCAAGACCTGGACCAACACAAACACCACGAAATATATGAAACCACGCAGTAAATTATTAATCATTTCTCTTCGCCTCTTGTTCTACACCAATTTGCTCCGTCTGACGGAAATTCTTGATAATACGCACATTGTTCAACGCCTGAAAATCCGTAGCTAGCTCGACTTGTAATGAATAGAAATTATCATCGTGCTGTTTCTCGAAATCAGCGACCGTACCTACGATAATTCCCGAGGGGAATACGGCAGAGTAGCCGCTCGTCACGATCGTATCGCCTTTCTGGAACTCCACATGGCGCGGCAACTCATCGAGGTTGGCGTACAACGTACTACGGCCATTCCAGCTTAAAGACCCGAAATAGCTACTACCTAACACCTTACAACTCAACCGGAACTTAGGATTCAGTAACGGAATGATCACGGAGAAATGATCGGAAACGGTCGATACGATACCAACCACACCCCGTTCCGAGACAACTCCCATATCGGGCAAGATTCCATCCAGCTTCCCTTTATCCACGGTAATATAATTGGACAAATGCGTGACACTGTTGTTCACTACATCCGCCACGACAAACGAATAAGGAAATTGCTCCGTCGAATCCGGCGTAAATCCCTTAAAACTAACCGTATCCGCAATCAGCGCATCCAACTGATCTTGCAGATCCAACATTTGCAATTCCAACTGTCCGTTACGCTCCAATAACTCCTTATTGATATCCCGAAGATTCAAATAAGAAGTAACAGATCCAGATATCGAGGCGATATATCCTGTCACGACATTCGCTGAGCTGAATATGATATTCCGTTGGTACGCATTATTACGATAGACTAACGTCAATGAAACAGCCTCAAGCAGAATGAACAAGAACCAATGCCTCTTCCTGATCAGGAACTCTAGTAACTTACGCATAGGAATTGAAAACTGAAAGTTGAGAATTGAAAATTGAAAAGAACCAGACCTATCGGCTCGCCAGTTTTCAACTTTCAATTCTCAATTCCCAATTATTTACTCTTATCGGATTAAGAAATTAAACTTCTCCACATTCTTCAAAGCGACTCCCGTACCTTTAGCCACGGCATGCAACGGATCCTCGGCGATATGGAACTGGATATTCATCTTATCCCGCAAACGCTTATCCAAACCGCGAAGCATAGCGCCACCTCCAGCCAAATAGATACCGTTTTTCACGATATCGGCATATAACTCGGGAGGGGTTTGCTCCAAGGCACTCAAGATAGCCGCCTCGATCTTCGAGATAGACTTATCCAAGCAGTGGGCGATCTCCTGATAAGAGACAGGTACCTCCATCGGTAAGGCAGTCATCTGATTCGGACCATGAACCACATAATCCTCCGGAGCGTCCTCCAATACAGTAAGCGCGGAACCCACGTTGATCTTGATACGCTCGGCCATACGTTCACTCACCTTCACGTTGTGTTGACGACGCATATACTCCACGATATCAGCTGTTAAATCGTCACCCGCCATACGGATTGATTTATTCGACACGATACCACCTAAGGATATGACAGCGATCTCGGTAGTACCACCTCCTATATCCACGATCATATTACCCTCGGGAGCCAAGACATCTATACCGACACCGATAGCGGCAGCCATCGGTTCAAAAACCATGTACACATCACGTCCGCCGGCATGCTCGGCAGAGTCTCGCACAGCACGTATCTCTACCTCCGTACTACCTGAAGGGATACCGATCACCATACGTAAGGACGGAGCGAACCAGCGCTTCCTTCCGCTCGCCATCTTGATAAAGCCGCGAATCATTTGCTCGGCAGCGTAGAAATCCGCGATAACTCCCTCACGAAGCGGTCGTACGGTACGAATATTCGGATGCGTCTTCTCGTACATCTCACGGGCTACCTTACCGACAGCCAGCACCTTGTCCGAGCGAGCATCCAAAGCAATCACCGAAGGTTCGTCTACCACCATCTTATCATTACACGTGATAATGGTATTAGCAGTACCCAAATCTATGGCAACTTCTTGTGTGAAAGAAAACAATCCCATTAGTCTTAATTATTAATGTTTAAAATGACGAACACCTGTCTTCACCATAGCCAAGCCATGTTGGTTACAATACTCGACAGACAACTTATCATTGATAGAACCTCCCGGCTGGATTACGGCCGTGATACCTGCCTGATCTGCGATCTCAACGCAATCGGGGAACGGGAAGAAAGCGTCGGAAGCCATCACGGCACCATTCAAGTCGAAGCCGAACGATTTAGCCTTCTCTATGGCCTGTCTCAAAGAGTCCACACGAGAGGTCTGTCCGATACCGCTGGCGCAAAGCTGCTTGTTCTTCACCAAGGTAATCGCATTGGACTTGCTGTTCTTCACGATCTTATTAGCGAACAATAAGTCCTCGACCTCCGAAGCCGTCGGCTGCTTATCCGTCATAGGCTCCAAATCCGCCTTACCCTGGATGCTCAAGTCCTTCTCCTGCATCAAGACACCGTTCAATAAAGAGCGGAACTGCATCGGGCAAGTCTTGCAATCCTTACGGATCAATATGATACGGTTCTTCTTCTGTTGAAGTACCTCCAACGCGTCAGCGTCGTAAGCCGGAGCGATAATCACCTCGAAGAAAATCTTGTTGATCTCCTCGGCCACTTCCTTGTTAATCGTGGTATTCGTGATCAAAATGCCACCGAAAGCGGAAACCGGGTCACCGGCCAAAGCCTCTTTCCAAGCCTCAAGCACATTACCGCGGGAAGCGATACCGCAAGCGTTATTATGTTTCAAGATTGCGAACGTCAGCTCGTCGAACTCATCGATCAAGTTCACGGCAGCGTCGATATCCAATAAGTTGTTGTAAGAAATCTCTTTTCCATGGATCTGATCGAACATATCGTTGAACTTACCATAGAACTTAGCGGCTTGATGAGGATTCTCGCCATAACGCAAATGCATCGGGCTATCTACCGTAGCACGGAAATGGGAACCTTCGCGGCCATCAAAATAATTGAAAATAGCGGAGTCGTAACCCGAGGAAACGGCGAACGCTTCTTTGGCGAACCATTTACGATCCTCGATACTGGTCTCTGCGCCCTTCTCGTTCAAAAGATCCATCAACGGCTGGTATTGCGCCTTGGAAGCTACGATTACCACATCCTTGAAGTTCTTCGCGGCGGCACGTATCAAAGAGATACCGCCTATATCTATTTTCTCAATAATTGCTTGTTCCTCCGCGCCGGAAGCGACAGTCTCCTCAAAAGGATATAGGTCAACGATAACCAAGTCGATTTCCGGGATCTCATATTCGGCTAATTGTTTCTGGTCATTCTCATTCTCGCGGCGAGCCAAGATACCACCGAATACCTTCGGATGAAGCGTCTTCACACGACCGCCCAAAATAGACGGATAAGAAGTCAAGTTCTCTACCGCATCACAAGGCAAACCCAATGACTCGATAAATGATTGAGTACCACCTGTTGATACAAAGCTCACACCCTCGCTATGCAATTTCTTTAGGATTTCGTCCAGCCCGTCTTTGTGAAACACAGAGACCAAGGCACGTTTCATTCGTTTCGTTGCAGCCATCTTTCTATTTTCGTTTACTTTAATGTTTTAGAGCACAAAAGTAGCTATTTATTTCCAATCCTGCCTTATTATTCAGATAAAAACAAGGTAACCACAGCAAATTTCATCCATAGCCAAAGAAACATGAATCCATCGCACATGTTGCGGGAGACGCTCTACAACCTATGGCATTCCCCTAAGATAATGGGATTTTCTTTGCTAATATATAGTAGATCGCCCAATTTGACATTCTGACACTTTGCAACTTAAACTCCCGGAGAATTGATTATTCCGGGGCAAAGTACGACCAGCGTCCAAATTCGAGAATGATTTTCAGCAAATAACTGGCATACAGCCGACTAGTAATTTTCAACTGTTTATTCTAGCGAGGAATCCCATCTCCTATCAGCCTCAAGCGTACGAGAAAACGCTCTTTTGTCCGAAAACAATAGACTTTTCCTCCGAAAACAATAGGAACCGGACTCGAAAACAATAGGAATCGCAGTCGAAAACAACTAACAACTCCGTCGTAAACACCTTACAATCGGGATCCAAACACCCTTACAATGCCCATTTACGGCATGAAAAGACAGCCAAATCCGCTTTTTCTCCCCTATATCCTCGCTATCTCAGCCAATTCGAAGAAAGGACTTATCAGCGAAAAGCGCCTATTCCAAGCAAAAAGACACGAATAGACGAGTTACGCCGACAAGCTATCTTAACGGTGAAACTATCGTCCACCTGTAATCAGCGAGAGAGCTACCGGACAAACATAAATCCTGAGACAAAGGCCGTTTCGCTTTCCCTAGAAGCGATATGGCAGATGGCTCATTCATGACATAGCTGGATATAAAATGTATAATGCAAAGATAAACAATATTTTTCGTACCTTTGCGTCCTCAATCGCAATTTAATAGGTATACGAAATATGATAACAGTTAACAATCTGGACGTACAGTTTGGAAAACGCATCCTTTTTCAGGATGTGAACATGAAGTTTACACCGGGCAATTGCTACGGTATTATCGGTGCTAACGGAGCCGGAAAATCTACGTTTCTCCGTGTAATCAGCAAGCAATTAGACCCTACCAGAGGTAGCGTTAACCTTGGACCGGGCGAACGCCTTTCCGTACTGAGCCAAGATCACTTCGCATTCGATGAATATACGGTTATGGATACCGTATTGATGGGACATACGACCTTGTGGGAGGTGATGAGCGAGAAAAACGCCCTTTACGAGAAACCTGATTTCAGTGACGCCGATGGTATCCGCGTATCGGAACTGGAAGAGAAATTCGCAGAGATGGAAGGCTGGAACGCAGAGAGCGACGCCGCCAACCTATTGAGCGGACTAGGCATCAAGGAGGATTTGCATTATATGTATATGAAGGACTTGAGCGGTAAGCAGAAAGTCCGTGTCTTATTGGCCCGTGCCTTGTTCGGACAGCCCGATAACCTATTATTGGATGAGCCGACGAACGACTTGGACCTTGAAACGGTTTCTTGGCTGGAGAATTATCTCTCTAATTTCGAGCATACCGTATTGGTTGTCAGTCACGACCGTCACTTCCTCGACTCCGTTTGTACACATACCGTGGATATCGACTTCGGTAAATTGCAATTATTCGCCGGAAACTACAGTTTCTGGTACGAGTCCAGCCAGTTAGCGCTTCGCCAACAGCAGAACCAAAACAAAAAGGCAGAGGAGAAGAAGAAAGAGTTGGAAGAATTTATCCGCCGTTTCAGCGCCAACGTAGCGAAGTCTAAGCAGACTACCAGCCGCAAGAAGATGTTGGAGAAACTGAATATCGAGGAGATCAAGCCGTCTTCACGCCGCTATCCGGGAATCTTGTTCACGCCTAACCGTGAGCCGGGCAACCAGATCCTTGAGGTGAATGGACTGACCAAGAGCATTGACGGGCAAGTATTGTTCAAGGATTTGAATTTCAATGTGGAGAAAGAAGATAAGATCGTATTCATCAGCCATGACCCTCGTGCCATGACCGCCTTGTTCCAAATTATCAATGGCGAGGAAAAAGCGGACGAAGGCACTTATCAATGGGGACAGACCATTACGACTTCTTACCTTCCACTAGACAATACGAAATATTTCAACTCAGATTTCAACCTAATTGATTGGTTATGCCAGTTCTCGCCGGATACCAACGAGGTATTCTTGAAAGGCTTCCTCGGACGTATGTTATTCTCCGGAGAAGAACTATTGAAGAAGGTAAGCGTGCTTTCCGGAGGTGAGAAGATGCGTTGTATGATCTCACGTATGATGCTTACCGACGCAAACTGCATCATATTGGATACACCGACCAACCACTTGGACTTGGAGTCCATCCAAGCCTTCAATAATACGTTGAAGACATTCAAGGGCAATATCCTGTTCTCCAGCCATGACCACGAGTTCATACAAACCGTGGCAAACCGTATCATCGAGCTGACACCAAATGGCATCATCGATAAGATGATGGATTACGATGATTACATCACAGATCCGGCTATCGCTGAGTTACGGGAAAAGTTATATTCGAAATGAAAAAAAGATTATTATTCATACTAATCGTTTTTATCGCATGGCTACCGGTTTTTGTTATTCAAAAACCGGTATTTATGTTTTATCAGCATGCGTTATCCGAAGCTTGTACCTTCACGGACTTCCTACAGGTTATGCTTCATGGGCTGAAGCTGGATTGTACGATAGCGGGATACCTTACGGCCATCCCTCTCCTATTGGCTTTAGTATCGGTTTGGCTTCCGGGCACTTGGCTGAAGAAGGTATTGAAAGGGTACTTCCTGATCATGGGAATTCTGGTATCCGCGATCTTCTCCGTAGATGTGGCCTTATATGGCTTTTGGGGATTCAGGTTGGACGCTACCTTATTCTTCTATCTGCAATCGCCCGCCGATGCGATGGCGAGTGTCCCGTTGGGAATGTTCTTTATCCAATTGTTGGTATTCGCGGTATATGCGCTCGGCATCTATGCTTGGTTCACTTTCATCCTCCGGTTTGCGCCCGTAAAGCCCAGCTTTCCGCCTACGGGATTGGAGCAATCGGGAAGTACATTCGCCATCCTCTTATTAGGAGGAGTACTATTTATCCCGATCCGGGGAGGCGTAACTACGTCTACGGCGAATGTCGGCATGGTTTATTTCAGCCAAAACCAGTTCTTGAATCATTCGGCAATCAACCCCTGTTTCAGTCTGATAGCCTCATTGAGTAAGCAGCAGGATTTTGCCTCGCAATTCGATTTCTATCCGGAGGAAAAGCGGAAAACCTTATTCGATACGCTCATTCAAGCCCAAGACTCTCTATGTCCGGGAGATTCTATCCCGGCAGAGCCTGTTAAGCTATTGACAACGGCTCGTCCCAATATTCTCATCATCATCATGGAGAGTTTCACGGCTAACGCTATCGAGGCTGTTGGCGGTGAGCCGGGAATTACCCCAAACTTGAACCGATTGAGCAAGGAAGGCGTATTATTCACGAACCTATATGCCAACTCGTTCCGTACCGATCGAGGCTTAGTCTCCGTATTGAATGGCTATTTAGCCCAGCCAACCACCTCCATCATGAAATATCCAGTGAAAAGCCAGACCCTTCCATCCATTGCGAAGAGTCTTAACAAAGAAGGATATACGGCAGATATGCTCTATGGGGGTGATATCAATTTCACGAATATGCAAAGTTATTTCTATAGTTCCGGCTACAGCAAAATAACGGCAGACCGTGATTTTCCCTTGAGCAGCCGTCTGAGTAAATGGGGAGCAAACGACGATATCACGTTCTCGCATCTTTACGAGGATATCAAGCAAAGACCGATCGACGGTAAACCTTGGTTAAGTACATTCCTGACATTAAGTAGCCATGAGCCATTCGAGGTCCCGTTTCACCATTTGGAGCATCCCTATCTAAACTCCGTTGCCTTTACGGACAGCTGCATCGGCAATTTCATCGATAAGTTCAAGAAGCTGCCGGCATGGAAAAATACGGTAGTCATCTTTGTCTCCGACCACGGATACCGCTACCCTGAAAACATGCGGGAGTACGGTCCCTTGCGTTTCCACATACCTATGTTATGGTTAGGTGGAGCGATCGCCGAACCTAAAGTGATCGATACGTATGCGAACCAAACGGATTTAGCGGCCACTTTACTAAATCAGATGGGGCTCCCCACGCATGAGTTCTCATTCAGCAAAGATATCTTGAATCCTTGCGTTCCGCATTACGCTTTCTATACATTCAATAATGGATTTGGCTTTATAGACGAATCCGGTGTTTCCGTATACGACAATGAAGGGAACAAGATCTTAGTGGTAGAACCCGAAAGCGGAAACGAGACCCGCTTGGAGAAAGGAAAAGTCCTATTGCAAACTTTATACGATGATCTGGGAAATCGATAACGACAGATATAAAAAAGGCCGGCTTACGTAAGCCGGCCTTTTCTATTTATATTAAATAGCTTCTTACTTAGCGTAGCTTACCGCACGCGTCTCGCGGATCACCGTGATCTTAACCTGTCCGGGATAAGTCATCTCATCCTGAATCTTCTTAGCGATCTCAGCGGACAAGTTCTCGGTATCCTTATCGTCAATCTTATCAGCGCCAACGATTACGCGCAACTCTCTACCCGCTTGGATAGCGTAAGTCTTGACAACACCCGGATACGATAAAGCCAATTGTTCCAAATCATTCAAACGCTTGATATAAGCCTCTACGATCTCACGACGTGCGCCCGGACGAGCACCGGAAATAGCGTCGCAAACCTGTACGATCGGAGCCAACAGCGTCTGCATCTCCACCTCATCGTGGTGAGCGCCTACGGCGTTGCAAATATCCGGTTTCTCCTTATATTTCTCACAAAGCTTCATACCCAAGATAGCGTGCGGCAATTCCGGCTCATCATCGGGCACTTTACCAATATCATGTAACAATCCGGCACGTTTCGCTTTCTTCGGGTTCAAGCCCAATTCAGAAGCCATCACGGCACAAAGGTTGGCCGTCTCACGAGCATGTTGCAACAAGTTTTGTCCATAAGAAGAACGATACTTCATCTTACCGATCATACGGATCAATTCCGGATGCAAACCGTGCACTCCCAAATCGATCACGGTACGCTTACCTGTCTCTACGACCTCGTCTTCCACTTGTTTCTTCACCTTCGTTACCACCTCCTCGATACGAGCCGGATGGATACGTCCATCTTGTACCAATTGATGCAAGGCCAAACGAGCGATCTCACGGCGAACCGGGTCGAATCCGGAAAGGACGATAGCCTCAGGCGTATCATCCACCACGATCTCAATACCGGTAGCGGCCTCCAAAGCACGGATATTACGTCCCTCACGACCGATGATACGGCCTTTGATCTCGTCCGATTCAATATGGAATACGGTAATAGAGTTTTCGATAGCCGTCTCCGTCGCTACCCGTTGGATAGATTGGATCACGATCTTCTTCGCCTCCTTATTAGCGGTCATCTTCGCCTCTTCAACGATCTCGTTGATGTAAGAAGCGGCTTGCGTCTTCGCCTCATCCTTCAAGGACTCGATCAAACGCTCTTTGGCTTCCTCGGCGGATAACCCGGAGATAGCCTCTAAATGCTCCACCTCCTTTTGATGAAGTTTATCTAAGTCTTGCTTCTTCTTCTCCACCAACTCCAGCTGAGAGGATAAGTTCTCCTTTACAGCCTCTACCTCGTTATTTTTACGCTGCAACTCTTCCTGACGTTGATTCATCGTCAGTTCTCTTTGTTTCAATTTAGTCTCGACAGACTGGATCTTAGCGTTACGCTGTGATACCTGTTTTTCTAAATCCGCTTTCAAATGAAGAAACTTCTCCTTAACTTCCAGCATCTTGTTCTTCTTTATCACCTCGGCCTCCTTCTCCGCCTCTTGAAGCACAGAGTCGTACTTCGACTTCAGAAGGAAACGCATGCCCAACCACGCAAGCAACCCACCTACGATGAAAGTTACTATCGGTATGATTATATACATTCCAACCATTTAACTAATAATTTAAGATTCATTTATTTATATACAAAAAAAGCACTACCGTCACACGGTCTCACCGTGCGAAGCAGTGCGGAAACTCTCTTCTTACAATATGTATATTATTTCTTCAGATATCCTTCCAACTCAGTTGTAAGCTCCTGTATCTTATCCGTAAAAGGACTTGTATCATTTCGCTCTTTTAACACCACATTTTGTAACGCAAGATCAAAAGCAGCCATCGCTAACAAGTCTTTCATATCCAACTCTCCGTTTTTGTTATATTTTTCGCCATACGCCAAAATCTTCGATTGAAGTTGCTTCGCCGCCTTACGGTAAAGTTCTTCTCTCTCCCGATTGATCGGAAGTGGATACTTCTTTCCTGCAATATCTATATTTATAAGAAATTCTTCGTCCATCGCTTCTATTCATTTAAAAGTGCGATGCACTTGTCTACTTCCCGCACTAATTTCGATAACCGCATCCGAGCGTTCTTTATCTCTTCCTCATTCGTGGAAACAATTCGCGCCGTCAGCATGTTATCACATTTGGTATTCAATCCTTCAATCATATCCTTCGCCTGCCGCAACTCCTCTTCTTTAAGGCTCAAAGCAACTGTAAGTTCGTCTATTCTACGTTTCTGCTGATCGCATAACGCCATCAAATCACGAACTCTAACCTCAAATACAGCTAACAATCTCTTATGATCTTCGGTCATTTCACACCAAATTCTACACAAAAGTAAGATTTTGAATTGAATTAACCAACTGTAGACTTAATTATTTTGGCAGAAAACGTATGGACAAATAAAAAGGCCGTCCAAAAAATCGAACAGCCCTCCCTAACTCTTGTAAACGTTCCTCTTGTTTACACTAAAGAAACATACATTTCACCTTCAATCTCCTCGAAAGCCAATTTACCTTCTTTCGCCAACCAACCAAAAGCGGCGTACATATCTTTTTCCGCTCTAATCTTCGTGCCTTTCTTCACTGCCTTAAAACTCATTTTACCGCCTTCATTTAAAACGTTCCATACAAGGCCAGCGTTCGTACCAATTAATTCGATCATTTTATGATAACATTTGATTATAGGGAACAAATTTATAGATTAAATGATTAAAACAAAAGATTATAGATGTTTTTTAGCATAAAAGACGGGCTTTTTTTACTTTATAAACAATTTTAACACAGTTATAACGTTATTTTCCCACCGCTTTCTCGGCATATTAGTTCCGCTTCCACGTTTGCCGCTGAAACATATCTTCTTAATAAGTCGACCGAGTAATGACCCGCTTCCAATAAGCCTTCCTTGCCGGAATAACCATTCAGAATCATTAACAATGAAGTGGTCGACATTTCAATTTTAGTACGCTCCTCATCGCTGGTAGGCGTTCCGACACCCGCTACCTCATCCCGGTAGACTGGGAGACCGGCGATATTCAATTCTCCACGTCCGATACCGTGATAAAGCTCCCCCTCTTTTCCGACACCAAGTTCCAATCCACCGACAATCTTATCCGCATCAAATCCTCCGATAGAACAACCGCTACGGATAGAAACCAAATTGATGATATCTACCAATGTATCTATCTTATATAAAGGAAGCCCACGAAGTATTCTCCGTCTTAGCGCCTCAGCGGAAGGGCGATACCGATTCGGATCTTTCCCCAGACGTTTATAAGCCTGACGGGTAGCGAAAATAGGAGTCCACTTATTAATATCCTCTATCCTACAGGTAGAGCGGATCTCCTCCTCAACACGGGTTATTTCTTCCCAAAGTCGTTCATCGGGCTCCGTGTTCTTTACTTGGCAAGCGATAGCCAACACATGAAGATCGGGGCAAGCCTCCGATATCTCAGATGAAAGAGTGATTGAAATCATGTCTATTACAAATTTGAGCCAATATAACTAAAATTTTCTCAAGCATATCCCAGTAAGAATCCGGCCGCTTTTGACACCAAGGCGACGAGCGGAGAAATAATCCTCATGTCGCATATAAGTACAAATGCTAGCGATCTCTATATGCTCGGAGAGCAACCCTGCCTCTAACAATTGTAAACGGTTAGTTTCCCATAGATCAATATGCGCTTTTTGAGTCTCCGCATTACATCGAAGAATCCGCTCCATTGGGAAGTCTGCCGCATGAAACGCTTTTACGACCTCCTCTCCTACCTCAAACGCCGCTTGACTGATAGAGGGGCCTATTCCGGCAATCAATTGAGCGGGATCGCAATCGTATGCCTCGATCATCAAGCTTGCCGCCTTACGAGCTATACGTAAAACCGTCCCCCGCCAACCCGCATGGACGGCTGCTACCACTTTACGGTCCGGCGCATATAACAAGACCGGAACGCAATCCGCCGTAGATACGGCTACACATACATCCGGGACATTCGTCACCAAAGCGTCCACGCCTTCCAAACGTAGCTTTCGCTCTTTATCATTCAGCGAAAAGAAAGACGCATCGATCGCCAATACTCGATCCTCATGGGTCTGATGAGGTATAACCATATTCTCTAGGGAAATCCCGACCGCATCCGAAAGAAGTTCCAAGTTTTTCCGGATGGAGCCCGGATCATCCTCGGTATAAACGCCCGGATTCAGCGAAGCGTACGTTCCCGTACTCACGCCGCCATGACGTGTTGTCGTAAAATGAGAAATGTCGCGGTATCCGCTTAACCCGGAGAACCGCGACACCTCTATTTGCTTATTTTCTTGTATCTTCATCTTCATCATCGTCCCAGTATTCCTCGTATTCCTCATCCGGATCATCCTCGTCCTCGTCCACAGGGAAGATGTATTCGTCGTCATCCTCAAACTCCAACGTGCTTACATCTATGTTCTTATGGACAATTCGCTCAGCCTCATGGAAATTCTCCTTGTTCAGCTCTTTCCATAAAAGGTCTTTCAGCTCGACAATACCCAGTCCTGTGATAGAAGATATAAAGACATACGGAATTCCCTCCGGCAAGTCTTGCGACAAAGCCTCGATCAATTCCTCATCCAGCATATCGCTCTTGGTGATGGCCAGTACACGGCGTTTATCCAGTAATTCCGGATTATACTTCACCAACTCATTATGCAAGATCTCGTATTCTTTCTTGATATCATCCGCATCAGCAGGAACCATGAACAATAATAATGAGTTTCGTTCGATATGACGCAAGAAACGAAGTCCCAAACCTTTACCCTCGCTCGCTCCTTCAATAATACCCGGTATATCGGCCATTACAAACGAACGGTTATCGCGATAACTCACGATACCTAAATTAGGCTCCAAGGTGGTAAAAGGATAATTAGCGATCTTCGGCTTAGCGGCAGATACGACAGAAAGCAAAGTAGATTTACCTGCGTTCGGGAATCCTACCAAACCGACATCGGCCAGCAATTTCAGCTGAAGAATCACCGTACGTTCCAAAGCCGGCTCACCCGGTTGCGAATAACGGGGCGCTTGATTGGTGGCCGTCTTGAAGTTAAAATTACCCAGACCGCCACGACCGCCTTTCAGCAACATCACTTGCTGACCGTCTTCCGTAACATCGCAAATGAATTCGCCGGTCTCAGCGTCGTAAACAACCGTACCGCAAGGAACCTCGATCACTCGATCCTCCCCGTCTTTGCCCGAGCTACGCTTTGCGCTGCCACTCTCACCATTGGTGGCCATGATATGACGCTCATATTTCAAGTGAAGAAGCGTCCAGTAATTCCGGTTGCCACGGAGATACACATGACCTCCTCTCCCTCCATCGCCCCCGTCGGGACCTCCTTTCGGAATGTATTTCTCACGACGGAAGTGAGAAGACCCTCTTCCACCCTTTCCTGAGCGGCAATAGATCTTGACATAATCTACAAAGTTCGATTCAGCCATATTAGTTTATTTCAATTACTTTACGTTATTAACCGCCTCTTTGATACGACCGAAGATCTCCTCGATTGTTCCCATCCCTTTGATGGCTACGTGCTTGCCTTCACCTACATAGTAGTCTGCTAAAGGAGCTGTTTGAGTATGGTAAACATCCAGTCTGGATTTGATCGTCTCCAAGTTATCGTCAGAACGTCCGGATACTTTACCGCGCTCCAATAAACGCTTGATCAACTCCTCTTCCTCTACTTGAAGGTTCAACATAACGGAAACGTCTGTTCCACGCTCGTTCAACATCTTCTTCAAAGCTTTCGCTTGAGGGATCGTACGAGGAAAACCGTCGAAGATTACGCCCTTAGCTGGCTTCTTGCTATCCAATACATTCGCCAACATATCAACGATCAGCTCGTCCGGAACCAATTGTCCCTTCTCGATATAATCTTTAGCGATCTTGCCCAGTTCAGTCTCAGCCTTCATCTCGCCACGCAATACGTCGCCAGTAGAGATATGATCCAAACCGTATTCTTTAATAATCAACTCACTTTGTGTTCCCTTACCTGAACCGGGAGCACCAAAAATAACCACGTTCAACATACTATTGTTCCTTATATTATATATAATGTATACTATTTTATTCCACAACCTTGTAGATATCCTTATATGAACGGCCCAATTCATCATAATCCAAACCGTGTCCCACGATAAAATCAGCGGGTATCTGCAAGCCTACATAATCCGGAGTCAAATCGCATTTCAAGGATTCCGGCTTGAAAAGCATCGTTGCCAATCTCACATCGGCGGCACCCTCGCTCCGGAGCTTCTCCTTCACGTAGCTCATCGTAAAGCCCGTATCGATAATATCTTCCAACAAAACCACCATACGTCCGCGAATATCAGCCTGCACAGGCATAATCTCATTCAATATGCCCGTACTGGAAGTTCCTTGATACGAGGAATAACGAGCGAATGTCAGTTCATACGGAGCATCCAGCTCACGCATCAGCTCGGCGACAAACATAAAAGCCCCGTTTAACACACCCACGAATAGAGGATTCTTTCCTTCCACATCCGCTTTAATCTGAACAGCCATTTTAGCGATAGCCGCCTGAATATCCGACTCCGGAATAAACAGTTCAAATTCTTTGTCTTTTAGACGAATTCTGCCCATAAATCTTTCGGTTTTCGAGGGGACAAATGTACAACTTTTTCGGCGATGCACAAAAAAGTGTAGCAACATACCAAAGTTTGTTATACATTTGTAAGCTGAATAAACCCCCAGACATCTAGATTATGATTAAGATATTCGCGACAGACAAGGTAAAGGAGCTCGACCAATATACGATTCAACACGAGCCAATTAGTTCGATCGACTTAGTGGAACGTGCCGCCACGATGTTCGTCCATGAGTTTTGCCGGCGCTACTCCAAGCAGATCCGCATCGTGATTTTCGCCGGTCAAGGCAACAACGGAGCCGACGCTTTAGCTATCGCCCGCCTTTTGAACGAGGAATCATACCGGGTAGAGACGTATTTATTCAACCCGACGGAGCATCTGTCCGTAGAGTGTGAGCAAAACAAGCAGCGTCTGCTCGACATCGAACGAATCGAATTTACGGAAGTGGTCCGAGACTTTGAACCGCCGACGCTAACCGACCGGGACGTGGTGATCGACGGCCTGTTCGGTTCGGGATTAAACCGTCCTCTCACAGGAGGTTTCGCCGCTATGGTCAATTATATTAACCAATCTGAGGCAGAAGTCGTAGCGATCGATATTCCTTCAGGGTTATTTGGGGAAGATAATCGAAAAAATGACTCGGAAGCGATCATCAAGGCCAGCTTAACCTTGACATTCGGTTTCCCGAAACTGGCGTTCCTCTTTCCGGAGAATGAGCAATACGTAGGCGAGTGGAAAATACTGGATATCGGAATCCATCCGGACGCTATTTATGAGATGGCTTCCCCTTACGCATTGGTCACGGAGGAGGATATCTCCTATTCATTAAAGTCTCGCAAACGTTTCTCACATAAAGGAACATTCGGACATGCCTTATTAATCGCCGGAAGCAAAGGGAAAATGGGAGCTGCCCTATTATCCGCGAAGGCATGCTTACGGAGTGGAGCCGGACTATTGACCGTGCATATCCCGACCCGAGGCGAATCAATCTTTCAGACCGCTTTCCCGGAAGCGATGTTAAGTTTTGACGCAAATCCGGATTATTTCTCTACGGTTCCCGAGATCGGTAGCTACTCCGCTGTCGGTATGGGACCTGGGCTCGGACAGCACTTGGAATCCGCCGCCGCAATCGAACGCATCCTGCAATCCAGCGCGAAACCGGTAGTTATCGATGCGGACGCTATTAATATAATAGCATCCAACAAGGACTTATTCAATAAGATCCCGCCACGAAGCATCCTTACTCCCCATCCGAGGGAGTTCGACCGGATAGCAGGCGAGAGCACGAACTCATACGACCGTTTGATGAAAGCGCAATCTTTCGCCGCCGAACATAAGATTTGTATCGTATTGAAAGGTGCTTATACCGCCATCTGTTCTCCGGCAGGAAACATTTATTTCAATAGTTGCGGCAATCCGGGCATGGCAACCGCTGGTAGCGGAGATGTGCTGACGGGTATCATCCTCAGCTTATTAGCGCAAGATTATTCTCCGGAAACTGCCGCTGTAGTCGGAGTATTCTTGCACGGTACAGCCGGTGATCTCGCCGCCGCTTTCCGCTCGGAAGAGAGCATGATCGCCAGCGACATCACGGATATGCTCGGAAAAGCGTTTAAGCAAATCAAATAAATCCTGCAAAAACAACAGGCGTTTTTACTCTCGTTTGTTACAATTACTACCGCTATTCCATATATTATACGGACTTACAGTGTACATACGGAATGGTGGTAGTAAATTTCTCATATTGCTTTATCCTTTGTGATGACCATAGAGGAAGAGGAAATATGTTTCTTGAGCCTTATGGAAAAGTCCTCATGACCTAATATATACTTCATTCAACGACAGCGAACGATCGTTCGGCGGCAGTGAATATATATTCGGCAGCAGCGAATGATCGTTCGCTGGCACCGAACGAAGAAGGTATACTTATCATTCACAGAATTAAACGGTTACAATACAAGAATACAAACAACTCCTTAAGACTATAAACAACAACATCCCAAGCTGACCGATATCAACTCCCTAAGCAGGCCGGCATCTGCTTATCACATGAGCCGGTCTATGAACAAACGACCGATTGCCATACACTCCCGTTAAAATAAATAAAAAAGGAAAAAGAGCTTACGTATCCCTTGCCCCAGAGTTGTCTCATATATAAAACACCGACAAATTTGTATTAACAATAAAGCTATACGTACATGAAAATAACAATCGTATCATTCGCAATGGCAGCTGCTTTCGGTTTAACCGCCTGTGATAACACGAAGCATAACACATTGACCGAACAAGAGAAAACGGAAGGTTGGGAACTTCTATTCGATGGGGAAACCCTAGATGGCTGGCGGGATTATAACGGAACCGCCTTGACCGGACCTTGGGAAGTTGTAAACGGAACCATCCAAGCGGACGGGCAAGGTAGCGATGCCAGCGGATACATCGTCACCGACAAGGCTTATGAGAATTTCGAGCTTTCATGGGACTGGAAAATCTCGAGAGGTGGGAATAGCGGCTTATTGTATCATGTGGTAGAACGTCCTCAATTCCCGGTTCCCTACGTTACCGGCCCCGAGTATCAATTGATCGATGATGTCAATTTCGCGGAACCATTGGAAGATTGGCAACGTTGCGGAGTGGATTACGCTATGTATTTACCGGACTTCAACACGATAAAAGTGCATCCGGCCGGCGAATGGAACAACTCTAAGATTATTTTTGACAACGGACATGTCACCTACTTTATGAACGGACACAAAACCGTAGAGTTCGACGCCTGGTCCGACGATTGGTTCTCTCGTAAGAACAGCGGCAAATGGGCGAACGCTCCCGAATATGGATTGGCGCATAAAGGATTGATTTGCTTGCAAGACCACGGTTATCCCGCATGGTTCCGTAATATCAAGATCAAGGAACTTCCCCGCAAGACACGAGAGGCTCGTTTATTCAACGGCGAGGACATTACGAACTGGGATAAATACGGAACAGAATTATGGTATGTAAAAGATGGTTTACTAGTATGCGAAAGTGGCCCGGATAAACAATACGGCTATCTAGCCACCCGAGAATATTACGACGATTTTGACCTTACCGTAGAATTTAAACAGGAAAAAGATGGTAATTCTGGCGTATTTATTCGTTCCTTTGTAGAAGAAAAAGACGTAAAGGTAAACGGCTGGCAAGTGGAAGTCGCCCCCAAAGGCTTTGACACGGGTGGTATCTACGAATCTTACGGACGAGGATGGTTGATACAGATCCCGGACGAGAAGGAGAACATCCTAAAACAAGGGGAGTGGAACACGATGCGTATCCGGGTACAAGGAGATAATGTACAGACTTGGCTCAACGGAGAGGAGATGGTAAACATCCGGGATGAAAAGATCGGAGCCGGTCAAGGGCGTATCGCGTTACAAATATATGATGGTGGCGGCATCAAGGTTCTTTGGCGCAACCTTCATTTACAAACATTATAGTATATCGTTTTCTTAAAATTTAATAGTTATGAAAAACATTTCGAGAAGAAGTTTCCTCAAGACCGGAGCCGTAGCGGCAGCCGGACTAACGATCGTTCCGGGTTCCGTGCTCGGTAAATCCTTTGGCTATACAGCTCCTAGTGACAAACTGAACATCGCAGGTATCGGTGTCGGCGGTATGGGACGTCGTAACCTCGCCAACATGAACACGGAGAATATCGTAGCTTTATGCGATGTGGATTGGCACTATGCGGACAAGACCTTCAAGGACTATCCGAAGGCTAAACGCTTTAAAGACTGGCGTGTCATGTTCGATGAGATGGGTAAGTCCATCGATGCGATTATGGTAGCCACCCCAGACCATACACATGCCGGCGTGACCGCCCACGCGATCACGCTAGGCAAGCATTGCTATACGCAAAAACCGCTTACCCACTCCGTTTACGAATCGCGTTTGCTTACCAAACTGGCGAAGAAATATAAGGTAGCCACCCAAATGGGTAACCAAGGTAACTCATTCGACTGGTGCCGGCAAATCGCAGAATGGATACAGTCTGGCGTAATCGGCGATGTATATGAGGTACATTGTTGGACAGACCGCCCCATCTGGCCCCAAGGCTTGATGAAACCGAGCGATACCCCGAAATGCCCGAAGACACTGGATTGGGATTTATGGATCGGCCCGGCTCAAAAGCGGCCTTATAATCCGGTCTATACCCCTTGGAACTGGCGCGGGTGGTGGGACTTCGGAACCGGAGCCTTGGGCGATATGGCTTGCCATATCATGGACCCGTTGTATTGGGCACTCGACTTGAAATATCCGACCAGCGTAATCGGTAGCTCTACTTTGAGTAACCTGTACTCCCCTCCTCACGCGCAGATCGTAACGTATACATTCCCCGCACGTCCGCCCAAAGGAAATGTCAAGATGCCGGAAGTGAAGGTCTATTGGTACGATGGTGGTCTGATGCCTCCCCGTCCGGAAGAATTGAAAGACGGGCAGATGATGGGCGACGAGAATGGCGGTATCATCTTCATCGGAACGAAAGGAAAGATCATGACAGGCTGTTACGGAATGAACCCGACCTTATTACCGGTTTCCGACATGGAACATTTCAACCAGCCCAAACCGACGATCCCGAGAGTGAAAGGTGGCAATGGAGACATATGGTCCACCAACGCCCATGAGCAAGACTGGATCCGGGCTTGCAAGGAATCCCCGGAAAATCGTACGGAAGCCTCATCCAACTTCCAGTTCTCCGGTCCGTTCAACGAGATGGTCGTGATGGGAGTCTTGGCCGTTCGCCTCTCCGGACTGCAAGGTTTGCATCGTGAGTTGCAATGGGATGGAGAGAACATGCGGTTTACGAACATCTCCCCGAACGATAAGATCAAGATCGTCACGGTGGATGATTTCAAGGTAATTGACGGAGATCCGCGTTTCGACCGTCGCTTCGCCGAGTTTAACGCCGCAGAGATGGCCAACGAATGGATCAAGCATACGTATAACAACGGTTTCTCTTTGCCGGATATGCCAAGATAAACCTTTTAATAACAGCAGAACATGATAAGACATATCTATAAAATAATGATAGCGATCGTTTGCTGCCTATTGGCTATTCCAACCGAAGCGCAAACGAAAGCCGAGAAGAACGGATGGCGTCTAGGTATGCAATCCTATAGTTTCCATCTGTTCCCTCTGACGGAAGCTCTTGACAAGACGCAAGAACTCGGATTGAAATATATCGAGATTTATCCCGGTCATAAACTTGGCGGTAAATGGGGGGATAAAGTATTCGATTTTAACCTCGATACACAAACTCAGAAAGAGATAAAGGAACTTGCGGCATCCAAAGGTATCAAGATCGTAGGAACCGGTGTGTATGTAGCCGAAAAGTCATCCGATTGGGAAAAGATGTTCAAGTTCGCAAAAGCGATGGACCTAGAATTCATTACTTGCGAACCGACTTTAAGTGACTGGGACTTGGTAGAAAAATTGTCTAGGCAATACAACATTAAGATCTCCGTCCATAATCATCCGCAGCCTTCCGACTACTGGAAACCTGAGAACCTGTTGAAAGCCATCTCCGGACGCAGTCAATCGCTTGGTTCTTGTTCCGACGTAGGCCATTGGCGCCGGGAGGGATTAAACCAGATCGATTGCTTAAAACAGCTCAAAGGCCGGATCATCTCTTTGCACTTCAAGGATATCGCCCCCCAAAAAGCAGGAGAAAAAGAGCAACACGACGTGATCTGGGGCACAGGCATCCTAGACGTAAAGGGTATGTTGAAAGAGCTCAAATCCCAAAATTTCAAGGGAGTATTCTCTATCGAGTATGAATACAACTGGGAAAACTCAGTACCGGATATTAAAGAATGTATCCAATATTTCAATAAAACCGCAAACGAAATCTTATAATAGGGTTAGCATTAATTGACAGGCAGTAAGCGTATAGGTTCAAGGAATGTTTCCTAGCCTATACGCTCCACCTTTCTAATAATACACGGGAATAAAATGGCATCAGACAACAAAATAATCGAATTGATCAAACAAGGAGATATAGCCGCCTTTAATACCCTGTTCAAGTCTGTTTATCTCCAACTTTATATACATTGCCGGAAATTTATCCCCGACCCGGAAGATGCAAAAGACATCTTACAAAACGTCTTCCTCCGCTTCTGGGAAAAGCGTGAGAACATTGATATTCACACGTCTTTAAACGCTTATTTATACAGGGCTATACAGAACGAATGCCTCAATTACCTTCGTTCTACCGGAACTCCCTACTTGATTAGCCATAATTAATAAATTTAAGATTAATAATAAGATCTAACAATGTTACGTTTTTATCCGTATTACACTAAAAATCATCCATTTCTCATAAGCAAGACTGTTTTTAAGATTAATAATTCAATGATTTATTATTTGATTACTATAGTATCTTTCAGTATTTGATAGCGAATGCCCGTATTCGTCTTTATCACATTGAGAATCTCCGATAAATCTTCGTTGTTACGGAAACTACCGCTAAACCTTAATTTTTTTATTCCTTGATTTTCATAATGAAATACAACGTTATAGTTCCTTTCCAACAACTTTGTTATATCTTGCAGATACATCATTTCGAAAGACAAGAAACCTCCTCTCCATTGAGCAAATAGTTTCTGATCGTAAGGCACTACTTCTATCTTATTTCTACTTTTATCATAAACCGCCACTTGGTTTGGCTCAAGTAAGACCTCTTGTTTAGTCAACGTAGGTTGTACGGCAACCTTGCCATTGAACAAGGTTGTGGTTAGTCGCGAGTCTTCCATATAAACGGAAATATTGAAGGCCGTACCGAGAGCCTTCACATCGATACCACTTGCTTTTACAACAAACGGTAAATCCTTGTTCTTCGCAACTTCAAAATAAGCTTCTCCATCTAAGCAAATGTCACGATTGGAATGACCATAATTCTCCGCATATTCTATAGTTGTACAAGAATTGAGCCACACCTTCGTTCCATCCGGTAATTGCAAATAACTTTTCTCTCCTTTGCTCGTTACTAATTTATAACTGCCGACAGTCGAAGAGTCCTCTTGTCTAGCCAGGTATAACATTGATAATGAAATACCTATACCAAAAATAACAGCTGCGGCATACTTCATGTATTGAATGAATTGCCTTCTTGTTTTCATTTTGGGAATAGCTTTTACCTCTATGGATGAAAACAAACGCTCCCATTCCTTATTAACCTCTACCTCATCTTTAAGGCATTCCTCGATTATATCTTTTATATATTTCTTCATTGTTTTTTCTCGACTCTATATGTATGACACACTAAAGGGATGTGTTACTTACAAGATTGATAGTTTTTTGTATTATATTTTCAAGAAGCCAAATAATCTTTTAATCTACTTTTTAAAGTCTTAAGGGCTCTATATATCTGCGTTTCCACCGTACGGACGGAAATATCCAGTTTATCTGCGATCTCTTGGTTCTTGAGTCCATTTATACGACTCAATTTAAATATGGATTTACATTGATCGGGTAATTCCTCTATCGTATTTTCCGTGATTCGCTCTATCTCAAGGACACTAAGTGTAGAATGAGGATCATTATCCTCCACTTCCTCTCGAAATAACACACCAGCAGTCTCATATCGAGGGACTTCAATAGTTCCGGTAGAACTAATTACAGTACCCTGAAAAAATCATTATTTTTAGGTTTGTGCTTAACCTTTTCCCAGCCGTACACAGCAGCGGCATCAGCACAAATTATATCCTTAAATATCACAAAAGGAACTATCACTGAAGTTTTTAAAGCGATTGAAGACCAAAGTGAATATAAATTCTTTTATAATGACAATCAAATCAATCTGAATAAACGGGTTGATGTCAATATCCATGGAGAATCCATAGAACAAGTATTGAACAATGTCTTTAGAGGTACGGATATTACGTATAAGATCGTCAAGAATCACGTAGTACTTACCAACAAAACCATGAAAGATACGGAGTTACCATCCATCAACCAAAATCGCAAACGGCTAACCGGACAAGTAGTAGGACAAGATGGGGAGCCTCTGATCGGAGTAAACGTCGTGGTGAAAGGTACAACGATCGGATCTATGACTGATATGGACGGAAACTACATTCTAGAGAATGTTCCCTCCAACGCTACTGTTGAATTCTCGTACATCGGCTATCTCCAACAAAGTATCAACGTAGGCAATAAAAGTAACCTCAACGTCACTTTAGCGGAAGACACTCAAAAGTTGGATGAGGTGGTAGTTGTCGGTTATGGTTCGTTCAAGAAAAGAGATTTGACAGGAGCCGTCACCCAAGTAAAAGGAGATGAAATCGCCAATCTTCCTCTTCGAAGTGCTGCGGATGCCTTACAAGGAAAAGCGGCCGGAGTTACCATTACCTCCAGCTCAGGAAGTCCGGGTTCCATCGGAAACGTACGTATTCGCGGTGTAGGTACTATCAACAATAATAACCCATTATATGTTGTGGATGGATTGCCTCAAGATGATATAGGCTGGCTAAACGCACGTGATATTGAAAGCCTAGAAGTACTAAAAGACGCATCCGCACAGGCCATTTATGGAGCTAGAGCGGCAAACGGCGTGATCCTTGTTTCCACCAAACGCGGGGCTTCAGGTGATAGTTATAGAAGCAACATCGAATTTGACATGAATGTAGGTTTCCAAAGTATCCCTAAACGATATGACGTACTGGATGCTGAAGGTTTCATGGAGTACAAAAACCGTGCCTATACAGCGGCAGGCAAGACTCTGATTGACGATTTCTCCACACCGGAAAAAAGAGAACAAATACTCTCCTTCCTTGATAAGAATGGTGGGCGTGAAGGTACAGATTGGTGGGAAGCGACAACCCGCAAACCATCCGAGGCTATCAACCAGAATTACAACCTTGCGTTTTCAGGTGGTATGAATAAGTTGAGATATCGTACCAGCTTCGGCTATATGAACCAAAAAGGTATTCTGAAAGGTTCTGACTATGAACGCTTATCCGGACGATTAAATCTTGATTCGGAGGTCACGAAATGGCTCAATCTGTCAGCAAACATAAATGTAGTTTATGAATCTAGGAGAAACTTAGACGAAAACAACTCCTATTCCGCTACTGTATTTAGTACAATCAGTGCCGATCCGATCACACCGATTTATCGTGATAACCTCGTGGATATCCCCGACTTTCTGCAAAATCGTATCATGAGTGGTTATGAACCGACTAATCCTTGGTCTCGTTATACCGGGGTTATCTACTCCAATAAGCCGAATACGGTAGCCCAAGTAGATCGGCAAGCTCTCAGCCAATGGCACGGGATCGCAACAAAGAGTAATATTTCCGGTGAATTCAAATTATTCCCATTCTTGACCTTCAAGTCTAGTATTGCTCTTGATTTGATCCGGAACCAAAGTGATTCTTTCAGGCCTAAATACTATTTGGATGGAGATGAGTACTCGACCTATGCAGGAGTAGGACGTTCTGTTGGAAATACGGATTATTGGGTATTTGACAATTACCTCACATACAACCAAAAATTCAATAAACATGCCATCACTGCCATGGCCGGAACCTCGGCTGAAAAGAGACGCTACGAAGATATCTATGCCTACAAGGAGGGTATGGTTAATAATAATCCAAGCCAGCAAATCATCAATGCGGGAACTTTAAACCCGGGAGCGGCCGGATACATCTCAACGACTTCGTTGAATTCCTACTTCGGTCGTATTTTCTATTCGTTTGACAATCGCTACATGATCACGGCCAATATCCGTTGGGATGGATCGTCTATGTTTGCTACAGGCCATAAATGGGGTTGCTTCCCATCTGTTTCCGCAGGATGGAACTTCTCGGAAGAAAATTTCCTTAAGGATGTTGATTGGTTATCACAAGGTAAATTGCGTGCCGCATGGGGTGAGATTGGAAACCAAACAATCTCGGCCGGCGCTTACATGAACACATTTGGCAACGGCAGTTATTACATCTTCGGTAATCCTAACGCTGCCACTTTATACGGAGGACGTAACCAAGTAGGTAATCCTGACTTAAAATGGGAAACTACCCGCCAACTAGATTTTGGTTTGGATTTAGCGTTCTTTGATGGATCGTTAAGAGCCACATTCGATTACTTCGATCGTGAAACAAAAGATATGTTGGTGCAAGTTCCCATCCCAAGCTCATTAGGTTTTCCGAATACACCTTGGATGAACGCAGGTAGTGTAAGCAATAAAGGTTTTGAAATTTCATTAGGATACGATGGTAAAGCCGGCAAAGACTTCAAATATCACATCAACGGTAATATATCGACCTATCGCAACAAGGTGAAGAGCCTAGGTAGCGGAGCTAATATACCGGGTAAGGGCGTTCACCTCGGTTATTTCTCTTACACAATGACCGAACCAGATAAACCTATCGGTTACTTCTATGGATTCAAGACAGATGGAGTATTCCAGACTCAAGATGAGATTGATAATTACAAGAACAATGGGCAGGTTGTCATGCCAGGCGCAAAACCGGGCGATTTGAAGTTCCAAGACCTAAACAAAGATGGTAAATTGGATGACGAGGATCGTACGATGACAGGAAATCCGCATCCGGACTTCACTTTTGGCCTTACCTTAGGGGCAGAATGGAAGGGATTTGATTTCACAGCCTTCTTCCAAGGTTCCGTAGGCAACGACCTCCTGAACATCTTGAAATATGACATCTATTCAGGAACCGGTTGGTACAACGCTCCTAAAGACATCTTAACTACTTTCTGGAATGGGCCAGGTAGTACAAACAAGAATTTCGCCATCGACGCAGATAGCCGTATGAATCTTGAAATGTCTGATTGGTATGTCGAAAACGGTTCTTATGTACGTTTGAAGAACTTACAGATTGGTTATACCCTCCCGTCTTCGCTAACAAAAAAGATCACGCTCAACAATCTTCGCGTTTTTGTAGCGGCACAGAACTTATTTACGATCACCGGTTATTCCGGACTTGATCCCGAAATCGGAGAGATCAACAACAATCCGCAATATAAAGGTTGCGACATGGGATTCTATCCACAAGCAAGGACATTTATGTTCGGTATTAGTATGAAACTATAATTTAAATTCGGATACATTATGAAATCAATAATAAAAACAGGAAAGATATTCGCTTTTGTTCTAAGCATCAATGCCCTCACAATTAGCTGTAATAGTGATTTCCTAGAAAGACCCACTTTGGGTAATTTGGATGAAGAGACCTATTTAAGTACCGAAGACGCAGGTTTCAAGTTATTGGTAAACTGTTACCAGCCAATATGGAACCAATGGGATTATCAAACCATGAAATTCGATATTGGAGATCAATTGACAGACGATTGCGCCAAAGGAGGTTCCGATGCAGGTGACCGTTCCGCCATCACGGAGATCAGCCGAGGTAATCCGATCGCTACCAGTAGCCTGCTTACGCAGCTTTGGGATCATCGTTATAAACAAGCGATCTCTCCTTGTAACGTATTTTTATCACTAATCACTCCAGAGACACAATTGATTCAATCCGGAGGAGCTTTAGTAAGTACCGAGGTTAAACAAAGATGGATAGCGGAAGCCCATTTCATGCGTGCATTCTACTATTTCGATCTGGCTATGATATTCGAGAACATTCCAATCATAAATAAACCATTGAACGCAACCGAGAAAGAAAGCATCACGAAAGCGAACAAGGAAGAGGTCATGCAGTTTATCCTTTCAGATTTGGCGACAGCCATTGATGAACCAAATCTTCCTAGTGCGAAAAACTTACCTAGCTCGGAAATTGGACGTGTAACAAAGGAAGCCGCAATGTCTTTCCGTGCTCGTGTAAACATGTTTTATGGTAATCTAGAAGCCGCAAAGTCTGACTTAAAGGCCGTTATAGAATCGGGATGCTATCAACTCATCGACAATTACGAGACCTTATTCAATAGTGCCTCAGAAGGATATATATCCAAAGAATCTGTCTTTATTTCTTTACGTTCTTATATCCCGAACTATACAGGTGGAAGTGTATGCCCGCAGATGAATGTAGGTCGTGCCGGGACCGGCGGTTGGGGAGGCGAATGCCCAACCAACGATTTGGTAAATGAATATGAGGTAGGTGATCCCCGTTTGGTACATACCGTATTATCCTCCGGAGACATATTCACCAAAACGGATGGAACCGAAGAGATCCACGATTATTCAGGATATGATAACTTTACGTTGCAACATAGCCGCAAGCAATATCCGGATTGGTCAAGACGGCCTATCGGCGATTTGATGAATACAGACTGGACATTCTATCATATCCGTTACGCCGACGTATTATTAATGTACGCGGAATGTTTGATTGAGACAAACGACAATAAGCAAAAAGCGGTGGACTTGATCAATGAGGTGCGTCACCGTGCTTTTGTCACCACATCCCCCACTGATAGTTATGCCAAATATCGTAAATTCAATGTTACCGAAGACAAAAAAGTGACAGAAGAAATATTTAATACGAAATACAAAGTAAAAGTATCGGATGATTTACGAAAAGCCCTCCGCCACGAACGACGTGTCGAACTAGGAGGCGAAGGACTGCGTCTGTATGATTTACTTCGTTGGGGAACTTTTGTCTCCACGATGCAAGCTTTCGGAAAAACAGCCGAAGGAAAATATTCAAGTGCCGGGACACATGTCACGGACAAGACCTATCCTTACCCCATCCCCCAAAATGAGATCGATTACGTAGGAGGAGCGTTAACTCAAAATGACAATTACTAAAGAGTAGTATTTCATATTTGTAGAAAACCGGGCTTTTTCCAAGTCCGGTTTTTTTATAAAGACTCTTTACTGGTTGGTTTTACGCAAAATATTTCCTAGTTTTGCACAATAATATACAGATTAAATAAACTGGGATATGAAGAATATAATCATTATAGCTAGTTTACTCCTTGGGATGCCGCTTATGGCACAAACCAAGGTGGTAAAAAAGAACGCCGTAAAAGCAAATAATTTCGGAATCACCTATTCGTTACCCAAAACCTCGCTGGTCGTTGATGCCGAAGTGACTAAAATCACCTGTAAAGCCGGGCCTTACTTTCAATATGCCGAGAAGTACCTAGGCGTGAAAGATGCGGTCACGGAAGATAAGATTTATTTCGATCTTGGGAAAATCAGTCTGATCAACCGGGGATTACCCGATGCGGATAATACCTATATCGTAGAATTCAAGCAAGGCACGGTCGCCCCTTACGCTTATCTTACCGAAGATGGACTATTATGCTCGATAAACGCAGAATATACACCGGTTGAATCCGAGCTAGATGCCGCAAAGAAAAATAAAGGCTCCCAACAAAAAGTGACAGACGCTTCCGTTTTCTCAGAGGAATTACTAATGGCAGGCTCCACCGCCAAACAAGCAGAGGTGGCCGCTAAACAAATTTACCGTATCCGGGAAAGCCGTTTGAACATCTTGACCGGCGAGGCGGATAATTTACCTCCCGATGGTGAAGCTATGAAGCTAGTGATCCAGCAATTGGAGGAGCAAGAAAAAGCATTAACAAACCTATTCACCGGAATCTTGACCAAAGAAACCGATCATTATGAGGTAAGTATCATCCCCCACGATAACCTAGACAAAGAAGTATTGTTCCGTTTCTCCAAGCAACTAGGCATCGTAGACGCTGACGATTTGGGCGGTACCCCTGTCTATATGAACTTGAAAGCGACAGAAAGGGCTCCGATCCTAGATGCCAAGGAAGCCGAGAAGAAAGACAAATCATTGAAAGGAATTGTCTACAATGTTCCGGGTAAAGCCAGCATAGAAATACTAATGGACAAAAAAACACTCTACAAAGGAGAGGCCCAAATCACTCAATTCGGAACACGGGAAGGACTAGCTCCTGTTATGTTTGAAGATAAGAAAGCCCCCGTCAAGGTTCTTTTCTATCCGGAAACCGGCGCCATAAAGCAAATTATTCAATAAGTATAAACTAATATTATCTAAAACACATGTTACAAGGACAACCTAAAGGTCTCTATGCCCTAGCGCTCGCAAACACGGGCGAACGCTTCGGCTATTACACTATGCTTGCGATTTTCACATTATTCTTGCAAGCGAAATTCGGCTATACGGCCGCAGAGACATCAACGATTTTCGCTAGCTTCTTAGCGTTCGTGTATTTTATGCCATTAATTGGCGGTATGATGGCCGATAAGTTCGGTTATGGAAAGATGGTTACCTCAGGTATCATCATCATGTTTGTCGGTTATCTTTTATTAGCCATCCCAACAGATGCTGCCTCGGGAAAAATCATGATGTTCGGATCGCTCGCTCTGATCGCTTGCGGTACCGGATTATTTAAAGGTAACTTACAAGTGATGGTAGGTAATCTTTATGATGCCCCGGAATACAGAAGTAAACGTGACCAAGCCTTTAGTTTATTTTATATGGCGATTAATATCGGTGCCATGTACGCACCTACGGCTGCCACAAAAATGACAGACTGGATGTTGGGTAAATACAACCTTTTCTACGAGTCACAAATTCCGGCACTCGCTCACCAATTCTTAAACGGTACAATCTCTGCGGAAAATAAAGAGGCACTCGCCGCTCTGCAAAGCGCACAAGGTTTCACCGGCGATATGGCTACGTTCTGTTCCACGTATATCGAGAAGTTGTCCGAGGCATACAACTATGGATTCGGTGTGGCTTGTATCTCATTGATCATATCGATGGCTATCTATATGGGATTCCGCTCTACCTTTAAGCATGCGGATGTCAATACCAAACAAGCAAAGGCTTCCCACGCTCCGCAAGAGGAATTGTCACCCGCCGAGACGAAACAACGTATCACCGCCTTGCTGCTGGTATTCGCCGTGGTATTGTTCTTCTGGATGGCTTTCCATCAAAACGGTCTGACGATGACGTTCTTCGCTCGCGACTATACGGCTAACCAAGTGACCGGACTGGATCGTATCGGCTTTGATGTGATTAACTTAACGTTATTGGTTATCGCCATGTATGGAGGATTCGCTATCGCACAATCCACAACAAGCAAAGGCAAAACAATCGCCAGCATCGTAACCGTGGCCGCATTAGCCGCTCTAGGTATCAAATATATGGCTATGCCGGAAACCGTAACGATCCTTCCGCAGACCTTCCAGCAATTTAACCCGTTCTTCGTGGTTGTATTGACTCCGGTATCATTGGCGATCTTTGGTTATCTGGCTAATAAGAAGAAAGAACCGTCCGCTCCCCGTAAGATCGGATTGGGTATGATGATAGCCGCTTGCGGTTTCTTGATCTTGGCGATCGGTTCTATGGGTTTGCCTACACCGGACGCTTTAGCGGCAGATAGCAAATTGCAGGTATTGGTTTCTCCGAACTGGTTGATCTCGACTTATCTGGTATTGACCTTCGCTGAATTATTGCTTTCTCCGATGGGTATCTCTTTCGTATCCAAAGTGGCTCCTCCTAAATACAAAGGTATGATGATGGGTGGATGGTTCGTGGCTACGGCTATCGGTAACTACCTGGTCGCTATCATCGGCTATTTGTGGGGAGGCATGCAGTTATGGATGGTATGGAGCGTATTGATCGTTCTTTGTTTACTGTCTGCATTGTTCATGTTCTCTATCATGAAGAAACTGGATAAAGTGGCTTGAGAATTGAAAATTAGAGGATGAGGAAGTTGTATACATATCGCTCGCAGGCACTCCGTTTCAGAAGATGGAGCCGGAAGGCGTATGCGGCTTTCATTAGTATACAGAGGGCTGTTACGATCGGACAATTGTCCTTTTCCGTAGCCGATCGCTTCGAGAAAAAGAATCAGTCTTTACATTCCGGAATCGGTACGTTCATGGACGGATTCTTCGAAGTGGATGAGGAAGAGAGGGAGAATACCGGGGAGGATAAATGGAGCCTTGCGACATCGTATGGACTGTGTACGGCATTACTCCCGGTATTGGCTTCTAATAAGATCGTTCATCCGGTTCATCGTGTAGCTCACTATACATTATATAATTAAATAGTAAAGGCGAGAGGTATCCGAAAGGATATTTCCCGCCTTTATTATTTCCACCCGGTTGTAGAGACGGGGTATATATACGTGAAATTATTAAATTAGAAAAAATGACAATAAAAGAAGCGAAGCTGTACATCTTAGAGGGTAGGAAGATTACAGAGGAACAAGCTTTAAGCTTGGCGAATCACCCGGACAAAGAGACGCTTTACGAGGCCGCCCACCAAGTCACCCGCCATTTTATGGGGAATAAGTTCGACACGTGTTCCATCATCAACGCCAAAAGCGGCAATTGCAGCGAGGATTGCAAATGGTGCGCACAATCGGGACATTACAAGACCCTCGTAAACTTATATCCTTTGCTTCCGGCCAAGGAGTGTGTCCGCCATGCGGTATACAACCGAAAACAAGGCATTCGGCGTTTTGCCTTGGTGACCAGTGGCAAGCGAGTATCGGACAAAGAAATGGAACAGATCGCCGATACGATCCGGCAAATCAAGCGGCAATGCGATATTAAATGCTGCGCCTCCATGGGATTACTCACCCGCTCCCAACTCCAATCGCTTTACGATAGCGGAGTGGAGAACTATCACTGCAATATCGAGACTGCCCCTTCCTATTTCCGTCAGCTCTGTTCCACGCATACAATCGAACAGAAAATGGAAACCATACATACCGCCCGGGAAATCGGTTTCCGTATCTGTTGCGGTGGTATTATCGGTATGGGCGAGACGATGAAGGAGCGAATCGAGATGGCTTGTTTCCTACGGAAAGAAGGTATCTTATCCATCCCTCTCAATTTATTACAGCCGATACCGGGAACTCCTATGGAGCATATACGGATCTTACAAGAAGAGGAATGGCTGACAACGATCGCCCTTTTCCGCCTGATCAATCCAAACGCATTTCTCCGTTTCTCCGGTGGACGGGCACAATTAAGCGAGGCCACGCAACGGAAATCCCTATATATCGGGATTAACTCCGCGATCATCGGAGACTTATTAACGACTATCGGAAGCAAGGTAGAAGAAGACAAAGTCTTATTTACCTCCGAAGGCTATTCACTCACCGCAAACACCGATTGGGAAAAATGACAACAAACGAACTTTTACAATACGACCGGGATCATCTATGGCATCCCTACACCTCGACCATCGATCCACTTCCCGTCTATCCGGTATCCAAAGCGGAGGGCGTAACGATAACCCTTGCGGACGGCAGGAAGTTAATAGACGGAATGTCTTCTTGGTGGGCGGCAGTCCACGGATACAACCATCCGGTACTTAATGCGGCGGCTAAAACCCAACTAGATAAGATGAGCCATATCATGTTCGGGGGATTCACACACGAGCCGGCCGTCGAGTTGGCCGCTAAATTACTACCGCTATTGCCCCCTTCCCTAGAAAAGATATTCCTAGCGGATAGCGGCTCGGTAGCCGTAGAGGTAGCCTTAAAGATGGCGATCCAATACTGGCAGTCCAAAGGCATAACGGGAAAACATACCTTCGCCACGATCCGTAGCGGTTATCACGGGGATACTTGGCACGCCATGTCGGTATGCGATCCGGTGACGGGTATGCATGGGATCTTCTCAGGAAGCCTACCCATCCAATACTTCATACCCCAACCTTCGGTCCGGTTCGGCGAGGAATGGAGAGAGGAGGCCATAGCCCCTTTACGGGATTTATTAGAACGACACGCCGACGAGATCGCCGCCTTGATCTTGGAACCGATCGTACAAGGAGCCGGAGGCATGTATTTCTATTCCCCCACTTTCCTTGTTCGTGCCCGGGAACTTTGCGAGCGGTATAACGTCTTATTGATATTCGACGAGATAGCGACCGGCTTCGGGCGTACCGGAAAGTTGTTCGCATGGGAACATGCGGGAGTCGAACCCGATATCATGTGTATCGGAAAGGCATTGACGGGAGGTTATCTTACGCTTTCTGCCACAATTACGACAAAGCCGATAGCCGACACGATCTGTTCCGGCGAGGCGGGATGCTTTATGCATGGACCTACGTTTATGGGAAATCCCTTGGCATGCGCTATCGCTTCGGCCTCGATCTCATTATTGACCGCCAGTCATTGGCAGGAGAAAGTGAAGCTTATAGAGGAGCAATTACGAGCGGAATTAGCGCCGGCCGCCGAGCTGCCCAAGGTCGCTGAGGTACGGGTATTGGGGGCGATCGGGGTGATCGAGATGAAGCATCCGGTAGATATGGCGGTATTGCAACGCCGCTTCGTAGAGGAAGGGATATGGGTACGTCCGTTCGGACGACTGGTTTACCTCATGCCGCCTTTCATTATCTCCACGAATGAACTATCCAAACTAACCTCCGGATTATTGAGAGTATTAACGCATAATTAACATATCTACAACCGGGTAATATATAAATAGATGAAATCATACAACGAGCAACTTACGGCTTTACGGGCCTCCGGGAATCTTAGGCACCTACCGGAAGTCGAGCATCAAGGAATATGGATATTAAAAGAGGGAATGCGTATGCTGAATCTCTCTTCCAACGATTATCTTGGATTAGCCAGCCGGCAGGATTTACAAGAGGAGTTTCAAGCATCCACACAAGACCGCTTCTATCCCTACTCCTCCTCATCATCCCGCTTGCTGACGGGTAATTTCTCCGTATATACGAAACTGGAGAAACAGATCGCCCGCTCCTTCGACCGGGAAGCCGCATTGATCTTCAACAGCGGCTATCATGCCAATACCGGAATCCTCCCAGCCTTAGCCGATAAACAGACCTTATTACTCGCCGACAAGCTGGTACACGCCAGCATCATCGATGGCATCTTATTGAGTGGCTCCCCTTTCCTCCGTTACCGCCACAACGACTATGATCAACTGGAACGCCTCGTACAAAAGAATGCCAGTCAATACGAGACGATCATCATCCTGACCGAAAGCATTTTCAGCATGGACGGGGATGTAGCGGACTTAAACCGCCTGATAGCTATCAAAAGGCAATATCCCCATATCCTATTGTACGTAGACGAGGCTCACGCCATCGGAGCCCGTGGAAAGATGGGGCTAGGTATCGCCGAGGAACAAGGCTGTATCCAAGAGATCGATCTATTGGTCGGTACTTTCGGCAAGGCGTTAGCGTCTATGGGGGCCTATTTGGTTTGTTCCCGTACGATACGAGAATATCTGGTCAACACGATGCGACCGCTCATATTCAGTACGGCCCTACCGCCGTTCCAAATCGCATGGACTTCCTTCATCTGGGAGAGACTCCCCTCGTTCACGAAGGAACGGGAGAATCTTCTAGCGTATAGCCGATTGTTAGCGGAAGCTTTAACAGGCAAAGGCGGCGAGATCAGCCAAAGCCATATCATCCCCTTCATTGTTGGAGAAAGTGAGGATTGCGTACGGAAAGCGGAAGAGCTACAACGGAAAGGTTTCTACTGTCTCCCGGTTCGCCCCCCGACAGTGCCTAAAGGCACCTCCCGTATCCGCTTCTCCCTTACGGCAAACCTCACAATAAAAAATATGCGTCAACTGATTGAGGAGGGCATTTTGACGCACCTCTAACCCCGGATAGATAATATGTATATAAATTAGATGATAGTATGTATATAGATAAAATAATAGATAAGCGATCCCCGAGTCTGATCCTCTGCCTCGCCGGCTGGTCTACCTCGCCGGCCCTTTTCCGCCATCTGGAAGTACCGGAGCGGACAGACCTATGGATTGCCTACGATTACAGGACACTTGCGTTCGAAGAGACATTCGCCCCCTATAAAGAGGTGCATCTGGTCGCTTGGTCTTTAGGCGTATGGGTAGCCACCCATCTTTGGGCAGGCCACCGATCCTTTACCACGGCGACCGCCCTGAACGGTACCCCTTCTCCCATGCACGATACGCTAGGCATCCCGACCGCGGTCTTCGAAGGAACCCTCAATCATTTCAGCGAGGAAGGTATGCGTCGCTTTAACCGCAGGATGTGCGGAGATAAGGAGACTTTCAATCGCTATTCGGAACTCTCGTCACGTCCGCTGGAGGAAATCAAGGAGGAACTGGAATCTCTATATAATCAGATCCTCCCGGAAAAGCTCGAATCAGCCGATCCGCGGATATCCGCCTTCTGGGATCAAGCCATCCTGTCCACCGAAGACAAGATATTCCCGGCAACCAACCTCCGTAACTACTGGCAAGGCCGTTGCCCTATCCAAGAGATCAAGGCGCCTCATCTTCCTTTTTACCACTATCAATCATGGAACGAACTATGGAAGTAATCGCACAAGAACGGATCCGCCGGCGTTTCAGCCAAGCGGTAAATACATATGATGATCATGCGGAAGCCCAAAAACGGATTTGCGCCCATCTGGTACAGCTATTGACCGCATACACCTCCTCCCATTTCCGCAGAGTGCTGGAAATCGGTTGCGGAAGCGGTGGATTCACCCGTTTATTAAAACAAGAATGCCAGATCGAGGAATGGATACTCAACGATCTTTGCGAGACTTGGCAAAGTGCCATCGAGGAGTTGTTCCCTTCCGCTCCTCCTCTATTCTTGCCCGGTGATGCAGAACGACTGGCTTTTCCCGGCAAGTTCGACTTGATAGCCTCGGCTTCCACTCTGCAATGGATGAAAGACCTTCCGTGTCTCCTCCATAAGCTATCGTCTATTCTATCGCCCGGGGGCGTACTGGTTTTCAACACCTTCACGCCAAGCAACCTTCACGAGATCAAGGAGCTGACCGGAGAAGGGCTCTCCTATCCTGCCACCGGACAACTAAGGGAGTGGTTATCCGCCGATTTCCAGATCGTCCATGAAGAAGAAGACAATGTTCCCTTGACCTTCCGGCATCCGCTGGAAGTGCTGAAACATCTAAAGTACACAGGTGTCACGGCCAACACCTCTTGCGTCTGGACACGGGGAAAACAGGAACGTTTCTGCCGGGATTATCAAGAGAGATTCCCCTCGGCGGAGGGTGGAGTCACATTAACTTACCGCCCACTCTATATCTTAGTGGTCAAAAGACAAAGGTAAAGTATGTCGCCTCTTTCGAGGTATTACTCCTTTCACCTATATGGTACAATCGTATCACAGACGTGAAACGATCTTTTCACCTTGGTGATACGTTCTTTTCACAAGGGTGAAAAGATCAATAGTACGGGAGAAAAGGAATAAATAGCTTAGAGACAAGGGATAATATCCATAGATACAAAAGATAAATCAAGCAACTATTTTAACAACAGAACAATGAATAATCAAACGAAAGAAAACGTCTTATTTATCTCCGGCATAGACACGAACGTCGGAAAGACCGTAGCCACCGGTATGATCGCCAAGGCTTTGGCGAAAGCCGGAAAGAAAGTGATCACCCAGAAGATGATACAGACCGGATGCGAGAACATATCGGAGGATATCGAGGCACACCGCCAGATACAAGGGATCCCCTTTACCGACGAGGATACGCAAGGGCTGACTTGCCCTTATATCTTCACCTATCCCTGCTCTCCTCATATGGCGGCGGCGAAAGATGGAAGACGTATCGATTTAGACACGATCACCCAAGCCACCCGGCGATTGCGAGAGACCTACGAATATGTATTACTGGAAGGAGCCGGAGGACTGATGGTTCCGAACGACATGGAATCCCTTACGATCGATTATGTGAAGGAACAGGCCTATCCCTTGATACTAGTCACATCTGGCAAGCTGGGAAGTATCAATCATACTTTGCTTAGCTTGTACGCCTGCGAGCGGTACGGTATCGAGGTAAAAGCCATCGTCTACAACCAATATCCAAGCATCGACCCCTTGATCGAGACGAATACCTTGGAGTATCTAAAGACCAAATTCCCGGAGATCCCCTTAATCCTCCTTCCGGAAATGACAAAGGGAAGCGAGGGGTTTCCCGATATTCGACCGTTGCTTTAACGCCCTATCAAGCCGGATCAGGAAATAGATCCAATATTTTCTGATCCGCTTTTCTCCGGATCTCCGGCGTAATGCCATCCTTCACCATTTTCAATACGAAAGTCATCACCGCCACATCGTCCGTGAAGCCGATAATGGGTAGTACGCTCTCCGGGATCAAGTCGAAAGGTAATATAAAGTATCCTAAAGCCCCGACTATATAAGCCTTATGTTGAAGCGGCACCTTTTCATCCTGCAACATATAATACAACGTGAAGACAGGACGCAATACCGTCGCCCCCACTTTCTTCGCTACCCGCTCTATCTTCCTCCAGAAGCTCTTTTCCGAGAAATAAGTCCCATATCTTTGTATCTCATGTACTTCCTCGAAAGGAACATCCTCAATCTTTCTTGTGTCCATAAACGAATCCTATTAAATCATCTTTCACAAAGATAACAAGTGGCGCAGAAAAATCGCACATGAAATGAGGAAATATTACACAATGACCTCCATACCCGTATTCAAAGCTTTCCGTAATAATCTCATAAGATTCGTTTTGTTACTCCAACGAATACAGGCAACAAAATAGTAACAAAACAAACGTATCTATTAGACTAAACAAGGAATATAAAGGTTCACTATTTCATCTCATTTTTTCTTTTCCTCCACAATTGATAGCTATTGAATATGTTCTGCCACAGTACGTAGCTCCCGGGACCAATAGAAGATAAGGGGTTCAAATAGGTGTAAGACATCCAGATCGCCAACACGGTATTTTTTTGTCCCAAGGCTTGTCCTGCGCTAATACGGTCATCGCATCTCGTGCCGATACGTTTTCCCAAATAAAATTGGACGATACAGGTTATCAAGCCTCCTAAAGCGATCAGGATTTCTACATAAATCTCCGCCTCGCTATTGGCCAAGGACTTCACGGTCTGCCCGGTCACGATAGCCAAAGCTACGGCCCACAGGTAAAAAGCCATATCCCGAAACCCCGCAAGAAAACGATGGATAGACGGCATGAACCTGCGCAAGAATAAAGCGAGGAGAAACGGGAATAGCAGCAAAGGGAAAACTTTTCCTAATATCTTCAAGAACGCGGCAAAGAAAGTGATCTCGGCATGCGGCTCCACTAATGGGAAGACCAACGGCACGACAATCGCCGCCAATAGATTCGATAATAAGGTATAAGTAGTCAGACTAGAGGCGCTTCCCCCTAATTTCCCTGTAATCACGGCCGCCGCCGTAGCAGTCGGGCAAATCAGGCAGACCATCGCTCCCTCAAACACGTCCCGGTATTCCTCTCTCATTGGCAACCAGAGCAATAAGGCTGCAAGTACCAAACTAGAAACCGCTTGGATAAGCAATAGCCAACCGTGCCAAGGACTGGGCATTAATTCCCGCACAGAGATCTTACAGAAGGTCAGGAGCAGCTGGGCAAAAATCAAAAAGGGCGTCAGATACGCTATCAAAGTGTACATGAACGGCTTTGTAGGCGCCAGAAAAGCAACATTGGCGAAAACAAAATGCCCTATCGCACCCGCTAACATGGAAATAGGGAGTGTCCATGTCTTGAAGAATTTCAACATAACACCGATTCTTTTAATTCGGGATGCAAAATAACATCTTTACATCGAAAGAGGCAAACAAAAACATCCCTATTGTTGACACTATCACCTAAAACAGTCGAAGGCTACAAGAAAAGGGACTGGGTCGTGATTCTTTTTCACGGCTCAGTCCCCCCCTCGATTATTCTATGACCAGATCGCCAGTTATTATCTCAACGGGATATATTGTACAAACGCCTCGATAGCCTCATAAGAAGCTAAACCTAATTGGCGATACAACTCAGCGGTAGCACGGTTACGGTCTTCGGCACGTTGCCAGAACAGACGCTCATCGTCACCTAGATACGGAGCACTCTCGGCCTGCGATTGATGCTTCAAGATAGCGTTACGTTTGAAGCGCAACTCCTCCGGACTGATAGGTACGGCCATCTCGATATGGTCCATTTCCCATTCTGCCCATGCGCCACGATACATCCATACACGGCAATTCTTCATCCACTCCTCGTCTTTCACCTCGTCGATAGCGGCAAGGACGGCATCCAGACAAACCTTGTGGGTTCCGTGCGGGTCGGCCAAGTCACCAGCCACAAACATCTCATCCGGCTTGATCTCCAGCAACAAAGCCTTCACGACGTCCTTATCGACCTCGCTCAGCTCATTTTTCTTCACCAAACCCGTCTCATAGAACGGAAGGTCCAAGAAATGCACATGATCGTCCTTCACGCCCGAGTAGCGGCAACCATGACGGGCTTCCTCACGACGGATCGTTCCTTTCATAAAGAGAACATCCTTTCTCTCCGGCTCGCCATTCTCCACCTTCTCGTAACGCAGGTAATTGATGATCTCGTTCGCTTTATCCTTCACGGCCGATTCTGGAGAGTATTTCTCGCATACATCACGCAAATACTCGCAATAACGGATTACCTCCTCGTCGCCTACGGCGATATTACCGGAAGTCTCGTAAGCCACATGCACATCATGATGCTGGTCGCACAGACGACGCAAGGTTCCGCCCATGGAGATCACGTCGTCATCCGGATGCGGACTGAACACGATCACCTTTTTCGGATACGGGGTGGCACGCTCCGGACGATTAGAATCGTCAGCGTTCGGCTTACCGCCCGGCCATCCTGTGATCGTATGCTGGATATCGTTGAATATTTTGATATTTACATTATACGCCGAACCATAGAGGGCCAACAACTCGCCCAATCCGTGCTCGCTATAATCCTTGTTTGTCAATTTCAAGATCGGTTTGTCCGTCAATTGACACAACCAAACGATCGCACGGCGGATCAACTTATTATCCCACTCGCAGCTAGTCACCAACCAAGGATGGCTGATTCGGGTCAAATCGTAAGCGGCGGAAAGATCGATCACGACCTTGGCGTTCGGATGATTCTGTAAATAGCTGGAAGGAACGGCATCGCTGACCTTACCCTCAACAGTCTTAGCGATAATGCTAGCCTTATCCTCTCCCCAAGCCATCAAGATCACGCTGCGGGCGTTCATCATCGTTGAGATACCCATCGTGATGATACCTGCCGGGACATTCTCCTGCGAAGGGAACGTACGGGCAGCCTCCTTACGAGAAGCGCCTTCCAACAAGACCATACGGGTACGTGAGCTAATCGTTGTTCCACTCACGTTGAACATGATATTACTGGAGTTACCGATACCTAGCAACATGCAATCGATGCCTCCCACGGATTGGATCGTCTCCTCATACTGGCGACAGAAATCCAGGATAGCGTCTTTCGGCATGCTTCCATCCGGACAATAGATATTCGCCGGATCGATATCGATCTGATCGAACAGCTCCTCTTTCAGGCGAGCCTGATTTCCGGCGCTGGGATTAGTCAAGGGGTAAAACTCATATTCCACGAAAGCGATCACGTTGCGGAAACTTAATTTCTCCTCTTTATGCATACGGATCAACTCCTTGTAAACGCTTAACGGAGAACGTCCACCAGGTAAAGCGATCACGAAGGGCTTACCAATATCTTGTTTTTTACGGATTTGTGTTGCTATCTCTTTAGCGACAGCGAAAGAACCTTCCTCGGCCGATTCGTAAATGTTTGTCGGAATCTTTTCCAAACGAGTTAAAACAGAATGCTCAAAAGCATTTTCCGGGCGATAATACCGCAACGGTATACGCGTCAGAGTAATTTGAGAACTAAGGTTCGTTTTCATGTTTAATTATTGATATTAGTATTACAATCTTACTTGAATCACAAATATAGGAAATAAGTACTGATTTTGTCATACGTTGATAGAACAAATTTATTAGCCGAAAGGTTTGATCTATATCGTCTAAAAATAAAAAAGGACTGTCCGCTGAGACAGTCCCTTCCTTTATTATTAACGAGCTTAGACCAATGTATTTGTCTCCGGGACTAAATTACCCATGCTCCATACCGCACGCACATTCAACTTACGATCCAAAATCACGATATCAGCATCCTTTCCTCTTTGCAAGGTTCCTGTGCGATCGCTTACCCCCATCAGGCGAGCCGGGGTCTCGGAAGCCATGCGGACAGCGTCGGCCAAAGGAATATCGGCCTTCTGTACCATGGTACGCACCAGTACGTCCATCGTAGCGATACTTCCCACCAAGGAGGAGTGATCCGCCAACTTGCAAACACCATCCTCGATGATAACGCGGGGATCAGATAAAGGCTTACCCTCATTGGCGGCGCAAGAAAGAGCGTCCGTAACCAAGCAAGTACGTTCCACTCCTTTCAGCTTATAGACCAACCGGAGGATCGTAGAAGGTAAATGGCACCCATCAGCGATCACCTCTACCGTCATATCGTCCATCAAGAAAACACTTTCCACCGTTCCCTCGTATTTATATTCCCGACGTTTATGGAAGCCAGGCATGGCGTTATAGAAATGAGCCGCATGCGTGAAACCGGCGTTGTAAGCGGTCTTGATATCATCAAACTCCGCTTCCGTATGCGAGATAGCGGGCAGGATTCCCCTCGACTTCAGGTATTGGGCGAACTCAAGCGTACCCGGTATCTCCGGGCTGGAATCCCAACGCTTGATACAATCCGTACGTTCCAATATCTCTTTATATTCTTTCGGGTCGGCGGGATTCTCCTTATCAATAAATAAACTCGCCGCCATCTTCGGATTCAAATACGGTCCCTCGATATGCAATCCCAAGATAGGACCCTCTTTTTTCCTCATCATTTCCTCGCATACGGTTACCGCCTTATCAATCACCCCGATTTCCGGAGCCAACACGGTAGGGAATATCGTCGTGGCCCCATGCTTCAGATGGGCCGCTACCGCACCATGGAAAGCCTCTTCCGTACATTCGGAGAAGTCGAAGCCCCCGCCGCCATGGATATTCATCGCCACGAAACCGGGAACTATAGACATCCCTTTCGCGTCCACCACCTTGGCACCAATCACCGCTAAATCGCTATTTGTAACCTCTAAAATCTTCCCGTCACTAATCAATATGGAACCATCCTTCATCCATCCTTGCGGCGTAAGGATATGGCCATTTATAATCTGTGTCAACATAATCGTTCTTGTTTAGAATAGTTTATTCGTACCTTCAACCAACGTCCCCATCGCCCATACGGCACGTATATTTAAGTCGCGGTCGTACAACACGATATCAGCGTCTTTGCCCCGCTGCAAGGTTCCCTTACGATCGGATACGCCCATGATACGGGCGGGAGTCTCCGAGGCCATACGCACGGCATCCTCCAAAGGGATCTCGGCCTTCTGCACCATCGTACGGATCAAGCGGTCCATCGTAGCGACACTACCCGCCAATGCCGAACGGTCGGCCAACTTACATACACCATCCTCAATGATGACACGCGGATCGAAAGCGACTTGGCTATCACTGGCGGCGCAAGCCAAGGCATCTGTGATCAAGCAAGTACGTTCCACGCCCTTTATCTTATAGACCAAACGGAGGATCGTAGGCGGCACATGAATACCATCGGCCACGACCTCAACGGTCATATCATCGAGCAGATAGATACTTTCCACCGTTCCCTCATATTTATACTCGCGGCGTTTATGGAAACCCGGCATGGCGTTATAGAAATGGGTAGCATGGGTATAACCTACCTCATAGGCGGTCAAGATATCCTCAAACTCGGCTTGGGTATGCCCTACCGAGGCGAGTACGCCTTTCGAGGTGATATATTTACCGAACTGCATCGCTCCCGGAAGTTCCGGAGCGGCGTCCCAGCGCTTGATACAATGCGTTTCCTCCAACAAAGGGATATATTCCTCGGGATCGGGATTCTTGATGTTCTCCGGGATTTGGCCGCCGGCCATTTTCATATTGAAATAATGTCCTTCCAAATGAAGCCCCAGAACCGGGCTATCTTTCTCGGCCATCAGTTTCTCGGTAGTCTCGGCGGCGGCACGGATCATCGGGATGGTAGAAGAGGATAAGGTGGGGAAGATACTGGTCGTACCGTGTTTCATATGCGTGGCTACCGCCGCACGGAAAGCGTCCTCGGTGCCCTCCATAAAATCACGGCCTCCACCTCCATGCACGTGAATTTCCACGCCACCGGGGACGATGTACATACCTTTGGCGTCTATCAAGGTTGCCCCCACTACCGCTAAGTCGCAGTTTGTTACTTCTAAAATCTTACCGTCGCTTATCAATACCGACCCGTCTTTCAGCCAGCCTTGCGGGGTAAGAATCTTTCCATTAATGATCTGAGTTAACATGATATGAGTTTTAAGCTTTCGCGTTCTTTTAAGTTCACAAAGTTAACGACTTTTCATTACAACAAACCACCTATTTATAGTTATTTTCGCCTCGAAAGGAAATAAAATCCACTAAGTCCCATCATCCTTTCACGATTCTCTCCTCAAGGCTCACTCGACATTTATCGGGAATTCACACACTTTGACGCTTACCTTAGGGGAATATACACCGACCCGCTGTCGATAGTCTTAAAGATTCGTCCGTATTCTTGCGTTATAATTATTTCATTCTCTAAAAGATAAGCATACATTCTTCGTTCAGTGCCAGCGAACGATCATTCGGCGGCACTGAACGATCATTCGCCGCCGCCGAACGATCGTTCGCTGTCGCTAAATGAAGTATATATTAGGTTACGAGGGATTTTCCATAAGGTTCAAGAAATATTTGTTTCGGTTTGTCTTGGCTTTTATCCCTATGGATTGGAAGAGAATAGCCCTTGCGGACAGTATCGGTTGAACCCATAATAGGCTACAACATACTAATTAAGAGAAGACAGCTCTTCCAACTCCATGGTACGTTCCGTCCAAAGATCCATCGCATCGGATAGCTCTTTTTTCATGGCGGAATACTCGCTATATAGGGAGACATCCGATGCACCCTCAGGCGTAGCCAACTTCGCCTCGATAGCCGCCATGAAAGCCTCAAGCTCCGAGATACGGGCCTCGGCCTCGGCTACAGCCTTCTCCGCCTTCTTAATCGCCTTGCTCTGCTCCTTTCGGGCCTCATAGGAGAGTTTATTCTGGGAAGGTTGCGCCCCCGAGATACTTGCGGCAGGGGTGTTCATCTGCGAAGAACGCTCCAATTCTCGTAAGCTATCCATCTTCTTATGTTCCAGAAAATCATAGATACCACCTAAATGCTCTATCACCCTCTGGTTTCCGAACTCATAGACCTTATCTACTAGGCCGTCGAGAAACTCACGGTCGTGAGAGACGATGATCACGGTTCCGTCGAACTCCTTCAAGGCGTCCTTCAATACATCTTTCGAGCGCATATCCAAATGGTTTGTCGGTTCATCGAGAATCAGCAGGTTGACCGGCTCCAATAACAAGCGGATCATCGCCAAACGAGTACGCTCGCCACCCGACAGGACTTTCACCTTCTTATCGGAGGCCTCGCCACCAAACATAAAGGCACCTAATATATCACGGATCTTCAAACGAATATCCCCTTGGGCTACGTAATCGATCGTATCGAAAACGGTAAGGTTCTCGTTCAATAGCTGCGCTTGGTTTTGGGCGAAGTAACCTATTTTCACATTATGACCCAACTGTAGCTTACCGGTATAATCGGTGATCTCGTTCATGATACATTTCACGAGCGTAGATTTACCCTCACCGTTCTTACCCACGAAAGCCACCTTGTCACCCCGGTTGATCGTTAATGTCACATGCTCGAAGATCACGTGATCGCCATACCTTTTCGCCACTTCCTCGCAAATAACCGGATAAGAGCCGGAACGTGGGGCAGGTGGGAACTTCAACCGTAGCATGGCGCTATCCACCTCGTCCACCTCGATGCGCTCCACCTTCTCCAATTGCTTTATGCGGGATTGTACTTGCACGGATTTCGTCGCCTTATAACGGAAACGCTCGATGAAAGCTTCCGTATCGGCCAGTTTCTTCTGTTGGTTCTCATAAGCCCGCAACTGCTGCTCACGACGTTCTTGTCGGAGCACTACGTACTCCGAGTATTTCACCTTATAATCATAGATGTTTCCCAACTCGATCTCCAGGGTACGAAACGTGGTATTGTCGATGAAAGCCCGGTCATGCGATACCAAGATCACAGCATTGGCACGAGTTGCGATAAAGTTCTCCAACCATTGGATAGACTCGATGTCCAAGTGGTTCGTCGGCTCATCCAGTAACAAGACATCCGGCTGGCGGAGCAAAAGCTTAGCTAGTTCGATACGCATACGCCATCCACCGCTAAACTCGGAAGTAGGACGATCGAAGTCCTCACGGGAGAAGCCTAGTCCGACCAACGTACGTTCCAGCTCTGCGTGATAGTTATTGCCGCCCATCATCTGAAAATGCTCGGTCAAATAAGTGACACGGTCTATCACCTTTTGATAGCCTTCCGACTCGTAATCCGTACGCTCCGCCAATTGGGTATTCAGGCGGTTGATCTCCTCCTCCATCTCATGGATATGCTCGAAAGCGCACTCCGCCTCCTCCCGTACCGTACGGGTATCGGCCAATTGCATATGCTGCGGCAAGTATCCGATAGTAATATCTTTCGGCACGCTAACGGTTCCAGAGGTGGGTGATTGCAGACCGGCGAATATCTTCAACATCGTTGATTTACCCGCTCCATTCTTGCCCACCAGGGCTATACGATCCTTCTTGTTTACTACAAATGAAATGTCATCAAAAAGCGTAAAACCGCCAAACTCAACTGTTAGTCCTTCAACCGAAATCATGCTATCTCTTTATTTATGACCACAAAGATACAACAGTTCAAGGTTTACTCACAAACTTTTCAATTAATATCATCACATCCTTATGCAACGGAAGGGCCGGATCGGTATAGGTAGCCATCTGTTTTTGCTGGTCCATCGTATCGCAAGTCTTCATCAGATGGTTCATATTCCTGATCAAATAGTAATCGGCCGAAGGCTGGGCTTGCCTCAATAGTTCGGCGTCTTTTACTGATACTTGTATATCCTTATCCCCTTGCAAGATCAACACCGGTTTTTTTAGTTTCTTGATGATTTCCTGCGGATTATACGTATACCATGAGATCATATAAGGCTGTACCGACGAACGGAACAAGGCTTGTAAGCCGATCGGCACGTCCGGCACGAGCTTCCCTTCCTTCAAGGATGTGTTTATAGACTTTACCATGTCCCGGATCACTTCCGGCTGACCTGCCATTTGCTCCTCCACGATCTCATAGGCCGGACGACCCGCACCCGCCACCGAAATGTATCCTTTCACTTTCGAATTATCGACAGAAGTTACCATACCGACCAACGCTCCCTCGCTATGTCCCAACACATAAATACCGGAGATCCGTTTATCATTGCTTAAATAATCGATCCAGCCTTGCGCATCCTTAATCCCATCCTCGAAACGCATGGAATACTCATCCTTTCCCGCCGAGGCGCTGGAAGCGATACCCCGTTTGTCATACCGCAAGGAAGCGATACCTTTTCCCGCTAGCCCTTCCGCCAAGTATTTAAGGGAGTTATTCTTACCCGGCAAGACCTCAGAGTTCCCGTCCATATCCGTAGGACCGGAACCAGCTATCATCAATACGACCGGATAACCGGACTCTTGATTGGGAGTTACCAACTTTCCTTTTAATGTCCCGGTAGACGTATTCAGCGCAACCGGACGCTCGTTCAACCGTACAGGCAATTGCGGCAAACAATACAAGGGCACAAGAAGAAAGCAAGCAAAAGCTATCAATCTCTTTTTCATAACGGAATCAATTTATACTTTAAGCACGTGAGATATTCCATTTCAACATCCGCCAAATATAACTAAAAAAGGGGAAAACCTCTCGGCCTTCCCCCCTTCTTTATCTAACATCTTATAGGAATTTAATACCCCGGATTCTGTTCCAAGTTCGGATTCTTGTCGATACTTCCTTGAGGTATCGGCAAATAACGGTTACGAGAAGTGAAAGAACGATTCTCAATCACCGCCGTACTGGTTACCGTGGCACGTGTACCCGGATCAACTTCTGCCTCATCGACAGTACCCTCTATACGAAGCAAATTTCCGTTCATCACCTTCTCCGCCAACATCTTTCCATTTTCTTTCCAACGGATGATATCCGCACGGCGCAAGCCCTCGCCAGCCAACTCAACTGTACGCTCGCGGTGGATCAACTCTCTAAGCTTATCTTTCGTAGCATACTTAGCTCTATCCACGGCCGGCATCCCCGCACGTTGACGAACCTGATTCAAATAGCCGTAAATATCATCAGAAGGACCATTCAATTCATTGGCAGCTTCCGCATACGATAACAAGACCTCCGCATAACGGAAAACGATCGGGCACGCACCAGAGCTCCATATGTTCCCATATTGCTCCATCGGATCCAAATACTTCGCCCATGACAAAGCGGTCTTTGAGGCATTATCCGTATAAGTCGGGAAATTCTTGTTCTCACTTCCATCTGCCAAAATCTTATCCAAGGTATTAATGACAGATCCCCTAAAATCACGTCCTGGATATAATATGGTCATAGCCATACGCGGGTCGCGGTTAGCGAACGGATGTTTCGCATCGTACAGGCTCGACTCCTCTTTCGTCAAGCCATCGGACATCTCGTACATATCAACCAGATTCTGGGTCGGCACAATAGAAGACCATCCTCCTTCGGCATTGTTATACATCTGTCCGATCGTACCCAACCCATGCGTATTCTCTATATGTTGGTCTGCCAAGATAATCTCTTTGGAATCCACGCCCGATAGCTTAAACAAGTTCGTATAATCAGCATCCAACTCATATTGCTTTAAGTCGATGATCGCCTTTGCCGCATCTTTAGCCTTCTGCCAATCTCCGTAATACAAGGCCTCACGCATCTGGAGTGCCAAAACCGCCCCCTTAGCCATGAATCCGCGAGCGGCCGGTACGTCAGCGATACCCGCCAACGCCTCATTCAAATCTTTCGCTATATACTCGCGGACTTCTTGCTCGCTATTCCGTTTCACTTTCGCCTCATCCGCACTCGTATAGGAATCAATGATAGGAACACCTCCATAATTCCAGTTCATGACAAAATAACGATAAGCACGTATAGCCTTAGCCTGCGCTACATAATCATTTTTGACGGCCTCGTTCGAAAACGTCACTTGATCGACATTCTCCAAAAAAGTATTCGCCCGGCGAATCGAAGTATAGCTATAAAAACTAGCCCCCGTGTTAGAACTGGACAATGAGCCATCCCCCCAAGGGCGATATCCCTCCCAAGGGAAGTTGTTGTAACCTATGTCTGACCCACAATCCAAATAAAGCAAGGCATTACCATCCAACAAACCCCGATAACAAGCAACGATAAAACCACGTGCGTCCGACTCTGTCTGCCAAGCGGTAGAAGGTGCCAATTGATCCTTAGGCACCGTATCCAAAAAATCGGAACAGGAGGAAGACATGACAGCCATACCCGCTGCCAATAAATATATTGATAATCGTTTCATAAAATCCTTATAATTTTTGCATGAATAACTTAGAATGTCACATTTACACCAAATGAATTCGTCATAATCAACGGATAACTAGATAAACGAGAACTTACGGTCTCCGGATCCACATTTAACGGCATGGAATCGATCGTGAACAGGTTCTCCGCGGAATAATAGATACGCACGTTCGACAAGCCAATCGCACTTAAGACATTCTTCGGAAGCGTATACCCCAATTGCAAAGTCTTTAAGCGAAGGTAGCTCGTATTGATCACCCAGAAATCAGACATCACGGTAGAAGCCTCGCTTGGAGACTTACGAGACTCCGCTACACGCGGCATGCTAGCATTCGGGTTGGAAGGAGTCCAGCTATCCAACCAAGCAGTGGAAGGATGTCCCGCACTACCCGAAAACTCACCGAACGCCTCTTTCGTAAAGGAACGGCCCACATTACCTGCTCCCGCAAAGTTCAAGGTAAGGTCAAATGCTTTATAGCCCACATTCACGTTCAAACCAAAAGTGACAATCGGGTTAACAGTTTTAGACAAGACTCGATCGTCGGCTGTGATCTTGCCATCGCCATTCGTATCCTCATACCGCAAGTCTCCTGCCTGGAATTTCTGTCCGAACGGATAACCATCCTGTCCGGCATACTTATCCATCCATTGCTGCGCTTCCTCATTCGATTGGAAGAAGCCGTTCGCCTTATATACATAATAAGAATCGATCGGTTTCCCTACGAAACGCCACAAATCGCCATCGTCCGGATTCGTCATACGATCCACGCCGCCTAAATCCTCGATCTTATTCTTGTTATAGGCCATGTTACCGATCACGCTCAACGACCAATCATCCCATTTATTGTTATAGCCTAACTGCACCTCAACACCTCTGTTTCGCATAGAACCTACATTATCAAAATAAGGATCCAAGCCGAACTCTGTCGGAACAGGTACCTCCATGATAATATCCGTTGTCTTGCGGTCATAATAATCGAACGAGAAAGTCACATGCTTAATCACAGCATCCAGACCCCATCCCCAAGTAGTAGATTTCTCCCACGAAAGATCCTCGATCCGATAGGCTTTCTGATAATAACCCGTAGCCAAGCTGCCACCGATAGGATAACTTCCATCCAAATTATAAGTCTGCATCCAAGGATAATACTGGTTTTCCCATGGATTGCTCTTATTCAACGCATCTTGGTTACCCAACATACCCCAAGAAGCACGAAGTTTCAAACTGCTCAACCAATCACGCGAATTTTCCATAAACGCCTCCTCGCTAATACGCCAAGCACCCGAGAAAGACGGGAAATATCCCCAACGGTGTCCTGGAGCGAAACGAGAGGATGCATCCGCACGGAAATTCGCTTCCAACAAATATTTACCCGCATAATCATAATTGATACGTCCGAAATAAGAGAGCATAGCCAACTCACGGCTCACTCCATTATTCGTCTGTGTAGAAGCTGCGCCTGCGTCCATATCCCCCAGGCTATTGCTTGGTAAATTATTACGACGCATCTGATTCTTGCTAACCTCGTATTTCTCGGCATGATAACCAACCATCGCTTTCAAGCCATGATTTCCGAAGCTCTTGCTATAATTCAGCAACGCATCAAAATTATAACGCTTCCAATTCACGAAACGCTCATCCAGATAAGTCGTACGAGAAGCGGATGCCGGATCATCGGGGATGCTCAGCACACGCTCGGTCTTCCGTTGGTCCTCATTCACATAAGCCCCCGTCACGGTCGCCTTCAAGCCCTCGATAATCTCATAGTCTACAGCCAAAGATCCGGTAAAATTCTGATTGTAGTTATCCACGGTCTGTCCGGAATCCAACCAAGCGATCGGGTTACCATCATTCGTCGCCCCATATTTGCCGTCCGCATCCTTGATAGGGATCATCGGGCTCAGGATATTCAACTGACGGATAATCTGGTCGGAAGATCCGCCATAATAACTTGCGTTCGGGTCTTTATAGTCATTCTTAATAAAAGACATATTCATACGAACGCCCAATTTCTCAGTCAACTTCATATCCAAGTTCGTACGTCCGTTAAATTGCTTACGCTCAGAATTCGGAAGGATACCCGTCTGCCCTAGATAACCAGCCGAAGCCATGTATTTCACGTTCTCCGAACCACCGGCCACGTTCACATTATGCTTATGCAACAAACCTGTACGGAAAGCAGCGTCGTTCCAATCCGTATTAGCATAAGTACCGTCCTCATATTTACGAATTTCCTCATCGCTATAACGTCCTTGCGACAAGCCATTGTTCAAATCTATTTGATTATACAAACGGGCATAATCAGCGGAACTAACCCGTTCGATCCCGGAAGTCGGGCTAGACACGCCCACATATCCGTTATAAGAAATACGAGGAGCACCGGATTTACCGCGCTTTGTCGTGATCAAGATAACACCGTTGGAAGCCTTCGAACCGTAAATAGCGGCGGAAGAAGCGTCTTTCAATACAGAAATACTCTCGATATCATTCGGGTCGATATCATTCATGGAGCCACTCTCGATACCATCGATCAGGATATACGGGCTGGCAGAGTTCAACGTACCGACACCACGGATACGGATCGTACTGCCATCCTGCCCCGGACGTCCTTGACCGGAGGTTACCGTAACACCCGGCATCATACCCTGCAAACCTTGAGACACGTTGGAGATCGGACGGTTTGTCAACTCCTTGCTATCCAATTGAGCTACCGCTCCCGACAAGTTCGCCTTCTGTTGCGTACCATAACCAACAACGACTACCTCATCCAATTTCTGGGTATCCTCTTGCAAGGAAACTTGAATAGAAGCCTCTCCATTATACTTAATCTCTTGAGTTAAATAACCAATAAAGGATACTTGAATTATATCCCCTTTCTTCACATCCAACACAAAATTACCATTCATGTCGGTTACAGTACCATTCGTAGTACCTTTTACAACTATTGACGCTCCAGCCACAGGGCCAAAACTGTCACTAACCGTTCCCTTCAAACTACCTTCTTGCTGGGAAATACCTACCCTCGGAGTTATCGCCGCACGATCAGAAGCATGAACCACACCCCCGGAACACAACGCCGCAGACAATAGAACAAAACTGACAGGTCTTACAATTTTCAACATAAGAATCGTTTTTTGTTTATTAAATAGCCGTTACTATTATAAGACTTAAGGCATACTATTTTAGATCTCGTTTCTTATAATATTCACTCTTCTAAATCATTAAATGTATAATTATAAATCCTCTGCTAACTATCATGAAAGCGATTCTTCATCGTTCTGGCGGAACTTATAATCATTAGACGGAGCAAATATAGCACTATTTTTAATTATAAAACAAAAAAGACTATTTTTTTGCATGCAATTCTAAAAAACGCCACTAGGTTTATTAAAATATTTAACAAACATTCTTTATCAACCATAATCTTTTTTAGTATGAAGCTATGAACCTCAAAAGGTATATAGTTTGAAATTCAAGCATGAAGTTATTGTATATAAGTAACAAACAGAGCTTCGCCAGGACTACGTACTTATAGAATTAAGGCTCTTATTCCATTTATTCCTTTATAAACCATTATTTATCATGAAAAAGTTGTTATCTTCGTCCCTTGTAATAACAAATTTTTAAATCATGAAAAAGAAAAGCTTAACTTTATTACTAGCGACTACGGTGGCAAGTAGTATCCTATTTTCATCCTGTATAGGATCTTTTAGTTTAACAAACAAACTTCTAACGTGGAATAGAAGCATCGACAGCAAGTTTGTTAATGAGCTAGTGTTCATTGCTTTCTGGATTGTCCCAGTTTACGAGATTTCCGCTTTGGCTGATGTCCTTGTGATCAACTCTATCGAATTTTGGAGCGGAAGCAATCCTGTAGCGGATGTAGGTAGCGTTAAAACAATCGATGGCAAAGATGGCGTTTATACTGTAGAAACAAAAGCCGACGGATATCATATCCAGAAAGAAGGCGACGAGAAAGCGGTTGATTTAGTCTTCAACGAAGCAGATCAAAGCTGGAATGTACAGGCTGACGGTGAAAGTACTAAATTATTAAAATTCAAGGGTAATGATGAAGTTGTCATGTACCTACCTGATGGTAAAGAAATGAATGTCGAGTTAAGTCAATCTGGAGTTTTAGCATTCCAGCAAGTGGCTAACGGATATTCTTACTATGCCGCTAAATAATTGGGGATTGATAACTGAAAGTTGAGAGTTACAAAGAGGAACTATTTCCTATTTTTAATTCTCAACTCTCAATTTCCAACTATTCACAATGCTAATCTAAATAAAATACGATGAATATGGACTCTATCAAGAAAATGATGCTTTCCGGAACATTAGGTTGCCTTATTTCCGGAATGGCTTATGCGGACAGTTCTTCCCCCCAACCCGCAAAACCTTATTGGCAAGACATTCAAGTCGTAGCCGTAAACAAGGAAAAACCCAGAAGCTCCTTCATGAGTTATGCAGACCGGGAAACCGCTCTCACCTCTCGATTCGAGAAAAGCCCGTATTATTCCCTATTAAACGGTACATGGAAATTTTTCTTTGTCGACTCTTATAAAGACCTTCCTCAAAACATCACAGATCCTTCCGTTAATACCTCTTCATGGGATGATATAACCGTTCCCGGAAACTGGGAAATACAAGGACATGGCATAGCCATTTATACGAATCACGGATATGAATTTAAGCCAAGGAATCCTCAACCTCCGTCATTGCCGGAAGCGAATCCGGTTGGCGTATATCGCAGAGACATCGAGATCCCCGCAGGATGGGACAACCGGGATATTTATTTACACATCGGCGGAGCTAAATCCGGCCTTTACGTATATTTAAACGGAAAAGAAGTGGGTTATAGCGAGGATTCCAAAAATCCCGCCGAGTTCTTGATCAATAAATACCTGCAACCCGGAAAGAACGTGCTTACATTAAAGATATTCCGTTGGAGCACTGGCTCTTATTTGGAATGTCAGGATTTTTGGAGAATGAGCGGTATCGAACGTGACGTATTCCTCTGGTCTCAACCCAAAGCCAGTATTCAAGATTTCCGTGTCATCTCAACCTTGGACGATACGTATACGAACGGAATCTTCAAACTGACGGTAGACTTAAAGAATCATACGCAAGAAACGAAAAACTTAAATGTCGGATATGAGCTTTTGGATGCGAAAGGTAATCTTGTGACCTCCGAGGCTAATGACATATGGGTAAGTCCCGTAGGCCCTCAAACAGCTTCTTTCGAGCATGATTTAAAGAACGTGGCCCCTTGGAGCGCCGAGCATCCGAATCTATACAAACTATTGATGACGATAAAAGAAGATGGTAAGGTAATCGAGGTAGTTCCATTCAACGTTGGTTTCCGCCGGTTCGAGATGAAGCAAATCGACCAAGTAGCGGAAAACGGAAAACCTTATACAGTCTTATTATTCAATGGACAACCGGTGAAGTTCAAGGGGGTCAATATCCATGAGCATAACCCGGAAACCGGACATTACGTAACCGAGGATATCATGCGCAAAGATTTCGAGCTGATGAAGCAAAACAATATCAACGCTGTCCGCCTATGCCACTACCCGCAAGACCGTAAATTCTATGAACTCTGCGACGAATACGGATTGTATGTTTACGATGAGGCGAATATCGAGTCTCACGGTATGTATTACAGCCTGAAAAAAGGCGGCACTTTGGGTAATAATCCGGAATGGCAGATCCCACATATGGACCGTACCATGAATATGTACGAACGAAACAAGAACTACCCGAGCGTTACTTTCTGGTCACTCGGAAACGAGGCTGGAAACGGATACAACTTCTATCAAACCTATTTATATCTGAAAGATAAGGAAATAAATGGCATGAATCGTCCGGTGAACTACGAACGTGCCCTTTGGGAATGGAATACAGATATGTATGTACCTCAATACCCGAGCGCCGAATGGTTAGAAGAAATCGGACGTAAAGGTAGCGATCGTCCGGTAGCTCCTTCGGAGTATTCACACGCGATGGGTAACTCTTCCGGTAACTTATGGGATCAATGGAAAGCGATCTATAAATACCCGAACCTGCAAGGTGGCTTCATCTGGGACTGGGTAGACCAAGGTATCTTGGAAAGAGATGATAACGGACGCGAATATTACACCTATGGTGGCGACTATGGTGTAAATGCCCCCAGTGACGGGAACTTCCTTTGCAACGGCCTGGTAAACCCGGATCGTACCCCGCATCCCGCTATGGCGGAGGTTAAATACGCCCATCAAAATATAGGGTTCGAGGCAATCGATTTAGCGAACGGTTTATTCCGCATCACGAACCGTTTCCATTTCACGAACCTAAAGAAATATATGATCCACTATAGCGTAACAGCCAATAATAAAGTTGTACGCTCCGGTAAAGTCTCTTTGGATATAGAACCCCAAGCTTCTAAGGAATTTACGGTTCCCGTAGGCAACTTAAAGCCACAAGCCGGTACGGAATATTTCGTAAACTTCAACGTAACGACCGTAGAAAAAGAACCGTTAATCCCTATCGGACACGAAATCGCTTACGATCAATTCCGCTTACCGATCGAAGGCCCCAAGAAGGCGCTTAAGACCAGCGGCCCTGAATTAACGGTTTCAACAAATGGAGATAACTTATCGGCCTCCTCCTCAAAGGTAAACTTCGTGTTCAATAAGAAGACAGGAATCGTTACCTCTTATAAAGTGGATGGTACGGAATATTTCAGCGAAGGCTTCGGTATCCAACCGAACTTCTGGCGTGCGCCGACCGATAACGACTACGGAAACGGTATGCCGAAACGCTTGCAAATATGGAAGGAGAGCAGCAAGAACTTCAACGTAACAGACGCTACCGTCACGATGGATGGCAATAACGCCGTGGTGAACGTGAACTATTTATTGCCGGCGGGAAATCTATACATTGTTAATTATACGATTTATCCTAACGGAGCTGTAAATGTCGCCGCCCATTTTACTTCCACGGATATGGACGCCGCCCAAACCGAGGTATCGGAAGCTACTCGTACGGCAACCTTCACACCGGGACGTGACGCCGCCCGTAAAGAGGCTTCCAAACTAAACGTCCCTCGTATCGGTGTTCGCTTCCGCTTGCCGGCTAGCATGAATCAAGTGGAATATTTCGGACGGGGACCTGCGGAGAACTATTGGGATAGAAACGCCGGTAGTATGATCGGCTTATATAAATCTACAGCCGATGAATTATATTTCCCATATGTACGCCCACAGGAAAACGGCCATCATACCGACACACGTTGGGTATCCATTAGCTCTGGAAAGAAAGGCTTGTTAATCCAAGCGGATAATACGATTGGATTTAACGCTTTGCGGAATTCCATTGAGGATTTCGATGATGAGGAAGCGACCGGCCTGCCCCGTCAATGGAGTAATTTCACACCGGAGCAAGTAGCGAATCATGATGAAGCTACGGCAAAGAACGTACTACGTCGCCAGCATCATATCAACGATATCACGCCTCGCGACTTCGTTGAGGTTTGCGTTGACTTGAAGCAACAAGGCGTGGCAGGTTACGATAGCTGGGGTTCACGCCCGGAACCAGCTTATACATTACCCGCAAACCGGGAATACAAGTGGGGCTTTACCCTTATTCCGCTTAAATAAAGAAAAGTCACAACTTATCCATAGTAAAGGGAGTGTATTAGGCTTAATCCAATACACTCCCTTTGTTTGTACTACTGCAACAGCTTTGCAGTAGTACTGCAACCCGCCTTGCAGTAGTACTGCAACCCGCCTTGCAGTAGTGCTGCAACCCTCGTGCAGTAATACTGCAAAACGGATTGCAGTAACGTATCCTTATTTAATCACTTCCTTCAAGGTATTCTGTAAATCTTCTCCAGTGATATTCTTGGCGACGATCACCCCGTTCGGATCCAATAACACATTTGCCGGAATTCCCCGTACCCCATAAAGAGCAGGGATCTCAGAATCCCAATATTTCAAGTCGGAAACGTGAGTCCAAGTCAACTGATCGTCAGCGATCGCTTTCTGCCATTTAGCCTTGTCCTTGTCCAAGGATATGCCTACTATCGTAAAGTTCTTATCCTTATGTTGCTGGAAGGCATTTACGACGTTAGGATTCTCCTTACGACACGGAGGACACCAAGAGGCCCAGAAATCCAATAACACATACTTTCCCCTGAAGTCCGACAAAGACACGGAAACACCAGCAGTATCCGGCAAGGAGAACTCTGGAGCGACTTGTCCGATCTGCACGTGTTCTAATTGCTTGATAATACCGTCCAAGTCCTTCACATAAGGACTATTGGCCAATGCCGGGGAAATCTTCGCACGGGTCGCCTTCAAATCATCCAAAGATAATTGATAGGTAAAATAACGATATAGATAGAACGCAGCCCCCGGAGAATCCGGATACTTCGAAATCAAACTGTCAATATCATACCCTTCCTCAAATACCTTCTCCACATTTTCTTGAAAGACATTATTCACCGGTGAATTCTCTACGGTAATGGTCTCCCCGTCATTCCCGATCTTGACATTCATATTCGTATTCTCCAAGAAAAGTTGAACAGGATAGTTCATGCTCTCGGTTGCCAAACCGAATAGTAAAGGCTGATCTACCTCACCCTTAAAGGTGAATTTCCCGTCTTTGACCTCTGCCGTATCCACGTCAAAGAACATTTTATTACGGAATGACTTCAAGTAAATTTTACCGTCGGGCATATTCTCTACCTCTCCATTGATAACATATCCTTTTGGAGATTCTTGGCAACCAACCATCAAAAGGCCGGCAAGCGCCATCATACAAAATTGTTTCATTTCTCTATTCTATTTTATTGATCACTTAAACTCAGGGTGATGATAACGCCCCTTTTTCAACGAGATCTTACCATATTCTATCGCACGCACCGGACAACGATGAATGCAAGCAACGCACTGGACACAAGTATCAGCCCATTCCGGTTTTCCATCACCCGACAGGGAAATCGTACCGGTCGGACAAACCTTCGCACAGAGACCGCAGGAGATACAAGTATCCGTAACATAAAATCGGTTGCCGCCTATCGCAAAGTGAGTAAACAACGGATAGACTATATAACTCTTTAAAAGAGGGACACTTCCCGCATAATACAAAGAGGGACTTTTCTTCAGCCGGATCGCCTCCACGATCTCGTCTACACGTTCCGGCGCTTTTTTCAGTTTCTCAGTCTCGACCTCCTTACTATCCACGTCGAAGCCGGGCATTAAGATATAATTGTTCGGCATTTGTATAGAGAATCCTCCGGTTAAGGTAATTCCCCGCCTCGCCAAGATGTTCCGCATGATCCGATCCGTATATCCACAATCATCACCACAGGTACAGACGAAATAAACCTCTTGCCCTTTATATCCAGGCAGGGTCAACCGGGAAATAAAACGAGGCACCAATACAGCCGGCCCCCAAGAATGGACAGGGAACACAAAAAACACTTTCTCCCTCTCCCCCAATGGATAAGTATTCTCATCCTTACCCTCATTCAACGCATCGGCAATAGAAACCAATGGTTCATCGAAAGCCGTTCCTAACGCTTCCGCAACCCAACGTGAGTTTCCTGTTCCTGTAATGTAGAATATCATACGCTTATTTTTATGTTGCAAAAATACATAATATCCAAACACATACGCTATCTTTAAAGCGCATCTGACTTTCAAAAGCCGCCTCGGATATGAACCATTCAAGAAAATCATTAGGATACTAAGCTGATTATCAAATCCATAAAAAGAGGCCTCTTATGAAAAGAGATCTCTTATAAGATCTCACGAATCATAGCCAAGAGACTTCGGTTCGCAAAATCTTCACGTAAAAAATCCAGTCGTCAAGGTTCTTTTTTCATTGTTAAGACTTTTGTACCCGCAAGGTCACTTTCATTCCCCAATCACACAACTTTTTTTTGAAATATTTTAATAATTTATGCCACAAAACATATCTTAATAGAAAATTTGGTGCGGTTGCCTTGGTATCAAATAAAATTATCAACGAAATAGAATAGAATTTGCTATATTTACACCCTGTTAGCAATTTGCCGTAATAGCGTTGTGTAGAAAGAACTGGATTTTATGAGACCGGAAGATAAAGAAGACGATTATATCGAGGATAAGGAAAACGAGGAAATTGAGAATGTAAATAGTGATACCCAAGATAACGAGACTACGGGGGAAGAGGCGAACACCCATTCCGACTATAAAGTCCCGGGAAAAGGGGATGCACGTGTTACGACCTATCATTTGTCTGGGATGTACCAGAACTGGTTCCTAGACTATGCTTCCTATGTGATCTTGGAACGGGCCGTTCCGCATATCAACGATGGACTGAAACCCGTACAACGGCGTATCCTGCACTCTATGAGAAGGCTGGATGACGGACGGTATAACAAGGTAGCAAATATCGTAGGTCATACAATGCAGTTCCACCCTCACGGAGACGCCTCTATCGGAGATGCCTTGGTGCAATTGGGACAAAAGGATCTATTGATCGATTGCCAAGGAAACTGGGGTAATATCTTGACGGGAGACGGAGCCGCCGCTCCCCGTTATATAGAGGCTCGCCTTTCCAAGTTTGCCTTGGAGACCGTATTCAATCCCAAGACAACCCTTTGGCAGCTTTCTTACGACGGACGTAATAAGGAACCAGTTACCTTACCAGTAAAATTCCCTTTATTGCTGGCACAGGGCGTGGAAGGTATCGCCGTAGGTCTGTCTTCCAAGATACTTCCTCATAATTTCAACGAGTTATTAGACGCTTCCATCGCCTACCTACGGGGAGAGGAATTCGCATTATACCCGGATTTCCAGACAGGTGGCTCTATCGACATAGCCAAATATAATGACGGCGAACGGGGCGGATCGGTAAAAGTCCGTGCGAAAATCAGCAAGCTCGATAATAAGACATTGGTGATCTCGGAGATCCCGTATGGAAAAACGACCTCTACCGTGATCGAGTCCATCCTGAAAGCGAACGATAAGGGAAAGATCAAGATCAAGAAGGTAGACGATAATACCGCCAAGGATGTGGAGATCTTGGTGCATCTCGCTCCGGGAGTCTCTTCAGACAAGACCATCGATGCCTTATACGCCTTTACGGATTGTGAGATCAGTATCTCCCCGAACTGCTGCGTGATCAAGGAGGATAAGCCGCATTTCCTTACGGTCAGCGATGTGCTTCGCCACTGTACGGATCGTACGCTGGAGCTTTTACGGGAAGAACTCAAGATCCAGAAACAAGAGCAAGAGGAGGCCCTGTTCTTCGCCTCCCTTGAAAAGATATTTATCGAGGAACGTATTTATAAAGACCCGGAATTCGAGAACGCCAAGAACATGGACGAGGCGATATCTCATATCGACCTTCGTTTAGAGCCGTTCAAACCCCGATTTATCCGTGAGGTTACCCGGGACGATATCCTGAAGCTCATGGAGATCAAGATGGGACGTATCCTAAAGTTCAACTCCGACAAGAGTAACGAGTTCATCGCCCAGACCTTGGAACAAATCGCCAAGATCAACGATAAACTGGAACATATCATCGACTATACCATCGATTGGTTTACTATGCTGAAAGAGAAATACGGCAAGGCTTACCCCCGCCATACCGTAATACGCAATTTCGACACGATCGAGGCGACCAAGGTCGTAGAGGCAAACGAGAAATTGTATATCAACCGTCAAGAAGGTTTCATCGGCATGGGACTGAAAAAGGACGAGTTCATATGCAACTGCTCGGATATAGACGATGTCATCATCTTCTATCGCAACGGTACGTATAAGATCGTCAAGGTAGCGGATAAGATCTTTATCGGTAAGGATATTCTATATGTCAACGTATTTAAGCGCAATGACAACCGCACCATTTACAACGTCATATACAGAGACGGTAAGTTTGGATATAATTACATCAAACGCTTCGCCGTCACAGGCGCTACCCGTGATCGGGAATACGACCTGACCAAAGGTACGGAAAACTCCCGTGTCCTTTACTTCAGCGCAAACCCGAACGGAGAGGCGGAGACCGTCAAGGTAATCCTGAAACCCAAACCCCGGCAGAAACTACTCGTATTTGAGAAGAACTTCAGCGAAATAGCCATTAAGGGACGGGGCTCTCAAGGTAATATCCTGACGAAAGCGGAGGTGCATAAGATCAGCCTCAAGCAGAAAGGCTCTTCCACCTTAGGAGGCCGGGAAGTATGGTTCGACTGGGACGTACTCCGGTTAAATTACGATGGACGGGGAGAAGAGCTAGGCGAGTTCCATAGCAACGATCAGATATTAGTGATCCTGCCGAACGGCGATTTCTACGCCACGAATTTCGACCTTAGCAATCACTACGAGTCCAATATCATGGTCATCGAGAAATACCAGCCGAGCAAGACGTGGACTGCCGTATTATACGATGCGGATCAGAAATATTATTACATCAAACGATTCTTGCTGGAAGTAAACACCCGGAAACAGAATTTCCTAGGAGAGAATCCAAAGAACCGTTTGATGCTGCTTACGGATGAGGTTTACCCTCGTATCGAGGTGATCTTCGGAGGCCATGACGCCTTCCGGGAAGCTCTCGTCCTTGATGCTGACGAATTTATTGCGGTGAAAGGCTTCAAAGCCAAAGGTAAACGAATCTCTACATTTGAGGTTGAGACTATCAATGAACTGGAACCGAATCGCTTCGTCCCTTCCGAAAACGCATCAGAATCAGACGATGCCGAAGGCAATGAAGCCGGCAGCGACACCGATGACGGGCAGAGTAACACGGATATTATCGATGAAATTACGGGACAGATGAAATTGTTTGACAAATAACTTATGAGAGCCATTACCTGTTTGATCTGTTTGCTCCTGCTGTTTATTACATTAACAGCCAAGGCTCAGTCCAATGAAGACAAGATCCCTTGGTCTATCAACAGCGGGACCATGGTCGGTATAGGAAGCTACAACCTAATGGACACCTATTTATCTCCCAGCATGGAAGATAAGAAATATACAGGCCCTGGATTACGGGTAATGAATGAACGGATGAAGAGGGTACGACTGGCAAATTATCAGGTGTCCAGACAGCAAATCATAAGTGTCGATCTGGCTAGCACAGATAATGCTGCCTCTACCGCGACGGATTTCGCAGGCTTTATCGATTATACGCTGGGGTACCATTATCATTTACCCACGGTATTGCCGGATTTAAAGCTTCTGGCGGGTGGTGCCGTACATGGCATGGGTGGTTTTATTTACAATACCCGTAACGGAAATAACCCGGCCTCGGTGAAAGCGGATATCGATTTGAACATCTCTGCTATGGCGATCTATAAGTTACGCGTCAAAGAATATCCCATGACGCTACGCTACCAGTTCACGATCCCCTTCGCCGGTGTTTTATTTTCCCCCCATTACGGGCAATCGTATTATGAGATATTCAATCTGGGGAATGCCTCGGGAGTGGTGCAATTCAACTCCTTCCATAACAAATTCTCAATGAAGAACTTTTTCACGGTCGATTTCCCGGTTGGTAACTTTACGATACGGGCGGGTTACCTAAACAGCTCTTACCGTACGGATGTCAATGGGATACAGTCTCATATAATCTCTCACTCTTTTATAATCGGCCTCGTGAAAGAATTCATCTCTTTCGGAGGAAAACGCCCAAAAAATATCCAACGATTCAAAAGCGCTTATTATTAAAAGGAAATAAAATGAAACGACACCTTATATATATATGTATATCTCTCGGATACCTGTTTACCGGATGTGAGAAATCAGACGAATACGTGGCCTCCCCTCAAGAGAACTTTGAGGCACTTTGGAAAATATTGGATGAGAATTACTGCTTCTTCAAATACAAAGATATTGATTGGGACGAGGTTCACGACCGCTATAAAACACAGATAAGCGATACGATGAACCAATACGTCCTATTCGACATATTAGGCGATATGCTAAACGAGCTAAAAGACGGGCATACCAATTTGACATCCACCTTCAATATGTCCCGCTATTGGGATTGGTATCTAGATTATCCGGATAACTTCGATGCGGACATACAAGAGAATTACCTCGGAAGAGACTACTCGATCGCCGGAGGACTTAAATACACGACATTGAGTGATGGGCAGATCGGATATATTTACTACGGTAGCTTTTCCAGTTCGGCCGGCGAAAGCGGCTTGGATCATATATTCTATCAATTTAAGGATTGCAAAGGCTTGATCTTCGATATCCGAGATAATGGCGGTGGTATGTTATCAAACGCCGATCGCATCGCCTCCCGCTTCTTGGAGGAAAAGATACTGACCGGTTATATCCAACATAAGACGGGTAAAGGGCACGATGACTTTTCCGAACCTTATCCCCTTTATCTCTCACCTTCTCAACATATCCGCTGGTTGCGCCCTGTCGTGGTCTTAACGAACCGCCATTGCTACAGCGCCGCCAATGATTTCGTACAGAAAGTACGCATGATGCCTTATGTAACGACGATGGGAGATCGCACTGGAGGCGGCAGTGGTTTCCCCTTCAACTCTGAGTTGCCCAACGGCTGGGGTGTACGTTTCTCTGCATCTCCCATGCTAGACGTAAACAAACAGCACACAGAATTCGGTATCGACCCCAAATACAAGGTATCTATGACCCAAGAAGATATCGAGAAAGGTAAAGATACGATTATCGAGGCGGCGATCACCCGGCTCTTGTCTGAAACAGAGAAGGAACAAAAGTTTGATAGATTATTCAACATACAAAATCTTGTCAATTAAATAAAACCCTCATACTCTTTGCTGATCTCATCCAAGATAAGAGACATCATCTTGCAAGGGCCACACCAAGTCGCATAGAATAACTACAGGTTTATCACTCTCGAATTTCCATGCGTTCGGGTTTGTCTCAAAGTCATACACTTTATTTACGAAATCTTCTTGTGTTAATTCTATTACTTTTATTTTATTTCCTGTATAATTGTTATTATTCTTATTTTCATTACTTGCGTTCGCCACTCCTACCCAAAGACTTGCGAACAATACGACACTGATCTTAATAATGGCCATATCTCCGGATAAGTTTGCAATACTTCCCGATTCCCATCAAAAAAGTATAAAATAAGTTTTTTCAGTATAAATGCCGAACCTTGCTAACAAGATCCGGCATACCGCACATTCTTTACCCCACAAAACCTCAATGAGGTTACAAATGCAATTGCAAACCGATAGAAACCGGATGTACCTTCGGTCCTTTGCCATTTTCAAAGAGGTCTATCGGTGAGTACTTGGCGTAAAGGCCGATCCAATCCCAACCGGCTTGAAACAATAAATCCATCGTTACCGGACGGATATTTATACCAGAGTCCATTTTCTCCTTATGCTTCTTACCGGAAGCATCATTATAAATGATCTTCGAGGACGAACAAGTCTTGATCACACCGACTACACCCACAGACAAAAAGAATTCACTCAAACGCTTTTTAGGTTGCCATTCCAATAACAACGGAATGGTCAGACTCGTGATATTCAACTTACTCGCTTTCAACGTAACACCCTCAGGAGCCGGACGCAAAGCCGTAACACCGTCTATCTCCTTGAAATACTCATTCGTATCTATACGGTAACGGCTCCAACGCATACCGGCACCGATCACCACCGCCCAACGATACCGAGAGAACGGGAACGCTTTTTCCAATACATTCAAATTATATTCCAATGAGTTTCCACTACGAAGGGAAACTCCGTCTACATCATTTACATGTAAACTCCCATCCGCGAAGTTCGCAAAGCCCATTCCAAAACCGGCCCAATGCGGATTGAAGTCTTTATCCCAAGTAGGCACGGGGATATGAATAGACTTCACGTGTTTACGGCGTTCATAGCTTTGTCCGTCCCGGTAATGTCCCTCGAAAATCAACTCGTCATCCACGGAATCTCCGTCCTCATCTACCTCATACACCCTGACTTTCATGCGATCGCCATTATCTTTCACCTCAATACGCTTTCTCTCAAGGGTGATAATCGTATCCCCAGTCAAAGACTCAATTTCAGCAGCCATCAACCCGATTACAGGGAAGCAAGCCATTAAGACTAAAAGTATTCTTTTCATCTTCCTATCTGTTTTGTTTGTTTATAAATCTTTCTTCGTAAACAATAGCGTGATCAAATCATCACTATCCAAATCTCCCTCGATGTACACCAAGGTTATTACCCCCCTTTTGCTGACCTTAAAAAGGACAAAACGGTTGATATCAGCTTCCACGCCCTTCAACTGGTAATAAGCGGAGACTACCCCTCCATCGTCTGTCACCTCCTTGATCTTTCGAGCCCCTTTTTGGTCCGCTTCCAGACATTGCCGGATAAACCGCAGGGCTTCCGAATCATCCTTGATCGTAATACTCTTATAACGAGTCATGCCATACGTCTCCAACATCTCGTTAGACAACTCCACCATCGTGACATTACGTTTCTTGCCATATCGTTGAAAGACCTCCTGAATCTTCAAGTCTTTCTGCGTCTCGGCAGCCGAGACACCACAAGGTGTTAGGCAAAATACCGCCACCAGCAACCATAACATGTATTTGAACCATCCCATATTTACAGTATTTTTATTCATTATCATCAAATAAAGAACGAAGCTCGTCCAATTGGTTATCTATAATCACACGATCGGCCTCATCACGATCCGCCTCCAGGAAGTACTCGTCCGCAGGAGTGGCCACCTCCTGCAAAGCTTCCATCGCCATGGAGCGAACTTTATGAATATCCGTATAACAACGACCGTTTATAACAACATAATTATCCGAGCAAAAACAAGGATCTACCGGATTCAACAGCTGATTAAGTCCCAAAAGCAGCAAGCAACTGGCGGCGATACCGGGCACCAGATACAACACGGATCGTAAAGTAAATGTCTTCTTCTCCTCCACTTTTTCCACATCCAGCATAGAAAGGATATCCTCATCAATCGGAATCAATGCCTCATCCGGCTCTCGCTCCTTCCGACTCTCCTCCTCCAAATAGGCAAACATAGGCGTATAGGCCGCTAACCTGTCCGGAACATTCCCGGAAGTAAAGAAGGCTCGAAGCTCCCGTTCTTCTTCCGAAGAGGTTTCTCCTTCAAAATATCGGTTTAATAACTCGTCTATGTCCATTTCTCATGTTTATTTAATTGTAAAAACTGTTCCCTTATCTTTTTCCGAGCCCTTGAGAGATTCACCCGGACATTCTCGACCGGTGTAGCCATGATCTCCGCGATCTCGGCTAACTCATAGCCCTCTACATCCTTCATTCGGATGATGGTTTGCTGCAAAGTGGGTAACTGGGCGATCAAGCGCCGTATGCACTCGGCGGCATCCCTTTGCTCCAGTTGTTCGTCCAGGCTTACCGCATCCGATACCAATGTAAGGCTCTCCAGCTCCGATCCCTGTGGCTTTCGCAACTTGACCTTATCCAATGAGAGATTTTTCGTAACCTGCATAGCCAGTGCCTCCACGCTATGGTAGGCATCCAGTTTTTCCCGGATATACCAAAGCTTTATGAATGCCTCTTGCACCACATCCTCAGCATCGGCTGTGTCCTCAACCAGTCTCCGGGAGAAATTCAACATCTTCTGCCGGAGAGGTAGTACGGTTATTTTAAACGTCTCAAGTTCCATTTCTATAATCAAGACGACAAAGGAAGAAAAACATATCATGGAAAATTAACTTATTTGGAAAAAACTTTGCCTGTCACCCGTTTGTTTGTAATAGAAAACTTAAACGTTATGAAACTAAAAGTATCATTTACAGCCATTTTATTCATGAACTACTGCTTATTCCTCACCGTAGGTTGCCAACAAAAGAAACAAGGTTCCGATGACAAATCGGTCCCTCAAGCGATTCAAAAGGTGATCCAGATAAAATATCCGGGGGCGACCATTACCGATTACGATAAAGATGCCGCAGGTGTAGAAGTCGACATCAAGGATAAAGGCGTTAAGAAAGAGGTTCTGCTCGGCAAAAATAACGAGTGGCTAAGTACGAAATTCGATATCCATGCCGAAGATGTTCCCGTAGACATCATGGATAACCTAACAAATTCGGCTTATCATGAATATAAGATAGATGAGGTGACACAAATAGACAAGCCTTCGGGAACATTTTACGTATTCAAACTAGAGCATGAGAACAATGAGGTTCGCCTCACGTTTAACTCAAAGGCCCAATTATTGAAGTAGAACGATACTGAATCTTTTCTTATTCCAGATTTTTATCAGAATATTTCAGTAGCTTTGTGTGATTAACAAGCTAGCCTATGAAAATTCTGGTAGTCGAAGATGAAAACGCACTGAGAGAAGTTATCGTTCGTTCTCTTGAGAAAGAACGATATGTGGTAGAGAGCGCTTCCTCTTTCCGGGAAGCTTCTCTTAAAATAAATGATTATGATTACGATTGTATCGTATTGGACATCATGCTTCCGGGAGGTAGCGGCCTTACCCTTTTGAAGGAATTAAGGGCCTTACGCAAGAAAGACAGTATCATCATTATCTCCGCGAAAGACTCTATCGAGGATAAAGTTACAGGATTAGATCTTGGGGCCGATGATTATCTGACCAAGCCTTTCCATCTGGCGGAATTGAACGCCCGCATCAAGAGCGTTATCCGCCGCAAGCAACAAGATGGGGAATTGCAACTGTCTTTAGCGAACCTAACGATATATCCCGATAAACATTCCGTCTATATAAACGGGAAAGAGATCGTATTGAACCGTAAGGAGTTCGATCTGCTCTACTATTTCATATCCAACCCCAACCGTTTGATCAGCAAAGCTACTTTAGCCGAGTCCGTCTGGGGAGATTATATAGACCAAGCCGATAATTTCGACTTCATCTATAGCCAAGTAAAAAACTTGCGAAAGAAATTAAAAGCCGCCGGAGCCATCCCCGAAATAAAGGCGGTCTATGGCTTCGGTTACAAAATGACCGACGAGGAATAAATATGAAGCTAATCCATTACACCCTCCGCAATTTATTTGTCCCCATATTGGTCATTTTCGCCGCTTGGGGATGTGTTTTCTGCCTTATGATTCTACATGAGGTAGAAGACGAGACAAATGACAGCCTTGAGAACTACAAAGAGATTATCATCCGCTCCGCCTTAGCGGACAGCACATTGCTGAAAGATCATGTGGATATCATGACCCGGTACTACATTCGTGAGGTTCCGGAAAGCGAAGCGAAACTAGATAAGGACGAGTTCTACGATACTACGGTATACATAGAGATAGAGCAAGAATACGAACCGGTTCGTGCCTTACGCACTTATTTCATGACAAAAGATCGTAAATTCTACGAACTGACGCTGGAGTTATCCACCTTAGAACAAGAAGATATGATCGAGACGATTATCTGGAGCATGGCCGTCTTATATATCGCATTGATAAGTTGCATCTTATTCGTGATCCATCGAGGATTCAAAAGAAGCTTTAAGCCTTTATATAAGCTATTAAGCTGGCTGAAAAGTTTTCAAGTAGGCAAATATAATCCTCCATTAAACAACCCTACACCCATCGAGGAATTTAAGATATTAAACGAGACCGTTCAAGAAAGCGTCAACCAGAGCGACAAGCTATACAACAAACAAAGACATTTCGTAGAGAATGCCGCCCACGAGTTACAAACTCCATTGGCCGTATGCATGAACAAATTAGAATTATTAAGCGAACATCCAGATTGCACAGAAGATCAACTGAAAGAGATCGCTGGCTTGCATCAAGCGTTGAACGGCATCATCCGGTTGAATAAATCCCTCCTATTACTTTCTCGGATAGATAACAAACAATTCCCCGAGACCCGGGATATTTGCCTAAATCATCTTATCCATAAGATATTAGAAGGAATTAATGACATATACGAAAGAAAAGCTCTCCACTTACGAGTTTCAGAAAAAGAGAGTTTGGTATGCACCATGAATGAATCGCTGGCCACTACGTTAATCACCAATCTCATTAAAAACGCCTATGTCCATAATTACGAGAAAGGGGATATAGGAATCACGATCTCTCGTCGTATGCTTACAATCGCAAATACGGGAATCGACAAAACCCTTGATAAGGAATTATTATTTGCCCGTTTTGCCAGCCAAAGCAAACAACAAGAATCGACGGGCCTTGGGTTGGCCATTGTCAAATCAATAGTCGATCTATATTCGATCCGGATAGATTACCAATACGCAAATGGCATGCATACATTCACATTATTATTCTATTAACGGCCGAAATTCCCAATTTTTTCCAAAATGCATCCTTTTCTTTGCGGTATAATAAAAAACAAGGCATATGAAAAGGATCAATTATTTACTGATAGTCTTATCATTATTATCTGTCATGGCTTGTGCCGGCAATGATAAGATCACGAGTGACACCAACATATTGCCGGTTTCCAGCCGCCAATTCATATCGGATCATTTTAAAGACATCCCAGTATCGCATATCCAAATAGAGAAAAATCTGATCCGGATTAGCAGTTACGACGTGATCCTCACGGACGGGACCAATGTTGAGTTTAACCATAAAGGAGAATGGAAAGAGATTAAACGGCATGGGCTCCCTATCCCGCCAGCGATCATTCCGGAGGTAATACAAGACCTTATCAAGAAAAACTATTCATCGAATAAGGTTGTTAAAATAGAAAAAGAGATACGGGATTATGAGATAAAGCTAGATAACGGTCTTGAGATGACATTCGACTTAAAAGGGAACTTGATTGATATCGATGACTAATAGACACTCTAAGATAAGTATTAATATATTTTTAATTAAAATCAATCGTATGAAAACAAAAGCATTCATAATGGCAACTTTGGTTTGCAGCTCATTCGTATTCATGTCATGTGATGACGATGATGACAAATTCACACCTGAGAGTATTGTAACAAAAGCCTTTGACACAAAATATCCGGATGCGCAACGTGTCAGTTGGGAGAACGAGGCAGGCTATGTCAAAGCAGAATTTTACACCGGTTCATATGAGGCTGAAGCGTGGTTTGATCCGCAAGGCAACTGGATGCTGACAGAGACCGATCTTCCTTACAACGCTTTGCCCCAAACCGTAAAAAACAGTTTCGAGGCAAGCCTATACGCTAAATGGAAGATAGACGATGTAGATATGCTAGAACGTCCGGACGCTGGTACCATTTACGTTCTCGACGTTGAAAATGGCGAGCAAGATGTAGACCTACATTATACGGAAGGCGGTATTCTCATCAAGGAAGTAACCGATGGTAACGGCGACAACGAGCATCGTCCCTCCGTTACCCCCAGCGCTATTAAGGAACTCATTTCAGAGATGTATCCGGGAGCGACAATCCTTGAGATAGATACGGAGGCAAAAGGTACCGAGTTGGATATCCTTCATGAGAATATCCATAAGGAAGTTTGGCTGGATACCCAGAACAAATGGTTATATACGGAGTGGGAAATACGCTCTTCCCAAGTACCCGATATCGTGATGACCGCATTCAAGGCCTCCGCATATGCCTCTTATCAAATCGATGATATCCATGTCATTCAAAAAGCGGAAGGACTCTCTTATGAGTTCGAGCTGGAGCAAGGAGACCGAGATATAACAATTCTTTTTAATGAAGAAGGGATCTTAGTCTCTCCTACCCATTAAAAAAAGACTCTTTATCGCAGTACTACTGCAACCCACGTGCAGTATTGCCGCAACCGCCGTGCAGTAGTACCGCAAAAAAACCTCTTGAACTATATCGGAGTGGATGGATAAGGAAAGAATTACTGAAAATGATATTTCTGCCACGTATAGACTTTCGGTTCAATGAGATACGGCTCTATTTTCTCACGAGCCTCTTGGCTCAGATATTGAGGAGTCGTATAAATGGCGGTCAAAGTCTGATCATCCGGACTCAATCGATATTGAATTAGCTCCATATCCAAATGTGAGGCGGCCTCTAGATAGGCTTCGTCTTTCTTTTCCACTCCTTGCTTGATATACCAATCGGAAGTTGGCTGCGTGAATAAATCCGATGTTGCCAAGGGCTCCCAATTGGTCGTGAAAAACTCGATACGGCTATCCGGAACCGGACCGTTTACCGTAGAGACCATACAAACCACGTAGGTATTGTTTACCAAGGGAAGTAATTTCATCTCTACCGTGCTGCGCTCCGTAGTCTGTAGCAAAAGGTAATCGTTCGTTAGCTTTTGCAAGGTAGAGAAGCCATTCATCGTATTTTTCAGCCGGGATTCTTTCCCGGAAGTATAAAGATCCACTAAATCCTTTCGCCAAGCGTGCTCCAATTGAGGGATGTATTGATCCGGCATCGCCGTGAACACATTTGCCATATCTTGCGCGTTCATTCCCAACGCAAAGACACAGATCAACAACGTAACTATAACTTGTCTCATGCTCTAATTTTCTATTTTGTCCCCAAATATAAGAATATCATTCCTAACAACACAAGGAATAAGTCGATCGCCTTGTTCTTTAAGTTTTTTTCATGGAAGAAGATGGCTCCTGCCAAGAATGTCACCAATACGTTACTTCGGCGTACCATCGATACGATCGAGATCATGGAGTCCGGAAATGTCAAAGCATAAAAGTACACCCAATCCGCCACGCATAAGAATACGGAGATAAAAATAATATTCCATCGCCATTGAAAAGGCGTGCTCTTTTTCCGGTTCGGATACCATAAAAACAACAGGATAAATGACATGATAACACATTGATAGACATTAAACCAGACTTGTACCGTCATCACATCCATGCTACGCATCAAATGCTTATCATACAATCCGCTCATCGCCCCGGTCAAGATAGATAAGACCGTGAAGAAGATCCATTTATTATGGGCGAAATGAATTCCCTCTTTCTTTCCCGAAGAGGAAAGGAGATAAAAGGAAGCGATAGAGAGCAAGACTCCGATCCATTGATACAAATTCAGCCGCTCCCCAAACAGAAGCATCGCGCCCAGTAGCGTAAGCACGGGTTGGCTGGCCTTGATCGGCCCGGTTATCGTCAGCGGCAAATGCTTTAAGGCAAAATACCCCGATATCCAAGAGGAGAGGACGATCACCGCCTTTATCAATACTTTCACGTGATCCTCCAGAGAAGCACGGGGTACATACACCATCGTCCCGTCCAAGCAATCCGTATAAAAAGAGAACAAGATGAACGGGACGAAAATCAAACTGCTTATAAGCGTATTGAAGAATAAAACGGGGATAACAGCATTCCCGTTTAACGACATTTTCTTATTAACCTCGTAACAACCTAACAAGAAGGCGGAGAGGAAGGCTAGAGCTAACCACATAGTTTAGCCCTCCACAGGAAAGAGTTCTTCCGGGTACGTAACATCTACCAAGAACAGGGCGTGTCCCGGCACGGAGGTTCCGGCCTTGCAACGATCCTTAGCCTCGATCACATTTCGGAAGCCGTCTATCGTTAAACGTCCTCTTCCTACCTCCAGCAAAGTACCTACGATCGCACGCACCATATTACGAAGGAAACGGTCGGCACGGATCGTAAATACCCAGGCATCCCCTTCTTGCGTCCACTCCGCATACTGGATATGACAATTATTAGTCTTTACATCCGTGTGCAATTTGCTGAAACTCGTAAAATCGATATAATCGAATAAAACCTTACAAGCCTCGTTCATAGCCTCGAAATCCAAACGACCGGGAAGCTTATAAACCAGCTCATAATTAAACGGGTCTTTCTTTGTCGTAATATAATATTTATAGGTTCGTGAAGTAGCGTCGAAGCGGGCATGCGCCTCCGGTACGACCGGCACGATCTTATAAACGGCGATATCTTTGGGCAGGAGCCTATTCAATTTTTCCGCAAGGAATACCAAATCCCCGATCGGTTCCTCCCAATCAAAATGGGCGATCATCAAGCGGGCATGTACGCCGGCATCGGTACGGCCGGCCCCCACAATAGGTACGGGCTTACGCATTAAGGTGGCCAAGGCCTCCTCTATAGATTGCTGCACCGTCATACCATTCGGCTGGATCTGCCAGCCCCGAAAATTCTTTCCGTTATATCCCAGATATATAAAATATCGTCTCACGCTTATGCTCTTTACTTTATCTTTTCTAAAATGTGGCACAAAGGTACAGAAATCCAGCAAAGCCATTGCCTGAATGGACTAAAAAGTTTAATTTTGCATCATTAATAGCTTCATTTCAAAACAATCTGACATGTTTGAAACATTACTTCAGTCTTCTTATTTTGCCCTGTTCCTGATCATAGCGCTTGGATTCATGCTAGGACGGATACAGATCAAAGGTCTTTCGCTAGACGTATCGGCAGTTATTTTCATCGCCTTGCTATTCGGTCATTTCGGGGTTATCATACCTAAGGAATTAGGGAATATGGGGCTGGTATTATTTATCTTTACCATTGGTATCCAAGCGGGCCCCGGATTTTTCGACTCCTTCCGTTCCAAAGGCAAGACGCTCATTATCCTGACGTTATTAATTGTCGGTTCGGCATGCCTGACAGGAATCTTATTCAAGTATATCTTGGATATCGATACCCCGAGTATCGTCGGTCTGATCGCCGGGGCATTGACGAGTACGCCCGGTTTAGCAGTAGCGATCGACTCCACGCAATCATCCGCCGCATCCATCGCCTATGGTATCGCTTATCCGTTCGGCGTAATCGGTGTGATCCTTTTCGTGAAACTATTACCCAAAATACTTCGCAAGGATTTGATAGCCGAGGCTAAAACGCTGGAAACCCAACGGAAAAGCCAATATCCTACGTTACATACCGCCGCATTTAAAGTCACGAATAAAAATATCTGCGGAAAGAGTTTGGCACAATTGCAGGTACGGGCCATGACCGGAGCGGTAGTCTCCCGTATAAAACACGACAATGTCATATCTATGCCAACTCCCCATACCACGCTTAACGAGGGAGATTTACTGAAGGCCGTAGGTAACGACAAAGCCTTGGAGCAACTGACATTATTGTTGGGAGAACGTGTCGAGGGAGATTTACCGTTAAGTGGCGGACAGACTTTGCAATCCTTGTTACTTACCAATAAGAGCATTATCAATAAATCGCTAGGGCATTTAAATTTACAAGGCACTTTCGGCTGTACGGTAACCCGTGTGCGTCGAAGCGGAATCGACCTTTCCCCGGAACCTAATTTAGTGTTGAAGTTTGGAGATAAGTTGATGGTCGCCGGCGAGAAAGAAAGCGTAAACGAACTCGCCCAATTCATCGGCAATGATGAGAAACGTCTTTCGGATACGGACTTTTTCCCGATCGCTATGGGTATCGTATTGGGCGTATTGTTTGGAAAATTAAATATATCCTTCTCGGATTCTTTCTCATTCTCTCCGGGACTGACCGGCGGTATCCTTATGGTTGCCTTGGTATTAAGCGCCATCGGAAAAACAGGCCCGATCATTTGGTCTATGTCCGGCTCCGCTAATAACCTGCTTCGCCAATTGGGATTATTACTATTCCTCTCCGAAGTAGGGACATCTGCCGGTGTAAACCTAGTTTCCACTTTCCAATCAAGCGGTTTAACGTTATTCGGAGTCGGTATCGCTATAACAATGATCCCTATGATCGTAGCTGTATTAGCCGGATATTATTTCTTTAAGATCAACATTCTCGATTTAGTCGGAACAATCGCCGGCGGTATGACCAGTACCCCGGGGCTTGCCGCCGCGGATTCCATGACAGACAGCCCAGCCCCAAGCGTGGCTTATGCGACAGTTTATCCGATAGCGATGGTATTCCTGATCTTGTTTATACAGATGATAGCGAATTTGATTGTCTAAATCTTTATTTATTGAAAAACACAGAATATGAGAAGAAAGAACATGAAAAAAACCGCGGCTTTATTCCTCTTAAGTGTCGGTATAAACTGCATGACCGCACAAGACATCGTGCCTGTGTATGAGTTTGACATCGATGTACAGAATGTAGGTGCGCCTATCCAATCAACTATGTATGGAATCTTCTTCGAGGATATCAATTTCGGGGCAGATGGAGGATTGTATGCGGAACTAATCAAGAACCGCTCCTTCGAGTTTGAGAATCCATGGGGAGGTTGGGAACCTTTCGGTGATGTAAGCATAGCTGAAAAGAATCCCTGTTTCGACAAAAACCCCCATTACGCACACCTGACTTATGCCGGACAAATCACCGGAACCGGTCTGGAGAACGAAGGCTTCAAAGGTATCGGTATAAAAGCTAATGAAAATTACGACTTTTCCTTATATGCCCGTACCGAGACCAATAACCCGATCAAACTACGTATCGAATTGGTAAATAGAGATAACGATATTTATGAGACACAACACCTAGAGATAAAAGGAAAAGATTGGAAGAAATATTCCGTTATCTTGTCTCCCAAAGCGACCGAGGCTAAATCACGCCTACGCATCACGATGGAAACGGCAGGCTCCTTGGATCTGGAACATATCTCCCTTTTTCCGCAAAAGACATTCAACAATCGCACGAACGGCCTACGCCGCGATCTAGCACAAGCGTTGAAAGATCTAAAGCCGGGAATCTTTCGTTTCCCGGGTGGATGTATCGTTGAGGGTACAACCATCGCCACACGCTACCAATGGAAAAATACGGTAGGCCCCGTAGAGAACCGGCCTATCAATATCAACCGGTGGAATTATACATTTCCTCACAAGAAATTCCCGGATTATTATCAATCTTACGGTTTGGGATTCTTTGAGTATTTCCAATTAAGCGAAGATATCGGAGCCGAGCCCTTGCCTGTGTTGAATTGCGGGCTGTCATGCCAGTTTGAGAATGAGGACATGGACCAGCATGTGCCAGTAGATAAATTACAACCTTATATAGACGATGCCTTGGACTTAATCGAATTCGCCAATGGCCCGGTTACCTCCCAATGGGGCAAAATACGTGCAGAGATGGGGCATCCGGCTTCTTTTAATCTGAAATTTATCGCTATCGGTAACGAGCAATGGGGACCGTTATATCCCGAACGCCTCGAGCCGTTCGTGAAAGCCATCCGAGCTAAATATCCGGAGATCAAAATCATTGGTAGTTCCGGTCCTAATTCGGAAGGAAAAGATTTCGAATATCTATGGCCGGAGATGAAACGCTTAAAAGTAGATCTGGTGGATGAACATTTCTATCGCTCACCTGAATGGTTCCTAAATAGTGCCAAACGATATGATTCGTATGATCGGCAAGGTCCCAAAGTGTTCGCCGGTGAATATGCTTGCCATCCGACTAACCGGGAGAATAGCTTCCTGACCGCATTATGCGAGGCCGCGTTTATGACCGGCCTTGAACGGAATGCCGACGTGGTCGAATTATGCACATACGCCCCTTTATTCGCACATGTCGATGCGTGGCAATGGCGCCCGGACTTAATCTGGTTCGACAACCTAAACATCGTGAAAACTCCTAACTACTATGTACAACAATTATACGGACACAATGCTGGAACAAACGTATTGCCCCTGACGATGAACAAAGAAGCCATTACCGGGCAAAGCGAGCTATTCGCCACAGCCGCTTTCGACAAACGTACAAATGAGCTCATCATCAAAATCGTCAATACCAGTATTCTGAGCAAAAAGATCAAATTAAGCCTAAACGGAATTTCACCCGGCAAGCATAAAGGAAAGTTGACGATCTTACATGCCTCAGACTTAGAAGCGAAGAATACATTAAGTAAACCGGAAACAGTTATACCCATCGAATCTGCGGTGGAACTAGAGGCCCCCGTTACTGAAGTCTCCATTCAACCATTAAGTTTCTTAGTCTATAGGATATCGCTATAATCTATCATACATACGAAAGTTATGAATATTGAAGAGTTTAGGGAATATTACCTTTCGTTGAAAGGTGTTTATGAAAAAATGCCTTTCACGAATGTCCCAGATAAATACAATCAGGGTGAATTACAAGTCCGATGCTCAGGAATAACACCTGGTTGGCATATGAATAAAGTTACTCCGTTTATTTCCCATTTGAGAAGGACGTTTGAAAGATTATACGTACATTTGTGAATTCACCTAAACAGCATAAATATGATGCAGACGAATTTACAATTGGACCTAGCCTTCAACTATCTGGAAAATACCGGGACCAACATCTTCCTTACCGGAAAAGCGGGAACAGGAAAGACCACATTCTTGAAGAAACTTAAAGAGACTTCCCCCAAGCGGATGATTGTGGTAGCGCCTACCGGAGTAGCGGCGATTAACGCAGGAGGTATAACGATTCACTCCTTCTTTCAGCTGCCTTTCGGACCGTATGTACCGGGTAGCGAAATGGCATCCGGGCAAAACAAATCCTATTCACATAAATTCAATCAAGATAAGATCAATATCATCCGTAGTATGGACTTACTCGTAATCGACGAGGTCAGTATGGTACGTGCTGATTTGCTGGATGCTATCAGTGATATGCTACGTCGTTACCGGGATAGGGATAAACCTTTTGGTGGTGTTCAATTATTATTGATCGGAGACTTGCAACAACTAGCCCCCGTAGTGAAGGAGGACGAATGGAACTTGCTGAGAGAACATTATACCTCTCCCTTCTTTTTTGACAGTAAGGCTCTTTCCAAGAGTGATTATCTTTGCATCGAATTAACTCAAGTATATCGCCAAGCGGACGATACGTTCGTCCGCCTATTAAACAATATCCGTGAAAACCGCTTCGACGAGAATACACTACACACCTTAAACCAACGTTATATTCCCCATTTTAAACCAGAAGACAAAGCGGATTATATCACGCTGACAACCCATAATTATCAAGCCCAGCTAATCAATAACCGCAAGTTGCAAGAACTACCCGATCCGGCTTATACGTTCAAGGCCGAGATCAAGGATGATTTCCCGGCTTACTCCTACCCGACCGACGAGGTATTGGAGCTAAAGCTAGACGCTCAAGTCATGTTCGTAAAAAACGATTCTTCCGGCGAAAGGCGATATTACAACGGAAAGATCGGACGAGTTGTCTTCATCAGCCCGAACAAGATTATCGTATCTGACAAATCGGGCAATGATATCACCGTAGACCGGGAGACATGGACAAACGTGAAATATACGATCGACAAGAACACGAAGGAAATCACGGAAACGATCGCCGGCTCTTTCAGCCAATACCCACTGAAAACCGCTTGGGCGATCACCATACATAAAAGCCAAGGTTTGACTTTCGAGCATGCCATCATCGACGCATCCGCCGCCTTCTCACACGGACAAGTCTACGTAGCCTTGAGCCGTTGCAAGACGTTGGAAGGAATGGTATTAAGTAGCCCGATCACTCAAAATGCCATGATTCGCGATGAGAAGATATCAAATTATACCTCTTCCCTCTCGGAGCGTCAACCATGTGAGGACCAATTACGGCAAGCCCAACAACAGTACTATTTGAGACTAGCAACCGAGCTATTCGACTTCAATCCCGTACAACAAAAGTTGCAATATACATCTTATGTGGCATACACCCATCTGCAAAAACTATACCCGGAATTAAGCAATCAATATCCCCGGATCCGGGATTATTTCCGTTCGGATATAGTAGAAGTAGGCGAACGTTTCTGCCAGCAACTCACCCGTATGATCTCCAGCACCAGTCTCTATGATACGGACGAACATATACAAGACCGTATCCGAAAAGGCTGCGCTTACTTTCTGGAAAAGATCGAGACCTATTGCCAACCCTTGATAGAGGCTTCTGACGTGGAGATCGATAATAAAGAAGCTCGCAAAACTTTCACGTCCGCCTTAAAAGCTTTCAGCGACGAGCTCTCCATCAAGGTCGCCACACTAAAAGCCAGCCAAGAGGGTTTTCGCCTCATCGACTATCTATCCGCCAAGGCTAAGGCTAGCATAGAAGAAGCACCTATGGCCAGCAAGCGGAAGGCTTCCCGGAAAACATCCGAGTCCGAGAAGATCGCTGTCTCTACCGACATTTTGCATCCCGAATTATATGTCCGCCTAAAACAATGGAGATACAATCTATCCGTAAAAAAAGGATTACCCCCTTATACGATCTTGCAACAGAAAGCATTGATAGGTGTTTGCAATACCTTACCTACGCACCCAAAAGATTTATTAAAGATACCCGGCATCGGCAAAAAAGTAATCGAGAATTACGGAGAAGCATTATTAGAAATCGTCTCTTCTTTCTCTCCTTCCAAAGTATGTTAACTTCATCCGCAAATGAAGTTAACATACTTGGACATTTAAACTAAGATACTTGAACGTTTCAACTAAGATACTTTGGCGTTTTAATTAAGTTACTTTTTCAAATCGAAACCCAACATCATGCCATCATATTCACTTGCCACCTTATTGATGGCTTTCAAGGTCGTATTGCTGGATATAGAAGAAACCGTGCTCAAGAACTTCAGTAATTTATCCGCGTTAAAAAGCAATGTCAACTCATTACCGGAAAGGACGACATGGGCGGTAAGCGTAGAAACGGCCAGCTTCTTATTACCTACCGTATACCGTAACGTCACCGTTTTATCTCCCGGATTCAACGAGTAAGTACCTTTCAGGCTTCCCCTTTTCAATGCGCTCGTAAACGTACTATCCGAATTAAAGACATAATTAAATACACCTTCCACGATACCTACTTTCGCGCAATATTCCTTCATTTTCTTCTCTGCCTCGGTAGCCGCCAAGCTTCCCGCTACATTCTTCAAGGCATTATCACCTTCCAGTCGCAAGGCAGGATTCACATACATCCAAGTTCCCTGTAAATTCTCGAAAGTCACGGCTTTCCCTCCGGTGACAGAAGTCACGGCGTTCTTTACGGCAGATGAATTTAAGATATCTTTCAAGGACTGTCCCTTCATGTTTCCGGGAATCAACAAAAGACCGCATACGGCCATCCACACACATAGTAACTTTTTCATCTTTTTGTTTTTTACTCAATTAAAAAATCTGTCAAAGATACAAATATTATTGCTATATTTGTTTTAAATAACTTTATACAAACATACCATGAGAAAACAAGTCGTACGTATTTGTATGTTACTGGCCTGCGCTTTTGGCTTTATGCAAGGGCAAGCCAGTATCCAGCCTTCTATCGTAAAAGCTACGATAAACGATCTAATAGCCAAGGACACTAAGAATCAAGCAGGAATCGCAAAGGGCGTCGAGCAAGTAGCCCGCCTCTGGCAAACCTCCGATGGGGATGAGCAAGCGTTTCAAACCTTCTGCCGGGAGAATTATCTATCCGATCCCGCCGAAAAGGACCAAGTATTCCTCAAGATCAGCGAGTATCTTGAAGGTATCAATGGCAATTTCAATGAGATGGTACTCTGTCTGCAACGCAATTTGAACCTAGATACCGGACCTGTACACGCCATCGATGAGAAATTCGGATCCTACAGCCCCAGTTCCCACCTAATGGACGATCTATACGCCAACAAGATCGGCTTCATCATCGCCCTCAACTTTCCCCAACTTACTCTCAAGGAGAAAGAGGCGTTAGGGAATGACCGTAAAGCATGGGCCTACGCCCGTCTGGGCGATATGTTTACGGAACGGATACCGGCGGAAGTAAAGCAAGCCGCCGCAGATACGGAAAGTGACGCGGATATTTACATAGCGGATTATAATATCTATATGGGGCATTTACTAACTCCTAAAGGAAAAACCATTTTCCCCTCCGACATGCGCTTACTTTGCCATTGGAACCTTCGCGACGAGATCAAGGCCAATTATAACAAAGGAAAAGAGGGATTGGAAAAACAACGGATGGTATATGAGGTCATGAAGCGAATCATCTCGCAAGAAATTCCGAAAGAGGTGATCAACTCGAATCATTACGAATGGAACCCGTACGCCAATACGTTATCCCAAGCTGGAAATAAAATAAAAGGTACCCCTGAAAGCCCGGCCCGCTATCAGAAAATGTTGAATAACTTCAACGCCATGCAGCGTATAGACAAATATACGGGGAACACGTATATAGACCGTAAGTTCACGGAAGATATGGAGATAGACGTCAACGATGTAGAAGCCTTGTTCGATCAGTACCTTTCCGCCCCAGAACTAAAGGAAGTGGGAAAAATCATCTCCAAACGCCTCGGACGCAAACTGGAAGCCTACGATATATGGTACGATGGCTTCAAGGCCCGTAGCAATCTGGACGAGAACAAGCTAAACGAACAAACCCGTACCCTGTATCCCGATGCGGTAACGATGGAAAAGAAGCTACCGGAAATCTTGCAGAAACTAGGATTCAGCCCCGATCGTGCCCAATATCTGGCGGATAAGATCGCTGTCGATCCTGCCCGTGGTTCCGGTCATGCGTGGGGAGCCTCCATGAAAGGCCAGCGTTCCCGTTTACGTACCCGTATCCCTTCACAAGGGATGGATTATAAAGGATATAATATCGCCATCCATGAGTTTGGGCACAACGTAGAGCAAACGATCTCATTATATGATGTCGATTATTATATGCTCAACGGAGTTCCCAATACGGCTTTCACCGAAGCGCTGGCCTTTGTCTTCCAGAAAAGAGACCTTGAGCTACTGGGCATAAAAGACGAGAATCCGGAAAAAGAGAAGATGGATATCTTGGATAAGATATGGAGCATGTATGAGATTTGCGGTGTTTCCATGCTGGATATCTCCGTATGGAAATGGATGTACGCACATCCTAACGCTACCGCCGGGGAATTGCAGGAGGCCGTGATCCGTCTTTCCAAGGATATCTGGAATAAGTATTACGCTCCGGTATTCGGTGTAAAAGACGAGACCGTTCTAGCGATTTACTCCCATATGATCGGTTATCCGCTCTACCTTTCCGCCTACGCTTTCGGACAGATTATCGAGTTCCAACTTGAGAACTACCTCAACGGCAAGGATTTCGCGAATGAGGTTAGCCGGATATTCAAGCAAGGCCGCCTCACCCCGAATGTATGGATCAAGCAAGCTACCGGCAACGATCTTACCGTAGATCCGATGTTGGAAGCACTCCGTAAAGTATTAAAAGACTAAAACTCTTAGGCCTCATATACTTGGCTCTTACAACCAGAACAAACCGATTCAGATGTGTGTGTCAAAAGGAATGATCAAGTCTGTATGGACACGACAATATTTTGGCACACACCTATACAATAAAATGAAGACTTTTCCGCAATTTGATTATTATTCGTCAAGTTATTCTATACGGCTACAAATACGATCCCATCGTATCTCCCTTGTTTGTGGATTCATGGATCTCCATATAAAGGTGGCCTTTCCCACGATAAACTCCTCCGGCAACAAGCCCCAATAACGAGAGTCTTGCGAGTCCTCGATCCGATCTCCTGCCACGAAATAGTAATTCTTTTGGAAGGTGTAGCTCACGATCCGGGGATCAAGCTTTTGACCGGTTTCCCATTCTATCAGCTTACGATAGATACTGATGTTCTCACGATTCATATCAATCACATCCCCTTTCCTTGGGAGATATAGCGGGCCGAAGTTTTTCACGTTCCAACTTATCAGGCTGTCTTTCGGAAAACTCCAATATAACCCGGCATCTTTCAGCATTTTGTTACTCTGGACGGAAAATAGTTCTTGTCCCTCGATATTCCCTACGGGTTCAAATATGCCATTGACTCTATAATAACCATTTACGATAGATAGACTATCACCCGGCAACCCCAGACAACGCTTAATGTAATATTTCATCATATGCATCTCTATCCTGTCCAAATTGTTGGGGTATGGATAATTAAACACGACCACGTCATTTCTCCTTATCTCTCTTAGACCCGGTAGACGAACGATCTGAACCTGCTCGCCACGCAAAGAAGCGAAGACGTTGAACAAACGGGCTCCAGGAATCAGCTTGTTCACCAGCACATAGTCTCCCGCTATCAGTCCGGGTTCCATGGAATTGCTCGGGATCTTAAAGGACGAGAAAAGGAATATTTGCATAACCACGAATAAGGCCACGACCATACATCCCCAAAATAGCGTATCGACCACATATCGGCAAAGCTTGTAAACAAGATCTATTTTCTCATTTTTCTTCATCTTACTAGAACGATTTCCTTTTAAAAGCACCCGTAGGTTCCAAATACAGTAGCACACGAGATTCCCATAACACCTCCATCTCCATTTCCCTAAATTCCATCAATCCCCAATTAGGCACGCCCACCAAAAAGAATCTTCCATGAAAGCCATAACACACAGCGAAGTCATACGCTCCCCAATCATTCCTTATATGTAAGATGACCGGATGGGGGAATTTTTTCAAGTTCGACAAGGTAGACGCTCCGGTTTGCGTACGTAATCCCACCGTTTCCGCCACGTTCGCCAAATCGGATAGAAAAGTTCTTCCGTCTGTTGACTGGCAGGCTGGCAATAAACGGGCGGAATCTACAGCTCCTTTATGGTATCTTATGATTGATAGCAGACACATCACCCCGGAAGATGGAATATCCCGATACACAAATGTCTTTCGTATAAAGCGGAGTGATTTCATATTACCTCTGTATTTATAGCCGTACTTTCCGCCAAGATCTTTGTTCGCATCATGGAAAGATTTCGTTTGAAAGTAGCATAATTCTCAAACAGTTGGACGATTCTCTTCTCGATTGTTCGTGAAGAGTCCAACTTTATACGTGCCCTCAACCCCAAACCGTGATAGACCACCCGCGCCGAGTTTCCTAATTGATCCGATTTTAATGATAAAGGGCATACAAGCATGGGTACCTCCTTTTCGATACATTCTGCAATACTATTCATCCCGCCAGACGTGATCATCAAGTCGCAGTATGAAAGCAAGTGCAACTGGGGTACCTGTTGGAACACATATAGATTGGACGGACAAGGGAGTAAATAAGAGGTATTATGATACTTCCCTACAGATAGTATGAAAACGAATTGAGGATTTCGTAAGCAAATATCCCTTATTTTCATGAAAATGATCTTAGATCGTTTTTCAAACCCCATAACAGTACTTGAAAAACAATAGATGATCTTGGTATCTGGGCGTTGCTGCTTCTGTAAACAAACCTCCTCCATGACCCGGGCATATCGTTGGTTGAGCATGGGATCCTCCCGCATCAAGTCCACTCTAGAGGGCGCATATTGGCAATTAGGTGGATATTTACGGGGAAAATCAAGGCTTGAGGGATTCATAGAGAGGATCTTACTCTCTTTTATTCCTATTATAAAAGGCCGCCTCCAATCGATCTTCTCCTCAAAAGGGAAACCACATTCTAAGAAAAGCCTCTTATACAAAGAGAAATAGTCTTGTCTACATAGCAGCATAGAAAAAAACAGGTTCCTGATCTTTCTCGCTATCACGATCTTTTCCCACGCCAAGCGTATACCCAGCCTGGATATGCTTGTCTGCTTAGGGATCAGGCCGGAGGTGAAAGGAGGAACCCAAGGGTCATAAAGGGATAGCGGCATCGTCTCTACTAATACGACAGGGATTCCCAGCTTATGATACAAGGCCGTGCGCAAGGCGCATTGGGCATCCAAATAGACACGATCGGGAGATAAGGATGTAATCCGGCTTTCCCAATCGGCTATTTCCCGGAAAAAGGCATGCTTCCTTTTTTGCGTAAACACAGAGGAGAAACACTCCCCAATAAAACGTAATCCTTTTACACGTAGCTCCTGTTTATCAGACTCTAAGGGATAATCCAGCATGATACACTCAAATCCCTTAGTCTCAATAATCTTTTTATGCTCGGCTTCTACCGCACAATAAACAACTCGATGCTGTCTCTCCCGCCACTGATTCGCAAGCGCAAAACTTGCGTTCAAGTGGCCGATGGCCGGATATATGTCGAATAATAGGGTCATGGCTCTTTAATTAATTTAGTAAGTCTCCTACATCTAGATAGGCGAACTGTATATCTGCATTCAGGCTCATTAAAATTCGGTTATTGTCTTTATCATAGCAAAATCTTATGACCGGATATCCGGTTTCTAACGTCTTTAGATAATTACCATCCAAATCGAAAACTACAAATTTTGTGGGATAATTAGTCTTTCCATTTGTGAAAGATTTATTTCCAGAGTAAAGAGCGACTATTCTATTATTACAAAATACCACAGGTCCATAATAGTCAATGCCATGCGTTTCCGTACTCCACTCAGTTCCATATACATTATACTTTAATGTTCCATCTAAATTACATATTGTCATCAAATCATGAAGGATATAAGTCTCCACATAAATACCATGTTCCATAGAGATATCAAAACAAACACGTTTCTTTTTAACATCCGGATGAGTAGTATAACTCATAGGTGTTATTTTGCCGGTTGCCATATTGAATTTTGCAACAATTGGATTGAAATTACCGTTGCCTAAACGTTGTATAATGACTCCAATAGATAATGTGTCGTTAATGTATGTATATTTCTCTATAACTAGTTGTTCATTCATTGTCATTTTTTCAATAGGTAAATATGCCGGATCTGCTATCGCACTATCCAAATCATAGCTAAAAATCTTATATTTACCAAAATCTGACACGTAAAACTTACGATTCATTTTATCTTCTTCTATAGACCCTATACGTGCGATCTCTCCCGGTCCTTGTCCTCTTGGGGCAATACTTGTTATATACTTAAAGTCGTTCTTATCAAAAATATGTACAAACTCATTTGCTGTTTTATAATCGGTGATAAGCATATAATTATCTATTACAATTGGCCATGAATAGCTATTGACAAGGATATCTTCTATCACGATCTCCTTTATCCGATCACGAACATTGATTACATTATCTCTTTTGTCTTGGTGTTTTTCAGTCGTAGAGTTAGAGGAACATCCCCAACAAAAAACGATCAGAAGAAATAGGCATACTGCTTTATTCATATCTGGTATCTTTTTTAGTGTCGCAAGATATGTTTTCCTCAGCCGTTTATTCGCAAGAGCAAAACTTGCGTTCAAGTGGCCGATGGCCGGATATATGTCGAATAATAGGGTCATGGCTCTTTAATCTAGTAATTTACCTAAATCCAAATAAGCGAACTGTATATCCGCATTCAGACTCATTAAAATTCGGTGATTATCCTTGTCATAGCAATAATTTATAATTGGATATCCTGTTTCTAATGTCTTTAAATAATTACCCTCTAAGTCAAATACTAGAAATTTTGTTGCATAAACAACTTTTCTATCTGCCGTTATATATCTTTCTCCTAAGTAGGTCGCAACTATTCTATCTTTACAAATTCTAACATTTTCAAAAAAATCTTTGCCATGTGTTTCCGTATCCCAATTAGGACCATATATATTGTATTTCAATTCTCCATCAAGGCTACATATTGTCATTAAATCATGTGGCATATAAGCCTCCACATAGATATTATGCTCCACTGATAGATCAAAAAAAATGCGTTTCTTTTTAACATACGGATTAATGGTATAGCTCATTGGTGTTATCTCACCAGTTTGCATATTAAACTTTCCAACAACCGGTTTAAAATTGCCATTGCCTAAGCGTTGTATAGTTACACCAATAGACAAAGTATCATTAATATATTCATATTTGTCAGGAAATATCTGGTCTCCCATCTTCATTTTTTCGGCAGGAAGATAAGCCGGATCTGCTATCGCACTGTCCAGATCATAACTAAAAATACGATTTTTACCATGATCAGACACGTAAAACTTACGATTTACTTTGTCTTCAACTATATGTCCCCCTATATTTGCGATCTCTCCCGGCCCTTGTCCTCTTGGAGCGATACTTGTTATATACTTGAAGTTGTTCTTATCAAAAATATGTATAAATTCATTTGCCGTTTTATAATCGGTGATGAATATGTAATTATCAATTACAGCTGGCCATGAAAAGAAACCGATGAGGAGATCTTCTATAGAAATTTCTTTTATTTGATCATGAACATTGATTATATTATATCTTTTGCTTTGATGTTTTTCAGTTGTAGAATTTAAAGAGCATCCCCAACAAAAGATAATCAAGAAAAATAGATATACCGCATTATTCATATTTTTATAGTTTTTTATATAGATGAGACATCTTTCCTTTTATAAAAATTAAAAAGGAATGTGCCAAAGTCTTCTATCCTATCATTTAGGATTGATCCAAAATCTCATCCTATACTGATTCAATCTTTAGAATAAGATAGTGGATCAAATCCAACATGATAAAAGGGAATTATGACACATCCCTTATACAAATACTATATTGCGAAAATATAATGCCATGTAAAATTCACATTAACCCCATCCACTATACTCTTCGTAGTTATGCCAGCCATTGCAATCACAACTACCACATCTATCTACACACCCATTCGGGCAGTAAGCCAGCGCCTCAGTGTTAGCCGACATAAGATCGGAAACTGAAACCTCCTCGTTAGTACTACCGGTATTATTGAACCCGAAAGCGGCTGCTATCGCCGCAAAGCTACCTATTGTTAAAATTTTCTTAAGCATAATGTTCTTGTTTTTGATTTGTTAATTGGAAATAATCCACACTTCCTAAGCCTATTAAACTTATGGAAATTGCCAAAACCTAACTTATAGGTCGATAACTTTTCGTACCTTTGTACACCTCCTTTCTTTTTAAGGGGTAGTGGGGAGAGTTTGCCTAGGTGTTTCGAAGCGCAGGGCAAACTTCTCCTTTCTTTACCTGATGATTATTTATTCCGCTCTACCTCGGATCCGAAGCTTTGCCGGATATTCCGTATTGCATTTCAACTGAATGATCTCATTGAAAAAGCCGACATCCTTGGGATTCATCGTGACTTCCACGGTAGCGATTCCACCCGGGGGAATGGGCTGTTTCGGATATTCTACCGAGGCGCAACCGCAAGTGGAGCTTGTGGCAATGATAACCAGCGGCTTATCACCCGTATTCTTTACCTCGAAAAGCTGTTTCTTGCTGTCGCCTACCTTCAAGGTTCCCAAATCGGCCTTGATGGGGCTTACCTCGCTCGTTGTTATCAATTTGTCCTCTTTTTCGTTGGCCGTATCGTAGGTCTCCGACAGCCGCTTGAAATACAGGCTTCGGATCTCCGTACTATACACAGGATTGCCGATCACCAAGACCTTATTGTCTTTATCTAATAATAAGGTATGGAACTGGGGGAATGGTGGGAAATCGTTTAACTTGTTCAGCTCGCCATCAAAATCGATGCAGACCGGCAAGTCGAACAGATCCCTTTTGAAGAATTGGCACAACTCCTTATAGTCTTTCGGGAAAAAGAAAAACAGGAAAGGGATTTCCCCATCGCTTATCGAATTAGTATACTTAATCAATTCCTGCCATTTCTGCAATTGCAGCTCACAGTCCACACAACCGGAGGAATCTACATACACCAACACCTTATAGGGAGACTGGGGTATCGAGTAGTCCACGGTATCTTTGCCGTAAAGCGTGAATACGGGATGATCCGGGAATTTAATCTCTTTCCCATACCATTCCTTGACGATGGGAAGCAGCTCATTATCCCCCTTTTGCCTGCCACAGCATAAAACATGATAAAAGTCAGCAGCATAAGCCATGTGTTCCTTTTCATAAGCATCTCAATCTAAGAGTCTGTAAAAAACACCTGAAATCTTTTCTTCATAAAGTTTCCATATCAGCCGGATAGTTTCTTTCTCTAGAGGGACTAAATTTAAAAAAGACGTATTAAACAGATGTAACGGTAATCACGGTGACAACATATATAAAAAACGTCGAACTCGCAAGGAAATTTAAAAAAATCAATTTTCTTTTCTCAAGGATATACTTACTAAGCGAAGTAATGTAATATGATACTTAAAACTATACTTCAAATACACTATGACATACTTCTTCTATGGTCAAGTAAGTATATATATCCCTTGAAACTACTATGATGCCCCCCCCTTAACGCAAAAAGGCCATCCCGTTTCCGAGATGGCCTTCTTTTATATAGAAAGAAACTTATGTTCCGATTACAACTTGTCGTTAGAACCAAGAACGTTGATGATCTTGTGTTTGTAAAGTTTCTCCATGTTATCACGAGCCGGGCCCAGATATTTACGAGGATCGAATTCAGCCGGTTTCTCAGCGAAAGTCTTGCGGATAGCGGCAGTCATTGCCAAACGAGAGTCTGAGTCGATATTGATCTTACATACAGAAGACTCGGCAGCCTTACGCAACCACTCTTCAGGAATACCGATAGCAGCCTTCAAAGCGCCACCGAATTTGTTGATAGTCTCAACCTCTTCCTGAGGAACAGAAGATGAACCGTGAAGAACGATAGGGAATCCCGGAAGTTTCTCCATAACAGCGTCCAAAACATCGAATGCCAATGGAGGAGGAACCATCTTACCTGTAACAGGATCGATCGTACATTGCTCCGGAGTGAATTTATAAGCACCGTGAGAAGTACCGATTGAGATAGCCAAAGAATCGCAGCCCGTACGAGTAGCGAAGTCGATAACTTCCTCAGGATTGGTATACGTGTGGTGGTCTGAAGAAACCTCATCCTCAACACCTGCCAATACACCAAGCTCGCCTTCTACAGTTACATCAAATTGATGAGCGTACTCAACAACTTTCTTCGTCAAAGCAACGTTCTCCTCGTAAGGAAGGTGAGAACCGTCGATCATTACAGAAGAGAAGCCAGAGTCGATACAGCTCTTGCAAGTCTCAAACGTATCACCATGGTCTAAGTGAAGAACAATCTGAGGATTCGGGCAACCTAATTCCTTAGCATATTCAACAGCACCTTGTGCCATGTAACGAAGCAAAGTAGCGTTTGCGTACTGGCGAGCGCCCTTAGAAACTTGCAAAATAACCGGAGATTTTGTCTCTACAGCAGCCTTGATGATAGCCTGCATCTGTTCCATGTTATTGAAGTTGAAAGCAGGGATAGCATATCCGCCCTTGATAGCCTTAGCAAACATTTCTTTTGTGTTCACCAAGCCCAAATCTTTGTAATTTACCATAGTTGTTATTATGTTATTACGTTAATGATTAAAAACTTGCACAAAGATAATCAAGATTCACGACAAATGATGCTTCAAAGCATATAAAATAACACAAAATCAACGCTCTTGAAAAAAATAATACGATTTTCTTTGTTTGTTTGTGGCAAACCCTTACCTTTGCAAGCCAAAATACCGGTTACCAAATATATACAGAGTATAAATTAAAAGATAATAAAGCAATGAAAAAAGGTATTCATCCTGAAAACTATCGTCCTGTAGTATTTAAGGACATGTCAAACGATGATGTATTCATCACTCGTTCTACTATTAACGCTAAAGAGACGATCGAGATCGACGGCGTAACATATCCGTTGGTAAAGATCGAGATCTCTAACACTTCTCACCCGTTTTACACTGGTAAGTCTAAGTTGGTCGATACAGCCGGACGTGTTGATAAGTTCATGAGCCGTTATGGTAACCGTAATAAGAAATAAGATTTCTTTCTTTAAGAAATAAAAAAAGGTCACGATTTGTATCGTGGCCTTTTTTTGTATCTTCGCGGAAGTTAACATAATGAAATATCATGGCAAAAACGAAAGAACAATTACTAAACATCTTGGATCAGTTCCAGTTGGACGAGAAAGTAGTTTCCGCTGAACCATTCGGAAACGGACACATTAATGATACATTGAAAGTGACCAATGAGAAAGGGGAGATCAAATACGTGCTACAGCGTATCAATCATTTGATCTTCACCAATGTGGATATGCTGCAAAATAACATCCACGTGGTTACCGCCCATATCCGCAAGAAGCTGGAGGAAAAAGGAGAAACGGATATCGACCGCAAGGTATTAACCTTCTTGCCGACTAAAGACGGGAAAAAATATTATTTCGACGGAGATAGTTATTGGCGGGTATGCCTATTCATCCCTCGCAGCAAAAGCTATGAGGAAGTAACCCCCGAGCTTTCTTATGAGGCTGGCAAAGCGTTCGGTGATTTCCAGACCATGTTGTCCGATATACCCGAGGGTACGCTGGGCGAAACCATCCCGGATTTCCATAATATGGAGTTCCGCTTGCGACAATTCCATGAGGCTGTAGCCGCCAATCCGGCAGGCCGGTTGGAAGAGGTGAAAGATTTGGTAGAGGAGATCGAGAAACGTGCCGAAGCGATGTGCATCCAAGAACGCCTATACCGTGAGGGCCAATTGAAGAAACGCACGAACCATTGCGATACGAAAGTAAATAATATGATGTTCGATGCCGATAGCGACAAGGTGCTTTGCGTGATCGACTTGGATACCGTAATGCCGGGCTTCGTCCTTTCCGATATCGGCGATTTTATCCGCACCGGAGCCAATACGGGTGCCGAGGACGATGAGAATCTGGATAACGTAAACGTTAACATGGAGATCTTCAAAGCCTATACCTGCGGATATATGGAAAAGGCCAAGGCGTTCTTAACTCCCACCGAGATCAAATTGCTACCTTACGGTGGACGCTTATTGACTTATATGCAGACCGTTCGTTTCTTGACCGATTATATCAACGGCGATACCTATTATAAGATCCATAGCCCGAAACATAACTTAATCCGCACGAAAGCCCAATTCAAGCTACTTCAAAGTCTGGAAGCCCATGCGGAAGAGATGGATCAGTTCATGAATCAATGGTTATAATATAAAGTAACTAAGGAATATAAAAACGGGCGGGGTGACTCATTGATTCATCCCGCCCATTCTTTTTATTTCGTCCAATAATCCAACACCGTAACCGCCGATGCCTTCCCTCCTAACACCTTGCCAAATGCTTTATGCGCCGGATGTACCAAATAGGCGTCCCGATCCGCGTCCGAATGAAAAGTAAGGAAAAAGCAATGCGTCAAGCCCTGTTGCAACCCTTCCGGACTACAATCCGTTCCCCACTCATATCCTTTGATCAAGTCGATTTGAGAAGGCAACTTACTAAAGGCATCCTCAACCTCTTTCACCTGCGCCTCGGATACATCCGGCTTAAAGCCGAACATAACAACATGGCGAAGAACTTTCTCCGGCTTTTGAGCATTCGAACAGCCTACCATAGATACCGAAAACGCAATAATCGCAAGGATAGATAATACAGATACTACTTTCTTCATGATATTCAAGATTAGATTTCTATTACTTTGTTATACGACCCAAAGATAGGGAAAAATCCTGTACCGCTTGTCCAAAACCTCCGTATCCTTTAGCCTTTTTCATCCCTATCTTTAGGCTTTTCCTCTAGAGACATCCATCATCTATCAACTGTTGGACGATCATGCAACGGCTGGTAGAAGATCATGCAACAGTTGGAAAAAGATCGTGCAACGGCTGTTGCATGATGAATACAAGCAGACAAAAGGGCTAACATCTGTAAGGATACAGCCTAAACCTACAAAGGAAAAACCTCAAACCATAAAGGGATTATTTTCAAGTAAACCAAATCTTAAACCTCGTCAATCCATCCGGATAAGAGCGAAGAGAGAATCGGCAATCATGTTTTAACAGTACTTCCCGGATAAAGATCAAGCCGATGCCCTGTCCGTTCGGTTTCGTAGAGAAGAACGGGCTGAATAGTTTCGTTTCCGTTTCCTTGTCGATGCCCTTGCCCGTATCGGCTATCTCCAAGCAGGTGGGACGCGCTGTCGTCCGGATATAGATCTTTCCATCCCGGTCGATGGATTCGGCGGCATTCTTGATAATATTGACCAAGACTTGCTCGAATAAGGAATTATCCAAATTCACGACTGGAGATTCCTCGCTCAGATCCATGACAATCTCGATATTCCGGTTCTGGCAAACCGTCTCCATAAAGCGTTTACAAGCGGACACCACTTGGTTCAATTCTTGCGGACGACTTTGGGGCTCGGGTATACGCACCACATCAGCGAAATTGGTGATGAAATGGCTCATGCTATAGCAGCGTTCTATGGAGACCCGCAAAACCTCGCAGACATCCTCCATATCTTCCATCCCGCTGAAAGTAGACTCCAACGTATCCAAGGTAGAGGCAATACCCGCAGTCGTATTATTCACCTCATGAGAGATCATACGTATCACTTTCTCATACGCTTTCTTCTCGGCCTTGAACACCTCTTGGGTCAACGTCTCTATCAAATAAAACGGGTGGTGAAAACCGCGATCCACGAATGAGGAATGCGTACATTTATAAATATTAGCGTCGTTCAGCCGGACGGTTTGCGCTTGATACATCGGAATCCGTACCAATTCTTCCGCCAAGGGAGAATCCAGTTGGAGAAAACGTTTTCCCACCATATCCTCCGAGCTTTGCGCACCAAACAATTTACACGCGGCCGGGTTCATAGATAGAATCTCCTCATCCAAGTTCAAGATGATCACTCCCATCGGAGAGGCATTGACCAGCAAGTCCAAGAAATGGTTTTGCTCCCGGAGGTGCAAACGCTCATTCTTCAACTGCTCCATCATCTTATTAAACACATCGACCACCCGGTCCGCCTCCGTTTGACCGACCTTTCCCAAGCGGGAACTAAAGTCTTGCTCTTTCAACAGCTCCATACCGTTGCCGATGATATGCAAGGGCTTTATGATACGGCGATAAAAGACAAATAAATAGATGATCGTAAGCAAGACCAAAGCCTCTACACCGAAAAACATCCGGATAGAAGATGTATAAAAGACATAATAAGTCACCACCGCCCATATAGTCAACAGCAGTGTCGTCAATATCCAGAATAGTCCCTTCAGCCTCATCCTCACCTCTCCTTATTTATCGATCGGGATTCCGTATTTCTCTAATCTCCGGTACAATGCGGCACGACTGATCCCTAGTGCCATAGCGACATGCGATAAATTACCTCCATGCGCTTCCAAGGAGCGTAAGATGGTTTGCTTCTCCAACTCATCCAAGGTCAGGCCCTCCAAAGAAGACGAAATCGTCGATTTAGAGCTGGATGTATCCACGCAATGAACCTCGAAATCAGCGGCATCCAAAAGCGTCTTACCCGACACAAGGATCGTCCGCTCCACCAAGTTCTTCAACTCACGGATATTACCGAGAAAAGGAAGACGGCTTAAATAGGTCTGGGCATCCGATGAGAACTCCACCCTCGGTAGCCCATTGACCTCCGATTGCTTATCCGCGAAATACCGAGCCAGCAATGGGATATCCTCCCTTCGCTCACGCAAGGCGGGTAAATGCACCGTGATCAAATTGATCCGGTAAAAAAGATCCTCACGGAACGTACGGTCCGCCACCATCGATCGTAAATCCCGGTTCGTAGCGCTTACGACCCGTATATCCACCTTACGGGGGCGGCTATCCCCCAAGACCTCAAAGGTCTGGTCTTGCAACACCCGAAGCAGCTTTACTTGGCAAGACAGTTCCAAATCGCCAATCTCATCCAAGAAGATAGTACCTTTATTCGCCATCTCGAAACGTCCTACCCGGTCAATGTACGCATCCGTAAAAGCCCCCTTCCTATGTCCGAACATCTCGCTCTCAAAAAGACTTTGGGAAAGTCCGCCTAGGTTTACCTTTACGAAAGCCTCTTTCGACCGGGGGCTATTCGCATGAATCGCTTCCGCTATCAGCTCTTTACCCGTACCGCTCTCGCCGGTAATCAAGACAGAGGCGTTTGTCGGGGCGATACGCGAGACCGTCCCCAATACATCCATCAAAGCGGCACTTTGCCCCACGATCTTATCAAAATGAAATTTATGGTCGGCATCCGAACGGTTCAAGGGAGCGTTTGCCTCCTTCTTCTGCTCGCTCAGTTCCAAGGCGGTCCGGATCGATTTTAATAATACCAAGTTATTCCAAGGCTTCGTGATAAAATCGAAGGCTCCGGCTTGCATTCCCTGCACGGCCAAAGAGATCGATCCCCAAGCGGTCATCAAGATCACAGGTACATCTGGGCGAAAGATCTTTACCTGTTTCAGTAATTGGATCCCCTCCTCGCCCGTGGTAGTCAACGTGAAGTTCATATCCATCAAGATCAGCTCCGGTACCGTGGCCCGGACTACCTCCAAGGCCTCCTTCGGCCCCGGAACCGCCTCCGGCCGGAAACCCGCACGTTTTAGCAGGAATGTAAGCGAGGAACGAACAGCCGCGTCATCATCTATTATCAGTATCATATAATCAATTTATCGTTTCACGATTTCCTCGAAATCGGCATCTAATGTACGATTATTCAAGAAATCATACAATGTTATACTACGGATGTTATAAAAATAACGCCAATAATAATACAATTCTTGGATATGCTTTTGCTTCGCGTCATCCTTCGAGCTCTGGGCGTCATTCAAATCTAGGATATCGATCTTACCGATCATGAAAGTCTCGATCGAGGTCTTGTAGCGCTTTTCCGCCAACGTGTCCACCTCGGCGGCTATCTCCAATTGAGCGGCTTGATTATTGAAATTCTCCACCAAAAGGAAGATATCTTGATTAAAATCCATTTGCTCCTGACGGATCTTGGAAAGTACGACATCCCGATTCGATTCGGCTACTTTTACCTTTCCCATCCGTTTCCCCCAGTCCAAGATAGGAATCGAAAGCCCGACCTCTACGATCTGGTTATCTTTCAATGGATTGTAAGCTCCTCGCATGGACATGTCCTTACCGGTATAACCCACGGAGGCAAACAGGTTAATACTTCGACGGTTTCCCTTGGCGGTCGCCACATCATAATCCGCTTCCAACTGGCGGCGCATGATATTCTTTGAGAATGAGTTATTTTCTTGAGCCTTCTCCAATACCGCCTGATAATCCATACGGACCCCTTCTATCGCCTCTGGAAGAACAGGTTCGATCACGTCCTGCTCGCTCATCCCTAAAAAGGAACGGAGCTTGAACATCATCGCGTTGTAATTGGATTGAGCCTCGGTCAGCCTGCCTTTCGCTTGCAAGGCCGACTGTTTCAAGCGCATCAACTCGCTCTCCGAGATATGCCCGATCTTACGCTTCGCTATCGCTATATCATAGAGCTTATTAGCGTTTAGCAAGTTCTGATTACAGATATCCAAATTATCTTCAGCCAACAGTAAGTTGAAGTAATTCGTGATGGTAGCGATCGTTACATTCTCCACGTTCTCCATATAAGCGGCTTTGGCCTCTTGGTAACGGACAGGTTCGATGCGACGTTTCCATTTTTGGTTATTCACGCCGAAAATCGGTTGCGTCAACGTCAAACTAACAGGTACGCTCATAAACTCGTTGTAAGCGCCACTACCTAGCTGACGGGTAAAATCCAAGGAGGTATTCAAGGCGATCTTACCCCCGGTCAAAGCTATGTTCTGGACGATAGAGATCTCTCCATTTAAGCCTAAGGCATTGTTTTGCACATAGGTATAAGAACCATCCGATTGCTGGTACTTCGAGTATTGCTTGCTATACGAAGGCAGAGTTCCCGTAAATATCACTTCCGGTAATTGATCCGCCCGATGCGTACGATACTCCCAATAGGCCGTTCGCAACTCATTGAGCGCCACGGCAGCGTCTACGGATTGAAGTTGGGCAATCTGAATCGCTTGCCGCAGGGTAATCCGAACTTTATTCGTATTGTCTTGGGCACATATTCCCGAAACTACCGCCCACAGACAACCTATCGCTATATAGATCCTTCTCATTTTAGTATAATTTTTTTACCCGGCCTTAGGCAAAAGGCATGCCAAAAGCATATACTATTGATAATCCGACAAATAGAGATATTTAAAGTGTTCGATAACGAACAGTGTGTCCGTTTTTGAAAAGAATGGTTATCTTTGCCCACCTCTATATAATACACGTAGAATAAGATGAAGAATGACGGTTTCACATTTCGAAAGAGAGCCAGAAGCTTTAAATTCGCTTTCAACGGAATCAAGCTATTGATCACGAAGGAGCATAACGCTTGGATCCATTGCTTTGCGACAGTTTGTGTACTTATCACCGGGGTGATATTCGGACTTTCCCGCATAGAATGGATCGCTGTCACGATCGTGATCGGGGCGGTATTAGCAGCCGAGGCGGTCAATTCATCCATCGAGGCCCTAGCAGATTTGGTCTCTCCGGAATATAATGAGGCTATCAAGCGAACAAAAGACTTGGCGGCGGGAGCTGTATTATTGATGGCGATAGCGGCAGCGATCGTCGGGTTTATCATTTTTATACCTAAAATAGCAACTATATTTTAAATCTATGAGACATATCCTTTTCGCAATTACAATGCTCATACTATGCCTGTCCGTTAACGGACAAGAATTGAAGGTGACCGGTAGCCGGAAAGCCATACGGACCTCGGGAGACGTATTGGTGTTTATCACTCCGGTGGCGAGTTTGGCGACCGTATTGGCAACCCAAGATTGGCAAGGGCTGAAACAAGGCGTATTCACCGGGGTTACGACATTGGGCGTAACCTATGCGCTGAAATACCTAGTGAAGAAAGAGCGACCCGACTTCAGCGATAATCATTCGTTCCCATCCATGCATACCTCCGTATCCTTCGCGGGAGCCGCTTTTATCCAAAGGCGTTATGGATGGAAATGGGGTATTCCGGCTTATGCCGTGTCTACCTACGTGGGTTGGAGCCGGGTCTATGGAAAGAAGCATGATTGGTGGGACGTGGCGGCGGGAGCCGTTATCGGCGCCGGGAGCGCCTATATCTTTACCCGCCCGTTCGCAAAGAAACATAACCTGTCTATCAGCCCGGTAGCGGGAGACGGGCATTATGGGATCTATGCCTCCATGACCTTTTAGCAGAAAACAATTTTATAGGAAATAAGCAATCCGGCCGTGTATCACTACAAGACCGGGCTTTCAATTGTGTGTATGTGTGAAATATGTAAGTTAACTCTTATTCATAATGCAACGCCTCGGCAGGCTCCATCTCGGCGGCCCGGCTAGCCGGGAGCCATATTCCCACGAGAATCGCCACCGCCATCAAGAGCCACACGGCGATGTTCACCAGCAGGAAGCGCAAGGGCATCATCGCCGGCCAGTAGTTATCGGGAAGCACCATCTGCGGACCATAAGGCAAGTCCATCAGGCCTGCCAACACGATCTGCGACTCGATCAGGAGCGCGAAGGGCGTGATCAGTGCCAACATCACGATTCCCTCGCGGAACAGCATCCCCCGCACCTGTCCCCGCCCGGAACCGATCGCCCTCCGCAGGCCGATCTCCCCCCGGCGTGTCTGGATGCGGTACCAGAACGTACCGATCACGCACAGCAGGATATTCACGCACAGGAAGACCAACAACGAGAGGCGTATCCGGTAATTATAGGTGATACCAAAGGCAAAATCCATATCGGCCTTATAGCGGTGGTAGGGCGTGAGGCGCTTCAGGAAGAAGTTGCCCGTCCGTAACTCCCGGCTCATGCGCTCGCGGAAAGCCTCGGCGAACCGCACATCCGACTCGCCTCCGGCCACCCGGATGAAATAGTTCATATCCGGAATCTCGCCATAGTCCGGTCGCTTGGGAAAGAAAAGGACACCTCGCGGCAGGTCGTTGTCGAGGCGTTTCACGTCCTCCAGCACGCCGACCACCCGCTTGTGGGCCTCGCTCTCCGCAGGGTCATCGGAATCCGTGATCAACCTCCCCACGGCCTGTCCCTCACCGAAGAGCTTCCGCTCCATCTGCCGAGTAATGAGCACCGCACGCGGGTCGCCCCAGTCGTAATCGGCGGTAGAAACCACCTGCCCGTCGGCGGTGCAGCGGTGCGAGAAGACCTCCAGGAAGTCGGTCGTCGGGTCGAACCACATCGCCATGCAGCCGATCGTGCGGGCCGTATCCTCCACATTGCGTATCCCCATGCCGTTGTAGCAAGGACTGTAAGGCAAGGAGGCACAACCGTAAGAGACCCCCACCTTCGACACGCCCGGATAGGCGCAGAGCCGCTCCAGGATACGGGCATAGTGTACCGGCAGGTTCACCGAGTCGCTCTCGGCAGCCACGTACTCGCGGGCATTCTCCGGCAGGAGTCCCATCTCCACCAGCCACACTCCGTCGTAACTACGGCCGACGGGCAGGCTACGGTTATAACTCTCCACGAAAAAGTAATCCAGCAGGAACCATGCCAAGCAGAACACCAATAACAGCTCCAAGCAGACCGACAGGCTCGAACGCCAGCGGTTTATCAATTGTTTACATATCATTAACCACATATCTTTTACCTCCTATCCATTTAAGCGTTCAACGAATTCACGATCGGACGGCGCGAAGCCCTCCAAGCCGGCCACAGAGCCGACATCAAATTCAGCAAAAAGCAGACGAGCAGGGCCGCAGTGAATATCCACGGGTTCAGCAGCCCCTCCAAGGGGAGCGACACCTCCACCCCGTCGGGAATGGCTTGCGAGAAGCCGTTGCCGATCTTAAACACCCACGAGCGCATCCCCCCGGCCACGAGGAAGGAGAACAGCAACCCCGCCAATCCTCCCAGCACGGTATACAACAGGTTCTCCACCAAGACCTGCCCCAGCAACGTCCCGCAGGGTGCCCCAAATGCCCGTCGCACGCCTAGCTCGGCCAGCCGGCGCTCCATCCGAGAGTCTACCATTCCCAAGAGGCTCACCGCCGGCACTAGCAAGAGGAAGAAGATGATGATACCATAGCGCATCAACTCGCCGGCGAGATCCAAGTCCACGCCCGAGTAATAGCGGAAGACGCTCTCCCAGTGCAAGTCCGGCGCACCATGTACGGTAAAGGTACGCCCCTCACCCAGCGAGTGCCCGTAGACCCGGAACCGTTCGCGGAGCCGCTCCTGCACCTCTCGCAACGAGGCTCCCTCCTTCACCAGCGCATAGCAGTAAAAGGAACCAAGGCCGGGGTTGCGCTCGGCGTTGCGCATCTCACCCATCTCCCAGTCCTTGTCGTAGGTATAAGGATACCAGATCTGCGCATAGATGCGGTCGAGCAGGTACGAGGCATCTTCCACCACGCCCGCCACGCAGAACTCCTCGAAGTTCACGCTCAGCACACGGCCCACGGCCTCCTCCTCACCAAAGATCCGACGGGCCAGCGAGCGGGCGATCACAACCACGGGCAGCCCACCACTCACGTCGGCCGCAGTGAAAGGTTTCCCCTCCACGAAGCGAAAGGAGAAGACCCGCCAAAAATCTTCGTTTACCGCCATGCGTACCGTGGGCTCCTGTACAGGCGAACCTTCCGGCTGTACGAATGTAGTTTCTTGGTCACGGGTAATCGCCACGGCCTCCAGCTCCTCGTTGGGCATCACTTGCTCACGGATCAACCGGCTCGATAGCCGGCTGCTGCTGTAGCCGCCATTACCATATTCCACCACCCCATAGCGGATCACCAGCATCCTGTCCCGGTTCATCTCCGGATAGAGTGGGGCCGTCTTCACGTAAAACACGATGGATAGCACCATCACCAACGTGATGGCCAGCCCCGTCCCCACGATGTAGACCGAGCTGAAGAGCCGCTCCTGACGGAGCAGGGCCCAGGCTTGTTTAAAGTATATCTTGTACATATTTATTCACGTTATCTTTTTTATCTTTACCACTTAACCATTCATTAAACCCGTTACCATAGATAAAAAACAACTAGCTCCCTCGGGCGAATACCACTCCATCTACGGCGAGCGACTGAAGCTGGCGGGCGATCGCCCCGAGGGAGGCCTCTACCTCCGCTCCGCCATACCCGGCAACGCAAATGCTACTGCACCTGCCTTCCGTCGAAGAAGCGTACCACGCGACTGGTCTGCTGGGCCTGCGACTCGCTGTGGGTCACCATCACGATGGTACGTCCGTCCTCCTTGTTGAGTTGGTGAAGCAGTTCCATGACCTCGATACCCATCTTGGAGTCCAAGTTACCGGTCGGCTCATCAGCGAGGATGATGTCGGGGTTACCTACGATCGCACGGGCGATGGCTACGCGCTGACACTGACCGCCGGAGAGTTGTGTCGGGAAGTGGCGCATACGGTGACTCAGGCCTACCTTCTCCAGCACGGCCTCGGCCAGTTTGCGGCGCTCCGAGGAAGAGACCTTGCGATAGAGCAAGGGAAGTTCCACGTTGTCCAGCACGTTCAGGGAATTGATCAGGTGAAAGCTCTGGAAGACGAAACCGAGTTGCTTGTTACGGAAAGCGGCCAATTCCTTATCGTTCATGCCTACCGTGTTTACGCCGTTGATCTCGACCGTTCCGGAGGTAGGTAAGTCCAGCAGGCCCATGATATTCAACAAAGTAGACTTTCCGCATCCGGAGGGTCCCATAATGCTGAGGAACTCGCCTTGCTGTACCTCTAGGTTCACGTTTTCCAACGCAACTGTCTCTATCTCTTTCGTACGGTAAATCTTCTGCAAATTCGTTAGTTTGATCATGACTGTAATATTTTAAATGATTAATGTTCTGTTATGTCCTCCTATAGGCAAATAGCGTGCCAAAAGTATAAACAACTGATTCACAGCCTCAGTGCATAAAAAAAGCTGTCCGATAATGAACACTCGCTTCATTATCGGACAGCCGAGACGAACAATAGTGTCTTATAACTAAATTATTCGTATCGCAACGCCTCCGCCGGAGCCATCTGCGCCGCCTTGCGGGAGGGGAGCCATACGCCGAGACCGATCATGCCGCCCAGCAGCAGGTAGGCGAGGCCCGAGGTGGCCGCAAAACGCAGCAGGGTGATCGACTCGCGGTAGGTATCCAGCTTGTCGAGGTAGGCCATGTTGAGGGCGAAGAGCAGCAACACGGGCAGAGTGACGGCCAAGAGCCCCAAGCCCTCCATGAGTATGTACCGACCCAGCTTGGCACGACTGGATCCAATCGCCATACGAAGCCCGATCTCGCCCCGTCGCCGCTCGGTGCGCAACCAGAAGGTACCCACGATACCAAAGAATACGTTCACGAGGAGGAAGCCCATCGTGGCCAACTTCTGGTTATTCGCCCGCTTTGCGAAGGCAAGGAGACGCTCGCGTTGATCCGTCAGCCGGGTGATACCCTGCACGAAGTAGTTGTTTACCGTCAATCGCTCCGAGGCGTTCTCCAAGAGGTGGTACATCTCATCCTCCGTCATCGCCCGGCGCACACGCACCGAGACCTCGGCGTTCTCCACGCCAAACTGCCTCATGCACTCCTCCAGCATCTCCCCTTTCAGGATGGAGAAGTAGCAGTTCTCGGGGCGATCGAAATCATTGCTCCGGAAGGTGGGAAGCACCGCCACCACGGTAAAAGGGTTCGAGAAGTCATCGTTCCCGGAGATCTGTCGACCTACCGCCGACTGGCCACCGAAAAAGTGCTCCTCGCCCGCCCGTGTCAAGACTGTCGGACGATGGGTCTCGCACACCAACGGGGTGACATCGCGCCCCTGCATGTCCTTGATCCGGAATACCTCAAAGTACTCCGGCGAGACCCTCAGCTTATGGTAACTCCGGGCCGACAAGCCCGTCGTATCCCCGCCCACGGGGAATAGGCTCCCCCACGAGTTGCCGAAGGAATAGGGCATCGACCAGAAGGTCACACACGCCTCCTCCACCTCCTCCAGCGAGCGGATCCGGTCCATCAGGGCCAGTAAGTCCTGCGTATCGGAAGTCTCCCGGAGCGAGTCCGGCACGAATCCCAGCGCTTGCTGGGAAAGGCGGGAGAGGCGGAAACGCCACGTGTTCTCAATATCGTATCCCATAGGGGCGTAGTAGCAACGCATGTCTACCCACAACTTATCCAACATGAACCAAACTGCGCAAACCACGAGCAACAGCTCGCCTACGATCCAAATGTTACTACGGCGTTGCGCCCAAATAATCTTGATTATATGCTTTATCATAGCCTTTATTATTTTAATCCTCATTTCCACTCAAAGAATCCACGATCGTCCCGCAGGCAGCCCGCCACGCCGGGATCCCGGCACTCAGCACATTCAGCAAGAAGGCGGCGAGCAAGGCCGCGGCGAACAAGCCCGGCTTGATCAGCATGGCCGCAGTGAAGGTGATATTCGGATCGTTCATCACCAACGACTTGCCCAACACCAGCAAAAGGATGGAGAGTGGCAACCCGATCAGACCCCCGATCAAGGTCAGCACCAGGTTCTCCGAGAGGATCTGCCGCAACAGGTCGCCACCGGTAGCTCCGAAAGCCTTGCGCAAGCCGATCTCCTCCCGCCGTTTCTGCACGGACGACTGTACCACGCCGGTCAGGTTCAGCGCCGGTATCAGCAAGAGGAAAAGGAGGAACGCCCCCGACTCGGCCATGAACGTCTGCCAGTCCACCTTGTTCCAGGCGTTGCTGCCCATGGCGGAATCCACCTGTGAGAGTGCCCCGGCAGGGAAGTTCACGTTATAATCCACCTTGCTCTCGTTGTAGCACCTTACCTGCTGGTCCAGTTCCGCACGGACTGCCTCGAAGCCGGAGGCAGAGCGGGCCAATAGGATCATAGAGAGATCGCCCGATATGTTCTCCCCGTAGTCCGGCTTCGGAGTCATGAGATTATCGTTACACGAATAGGGGATGCAAACATCGAAGAACGAGGCCATCAAGGGGTTGGGTACGTCACGCGTCACGCCGCATACGGTGTAGGTCACGTAATCCAGCACGATCTGCCGGCCTACCGCCCGCTCGCCCCCGAACAAGCTTGCGGCCATGCGGTTGGAGATGACCACCCGGGGGATCGCCGACTGGAAATCGGCCTCCGTGAAAGGCGTTCCTTCCACGAAATCGAAATCGAAGATCTTCCAGTAGCCCGCATCCGTATAACAACACTCATATTCCTTGAAAAGCCGTTTTTCCGGCAACGAGACCGGATGGCTCGCCCTCACGTAGGCCGCCACCGCCTCCGGTTCCCGCAAGGTATAGAAACACTCTTTCACCACCTCGGCCGACATGTTGCTGCGGTTACGGTTTCCGGAGCCATCCTTTGGATTCGCCTCCGTACCCCAGACGTACAACATACGAGCCCGGTTCGACTCCGGGGCGAAGCCCGCCGCATTGATCTGGAATACCAACACCAGCACCACGGCGATCGCAAGAGCCGTCCCGACGATCGAGATCAAGCTCACCAGCGGGGCTTCCTTCAGCTGCCCGATCGCTTGTTTTACAAATTGCTTATACATACTATCCTGTTTTTATTGATTTATACTTACTTGATCACTCATAGCGCAACGCCTCTGCGGGATCCATCCGCTCCACCTTACGGGCGGGGAACCAGATCCCCAGGCAAATCATCGCACCCATCAGGAAATAAGCCCCCCCGAAGGTCAACAAAAAACGCCATCCGGTGTACGGTAGGCGGGCTGTGTCCGGCCAATCCAAAGCCAATGCGTTCACGAGGAAGGCCAAAGCGATCGGTAGCGTCAACGCAAGTACGAGCAACCCCTCGGTGAAGAGGAAGCTCTTCAGCGTACGCCGCGAGGCTCCCAAGGCCATCCGCAGGCCGATCTCTCCCCGTCGCAATTGCGTGCGCAGCCAAAATGTGCCCACGATACCGAAAAAGATATTCAGCATCATGAACGAGATCAGGGCCAGTTTTTTCTTATGATTGTCCACCCGGCTTTTCAAGGCCTCCGTACGCATCTCAGTCAGGGGCGTAAGGCTGGAAATGTAGAGGTTACCGGCCGTGGCCTGCTCTTGCATCTGCCCGAAAAGGCGATCTAGGCGGTCGCCCTCCATCTCCTCCCGCAAGCGTACCAGGCATTCCATCTGGAGCACCTGATGATCGTTGGCACTCTTCACCACCTCCTGCCCCGTCCGGCGCACGATGAAAGCGCAAGGCTCGCTCGCCTTATACGGGTTGTCGCGTATCGGAGCGGAGACGGCGGCCACGGGCATGATCCGCGGATCGTCCATACTCCATTTCAAGCTCCACCCCACGGCTGATTCCTCGCCAAAGAGTATCGCCTCCAATTCCTCAGATATCACCAACGGCCCTGCGTTCTCCTCCATCGCCTCCCGTAAGGGACGACCCTGCTTATCCGTCATGCGAAACACATCGAAATACGCACTCGACACCTCCCGCATACGTATCACACCGCTCCCCGCATCAGTAGAGTCCGCCTCCGCATGCACCAAGGCCGACCACCAGTTACGGGAGAGGTACGGGCAACCACAAACCGACACGCAGGTGGCCTCCACCTCCGGTATCCGCTCCAACAACTCCAACAGGCGAAGCAAGTCCTCCCCTTCCGTCCGATCCCTCAGAGAATCCGGCTGAAAGGCCGGAGAGCTTTCCGCTATCCGGCCCAGGTTGATCCGGTACACTCGCTCGATATCCATGCCCAAGGGCCGATGGTAGGTGTACTCATCCACCAGGAACGAGTCCAATAGTCCCCACAACAGGCAAACCACCAACGCTAACTCCAAGAAGAGCCACACGTTGCTCTTCCGCTGATTCATATCATTATCATTAGATGTCTGATCATAACACTATTCCTCCACATTTATCGTTCCTCGTGATCTTTCAATGACTCGCCAATCGGTTGCCGTACGATAAACCAAGTAGGCAAACCCGCCGACAAAACGTTCAACAATAGGCAGCAAAAGAACGCCGCCAAGAAAACCATCGGCTGAAATAACATTTCACCACTCAATGCCGCATCCGGATCGCTCAGCATGAAGCTCTTCCCGATATACAAGAACAAGAGTGACAGGAAGAGGCCGGCAAGACTGCCGATCAAGGTCAACACCAGGTTCTCGCTCAAGATCTGCGTCATCAACGTACCCCGTGTCGCACCAAATGCCTTGCGAACCCCCATCTCCGCACGTCGTTTCAACACGGACGACCGTGTCACGCCCAGCAGGTTCAAGGCTGGTACCAACAGCAAAAATAGTAAGAGACAACCGGTCTCCGGCAAGAAGTCTCGCAGCTCCACCCGATCCAGTCCCGCCGATCCGATAGCCAAGTCGAAACGGGTATATATATGATCCAGGAACTCCACCTTCACCTCTTTCTTCGTGGCTTGGTAAGCGGCCAGCCGATGAGCGATCTCCTGCCGAATCACAGGAAAGTCCCCGGCAGCGGGTGCCAGCAGGCAGACCGAGAAGTTACCCAGCGTATGCTCATGGAAAGAGCTCGTGCGTAACTCACTCTCGCAGGTATAAGGTACCCATGCCTCCGCATAGGCGGTATTCGCCACCTTACTGACATTCTCCACTACGCCGCATACGGTATAGGGGGTCACGTCCACCAAGATCTCCTTCCCGACCGCCTCATCCGATCCGAACAGCCTCCGGGCTACCCGATCAGACAAGACCACCCGACGGACTCCCGACTGGAACTCCTCTCCAGAAAAGGGCTTCCCCTCCAAGAAGCGAAAGCCAAAGACCTTCCAAAAACCGTCATCCACATATTTCACCCGATAAGTCTTATTCGAACGCCTTCCCTGCAAAGAAAGCGTTCGATCCGTATAGGCGATAGCTGTAACAGCCTCTACTGATCGCAGCGGGTAGAATATCTCCCTTACCGGCTCCAACGCCAAGGAACCGCCGCTCACGTTACCGTTCTCGTAAGAGACCCGCAAAGCCTGCACCTGTAGCGTCCGATCTCGATGGTATTCCGGATAGTAATTCACCCATTGGATTTGCAGCACAAATACCACGACCATGATCATCGCAATCGCAACCGCCGTCCCAATGATAGATATCATACTAATTAAGCGATTCTCTTTCAACATCCCGATCGCTTGCTTCCCATATTGCCTAATCATTCCGAAGCCCATATCGCCAAGCCTTATCTCAATTTCAACTTATTCTTCTCCTTAAAACTCGCCATGTCCGAGATCACCACCTCATCGCCCGGCTCCAGGCCGCTCACTACCTCCACGTACTCAAAGTTGCTGTCGCCCAACCGCACCTTGCGCTTGATGAGTTGGTCGCCATTCACCACAAACAGCTCATATTCGCCCTTGCCCACATAAAACGAGGCATTGTGGATGCGCATCACGTCATCCTTCACGGCGTTCATCACGTATACATCAGTCTTCAAACCGGAGCGCAAACGACGATGATTATCCTCCTCCAACTGTACCGTGAAGGAGATCACGCCGTTCTTCGATAAGGGGGTAACATCGCTCACCACCCCATCCAGTTTATCGTTACCGATTTTTACAACGGCCTTGCTACCGGCGGCGATCCGGTCACCATAGGTATCGGCGATCTCCCCCTCTATCTTGAAATGGGACAAGTCGGAGACGATAGCGACACGACTGCCTTGAGAGACTTGGGCACCTACCTCGTTGTTCACGTAGGTCAGGATCGCCTTGCGGGGAGAGCGTATCTGGGCGTCTTCCAAGGTACGCTTAGTCTCAGCTAGGCTCTTTCGGAATATGTTCAGGTCGAGTTCTTTCACTTTATAATCGGCATCCGTCAAGGATTTCTCGTTCTCATATTTTTGCTCATCCTCTTTCAGTTTCAAGACACTAACGTTATAGTCCAGTTCCACTTGACGGACCTTATCGGTCGTTCCGGCGCCTAGGCTATCCAGATAACGCTCGTTGCGCAACTCCACTTCCTTTCGGTTCAGTTCCATGCGAGAGACTTTCAATTGCATCTCCATCTCGGAAAGCTTATTGCGGTTTTGGATACGGAGTTGATCCAATTGGAGGCGTTTCATTTGCTCCTCGTCCAATTGTTTCTTATAATCCGTCTCGGCGCTTAGCAAGTCCAGTTTCAAGATCGGAGTACCTACGTCCACGGAATCGCCTCCCTTTTTATAAATCTCGACGATACGGGAGTTGATCGGTGAGTTGATGATTTCCTCGAAAGCAGGTACCACCTTGCCGGATGCGCTAACGGAAACCTCGATCACTCCTTTATCTACCGTTGAAAAAACCAAGTCCTTCCGTTGCAGGCTGGTTTGCATAAAACCGATCACCCCGCCAATCAAGACAACGGCAATACCAATCCCCGCCCCCAGCTTTATAAACTGTTTACGCTGCTCCTTCTGCCGAACCTCTTTTGATATCTCTCTGTCCATATTTCGTTTGTTTTTATTTTCCACCCTCCAAAGAGCAAACCCCGTGCCAAAAACGTAAGTGATTGATTTATTGAAGAAATAAAACAAAAGAGATGTCCGATATCGAACACTGTGTCCGCTTTTGTACGAAAACAAAGACATCAGCAATGAGAATTGACAGATATTCAATCATAATTAACATATAAATACTTGATTATCTTTACAAAAAGGACTATTTTTGGGAAAATCCATAATCAAGGAATACCAATCTTATATTATTTACCCTAAATTCTAAAGAGAGATGAAAAAAACAGTAACTTTCGTTTGGAGCATTTTCCTCCTCGTGTTTATATCGATAGATATGAACGCACAATCAATAAAAAGTTGGGATTACCCCATAAAACCAGGAACGGAGGCTTGGCAAGCATTATCCACACATGAGGATATGCTGAAAGCCTGCCAAATTCCGGCAGAGATATTAAAAACGGTATCAACAGAAGAGCTTATAGAACTTTGCCTTGCTTACCCATTATTAGGCGACATATTCGCTTACAATGGAATACAGGAAGGCATTAACAAGGTTTCCGCACGTTTTAACGGATTACAAGAGTTATTCAAAAGGAAAGACAATGCTTCTTTGCTGTTTGAGAAGATGAAAAAACTAGAATTACTGAAATCAGGAGTGTTGACTTCCATAGAAATAGGTAACGAAATTAGTCGGCAAATGGTAATCGAGGCTCTTCTGTCTAATGAGGCGATATTGTCTAATACAGATAATCTTTTACAGCAAGAGATCTCATCCGAAGCCGTAAAGAGACTCCTTTACAAACAAAACAATCCGGACATTTATGGTCAATACGGCCTAAAAGCCATAGTCCATCTTCTAGGCCGAAGTCTAGAACGAATAGACAATGAGTCCATTACACCCGAATTTAAGCAATTCACCACCGATGAAAAGCTCACGGGCAGTAATGTAATCGAAGAGTTATTAAAACAATACATTGTAACCATTAATAAATTGAGAACATGAAAAAAGCGATATATTATTTCACAATCATACTAGCGTTCCTACTAAACGCATGTGACAATGACCTTGATAACATACAAGGAGGAGACAACGAGATCTTGGCATCCAGCTCAGAAATTGTCATTAAAGACGGAAAGATAACATATCCTAAATGGCTGGTGAATGTTGTAGATTCTGTCGCACATTCCCATGTTAAGGGAGCAGACTATCCATACCCTTGGGTCTATACTTTGGAAAAAGAGGGGAAAGAACTCATTCTCGTTCAAGATGGAATAAACTCCTGTGCAACATGCAGTTTTTTATTCTATACTTTATCCGGAGAACAAATTGTGGACATCCCGACAGAATGGTTAACAATAGAGAACTTAGATGCGATTTGGCCGAATCTCAATGTAAGACAAAAGCTTGGGGAGCAGCCGCCACAATCTATACACCCAATGGAACACTCATTAGTGACACTTATTACCGTAGTGAAGAAATGTCTGCTTCACAAAAAGCGAGTACTGATGAGTATTGGACAACGAGATATTCTCAAGCGACACTAATAAGCGGCTCAACCACCACTTACAACTGCCATGCATACGCTTAGCATATGACAGAAGGAGGATCGGCTGTTTGGATGGGACAGGTTACTAATCCGACAAACGTATGCTGGTTAGATAGCAGCTATATATCAACGACAGGAGCCGCAACCAAAGTATCCTATCTCAGTGACAATCATTCTGCAGTAACAACATCTACTCCCAATATACTCATCTCTAAATGGGGACCAGGTCCTCTTATGAGGCATCCTAAAGATCATTGTCCCTATGATGCATCAAGCTTAAAATAAAAACACATGGTAAAGATACAAAAAATCTCAGAAATCGAACCTCGTTTAGGTTTTACTGAGTTCGATATGCTAAAAAAATATCGTCAAAGTTTTGCAACGAGTGAATTAGGTCGCCTCCATGCTCTGTTCCCTTTCTCGGAACTGGCCCGACAAATGCATTTGAAGTCCTCTCCTTTGGGGCGTAAAAGTTATTTTTCTCCCGAAGGTAAAATAGCCTTGATGGTCTTGAAGTCCTATACCAACTTTTCCGATGCACAACTGATTGAGCATTTAAACGGTAATATTCATTACCAGTTATTTTGTGGTGTTCAGATTGATCCGCTTCATCCACTAACCAATCCTAAAATCGTTAGTGCAATTCGTCAGGAACTAGCGAATCGCCTTGACGTTGAGTCCCTCCAGCTCATTCTTGCCGAGCATTGGAAACCTTATCTTGAGAACCTTCATGTCTGTATGACCGATGCCACCTGTTATGAAAGTCATCTGCGTTTTCCTACTGATACCAAACTCTTATGGGAAGGTATTGTATGGCTTCATCGTCATCTGTGCAGACCTTGCACATACAACGTCCCCGTAACAAGTATCTTGATGTACGCCGTGCCTATCTTGCTTATAGCAAACTGCGTAAACGCAAGAAATCACAGACTCGTATGATTACACGAAGGTTACTTCAGTTATTGGAAAAGTTACTTGACCAGCTGGAGCAGCTTCATTCATCCTATAGGAACAGGCTTACACTATCCTCTGATTACCAAAGACGTTTCTCGGTCATACAGACAGTCCTTGAGCAAGGGAAGAATTTATTTGCAGGCAAAAAAGTGTCCAACCGTATCGTGAGTATCGATCGGCATTACCTTCGCCCCATTATCAGAGGCAAGGAAACCAAATCCGTTGAATTCGGAGCCAAAGTCAACAATATACAGATAGATGGAATCTCGTTTATAGAACATATCTCCTTTAAGGCTTTTAACGAAGGAGTACGTTTGAAAGACTGTATTCATCTGCACCGACAACTGACTGGGGTTAGGGTTAAGGCGCTTGCGGCGGATTCAATCTATGCCAATAATGCCAACCGGAAATTTTGTACAAAATATCATATAAGTATAAGCGTAAGGGCAGAGCTGCCAAAGATGAGCCGCTTCGGAGAATCTTACGGTCGGAACTCAGCCGTGAAAGAGCTACCCGCCTGGAAGGAAGTTTTGGAACGCAGAAACAACATTACTCACTGGCCAGGATAAAAGCTAGAAACAGGAAAACGGAAGTACTTTGGATTTTCTTTGGGATACATACAGCCAATGCGGTATGTATGATAGAAAAGGTCGAAAAGAAAAAAAGAACGGCAGCATAATCGGACCAAAATAAGAGGAAAAAAAGGAGAGGTTTTAACTTCCCCTGAAAAAGACATATACATAATGCATGGTTGGGAAGGAAAAAACAAGAATATGTAAACAATATTCTACAAAAAAGATAGAAGACTGGGAGAGTTGAACGAAAAAATCAAGAGAAAAGCTTTGCTTTACGTGAGCTTTTCTCTTGATTTTTTAGAAAGAGGAACATTTACTTTACTGAATATCCCTTTGTAAACGGTATAAGTCTGCATAAACATTAGGGCTGGATGCTCACGCTGGCTCGAAATCGTCACGCCCGTGCCACCGGGGGCAATCACCCGACCTACCTCTTCAAGCAGCACGGCCGTACCGTATAGATCCACTTTCAAAATGGTTTCTACGGGTGCTTGACTGGGTGATACGCCGGCGGCATTTACCAACATCGAAATCTCCCCGTACTTCTGTGCCTCGGCAATCAGATTCAGGATGGAAGACCGGGAGGACAAGTTCATTTCCACGGGGACGGTGTCGAAGCCTGCCTCGTTAATTGTTTTGGAAATCGCGTCTGCATTTGCCTTGTTCTTGTCGCCGATGACGATCTTCATGCCATAACCCATCCGGCGGGCGATGGCCATACCAATCTGACCGGCTCCGGTCAATATCATTACATTTTTCATGTCTTTTATCTTTTCAACTGTTATTTATCTTGAATGATTTGCCTGCCAGCCTTTTGTTGTTTTCCGTGCTTGTTCCTGCGATTTTTGGGCTGTAGTTCCGCGTATTGCCAGACCATTCAGCACAGTAGCGCCATCACATGCCTTTTTTATTTTGTTTTCCGTATCCGACAAGCCGCTGCCTTCGTGGGTGCAAAACGGGATAACCGTCTTTCCCTGCCAATCATGCTTCTCGATGAAGGTGTAGACCGGCATCGGCATGTCTCCCCACCAATTGGGATAGCCGATATAAATCACGTCATACTTCTCCACAGCAATATCTCCTTTGATTACAGGACGGGACTTGTTCTCCTTTTCCGTTTTAGCAATATCCACGCAAGCATTGTATTCATCCGGATAAGGATTCACCGGTTCTATCTGAAACAATTTGCCGCCGGTTTCTTCTGCAATCATCTCGGCTATGATATGCGTGTTACCTTTGCTGATTTTGCCCACATTGTAGTTCTCTCCGGTCCGGGAGAAATATGCTACCAGTACGTTCTTGTTTTTCATTGTGTAATCTTGTGATACAGCGTTTTGTGCGAACGAAAAAATTCCACATGCGCACAATGCAGTTAAAATTATCTGAATCTTTTTCATACCTTATTCGTTATTATCAGTTTTTATTGTTCTCAATGGCAAAGATAGCCGGTTGTATCGGGTCAGGGCTTAAACGAATTACGGATTGGCCTACCGAAATTACAGATTGTTCCTCACTTTGAATCAAGATGTTACCAAAACATCTTCCGGGATTATACGGATTACGGATTTTATAACCGGAATTACGGATTTTGCCGATAAGTATGTATCCGGGCATTGGAAAAACATTACTTTTGCTTTCTATTATGAACGAACATAATATATATGAACAAGAATTTATTGAATATAGAGACTATTTCCGAATACAACGACATGCTTGGTGTAGGGACCTTGCATCCTCTTGTCAGTGTTGTTGATTTGTCGAAGGCTAAACCGATACGCCACATGCGCCATACATTCAGCTTTTATACAGTTTATCTGAAAGAGGTAAAATGCGGTGACTTGATATACGGCCGGCAGTATTACGACTATCAGGAAGGAACAGTGGTATGCCTCGCTCCGGGACAAGTCATAGGCATCGAAGACAATGGCGAGACATTCCAGCCCAAAGGATGGGCATTATGTTTCCATCCGGATCTCATACGCGGCACATCTTTGGGCGGCCATATCAAGGAGTACACCTATTTTTCGTATGAAGTAAACGAAGCGTTACACCTTTCGTTGGAAGAACGTGGAATATTCGTGGACTGTCTCAATAAAATCAGCCATGAACTGGAACACGCCATTGACCGATTGAGCAAACGGCTCATAGCGACAAATATTGAATTGCTACTGGATTATTGCCTGCGTTTTTATGAGCGACAGTTCATTACGCAAGAAAATGCAAATACTGACATTCTGACCCGATTTGAGGCTTTGCTCGATAACTACTTCGAAAGTAACAGGGCAAAAGCAGAAGGATTACCGACAGTGAAATGGTGCGCATCGGAATTGTGCCTCTCATCCAATTATTTCGGCGACCTGATAAAGAAAGAGACAGGCAAGACCGCACAGGAGCATATACAGCTCAAACTGATAGGTCTGGCAAAGGAAATGGTATTGAATCCGGAACGCTCGATTTCTGAAATCGCCTATGAACTCGGATTCCAATATCCGCAACATTTCACGCGGTTGTTCAAGAAGGTGACAGGCATGCCCCCAAACGATTACAGACAGCAAGGATTAACGGCATAATTCAACCGGATGGATATGGAAGAACTTAGAATAGATATGCGCAAACCCGAAGAGGCGAATCCGGCAGAAGGGATTCGCTGCGCGCAATTATGTTTCAGGATAAACCATACTATGCCTTATACCGAAGAATATGACAAGTTAATAAATGAGCTGTTCTTAGGTAATATCGGTGAAAATAGTCGGATAATGCCTCCTGTAAACGTAGTGCGCGGCAATAAGGTGAAAATCGGCAGGAATGTGGTAATCATGAACAACTCCCTCTTCATGGCGGCAGGAGGAATTACAATCGATGACGATGTGATGGTCGCCGCCAATGCCCAGCTTATTTCCAACAATCACGATTTATACGACCATCAGGTATTGACCTGCAAACCGGTTCATTTGAAACGGAACTGCTGGATCGGTGCCGGAGCAACGCTTCTGCCCGGTGTCACCGTAGGGGAAAATGCAGTTGTCGCCGCCGGAGCGGTGGTGACCAAAAATGTAGAACCCAATACGGTTGTCGGAGGAAATCCTGCAAAAATCATCAGGCGGCTTTCCGATAAATAACCCGAAAAAGATGCTATTTCCGGTAATCCGTCGGATTAAGCCCGAGGTTCTGCTGCACGTAACGGCTAAAGTAAGCAGGCGATGAGAATCCGAACATATCGGAAATCTGGACGAACGTCAGCGACTTGTCGCGCAGCAGCCGCGAAATATCGAGAATCGTGTAACGGTTGATCCAATAGTTTGCGGCATATCCGCTGACCTTTTTCGACACCTCCGACAGATATTTCGACGTGACGCACAAACAGTCGGCATAATAGGACACTTCCCGATGTTCACGGTATGAACCTTCTTCCAGCATTTTCAGAAAACGATTCATGATGGAAGCGTTCTGTGTGGAAATGTCGCTTTCACCGTAGATGCGGGCATGAAAATCAAAGAAGTCGAGGATGGCGGCCTGCATGGCGTTGATGAGCGTCTCGCAGTAGAAACGATGTTCCGTATCGGTGATGCGTTGTTCGAGCAGGTCGAAATCGCGTCGGCAGACAATCTGCTGTTCGGGCGAGAGCCGCATGACGGGATTGAGGAAGAGAGCCAGTTGTCCTTTCATGCCGTAATTGCTTTGCGGCGTACACAGCTCAACGAACCCGGGTGTCACATAGATGATTTTGCATCGGAAATCATCCGACGGTTCTATCCTTTCGATAAGTTTCCGCTTGCGGATAATGGACAAATCCCCCGCATACAACTCGAAATCCCGTTCGTTGAAACGGTAGCGGCACGTTCCGCCCAAGCAGAGCAAATGAGCCAGATATTCCTCCTCGGAGTCAGTCGGAATCCGACCGCCCCAATCAACAACGACAATATCTTTTTGCTCCTTCATAACCTCTTCCTGTTTTCGAGTGCAAAAATAACGAAAATCCGGATTCGCTCTGTAATCACACCCCTAAAACCATTGAATTACTGCATTTTTAACGGTTGTACGCATTTTCTTAGGCCAGTTCTTGCGAAACAATCGGCCGTTGGGCAACCGTCCATCGACAGAACTCATGATATGGCGGATTACCTTTGGTTTCATAACTTACAGCTTTATGGGTGATCCTCCGAACACTTCGCTCATCCGCATCGCACCGAGTGCCGCATCGATGTTTTCCACCTGTTCTGCTGTCAAATGAATATCGGCAGCCCCGATGTTCTCTTTCAACCGGCACAAATGTCGCGTGCCCGGAATAGAAACAATCCACGGCTTTTTGTTCATCATCCACGCCAACGCAATCTGCGACGGTGTGGCATGATGCTCTTCCGCCAGACTTCCGATAAGGGCAAAAAGCGGACGGTTCTGCTCGAAACTCTCTGGTCGGAACTGGGGCATCGACGCCCGGTAATCTGTCGCAGGGTCGAATGTCGTGTCTGCCGTATAACAGTCGGTCAGCAACCCATTGGCCAGCGGAGAGAATGCCACAAAACCGATTCCCAGCTCTTCGAGCACGGGGAACAGCTCTTCATGTCGGCGCGCCATCATCGAATAGCGGTTCTGTACGGCCGTGACGGGACAGACTTTGTGGGCGCGGCGCAGATATTCCTCCGTAGCTTCCGAAATACCCCAGTGGAGGATTTTGCCCTCACGAATCAGGTCGGCCATCACACCTGCCACCTCCTCCGGCGCAACCTTCGGATCGATACGGTGCTGGTAATAGAGGTCGATGCGGTCGGTACGCAGACGGTGGAGCGATTCCTCCACCGAACGGCGGATGGTGACCGGACGTGAATCGGGAATTACCGCATGTGTGCCGCCCGCTTCGGGACGGTCGAACGATATTCCGAATTTGGTAGCGATGACGACACGGTTGCGAAACCGTTGCAGGGCTTTCCCCAACAATTCTTCGTTATCGTGAGGCCGGTCGGAAGTCCCGTACATTTCAGCCGTATCGAAAAAGGTATAACCCATCTCCACGGCGTCGGCCAGCAACTCCGTCATTTCTTCCTTGTCGGCCGGCGCACCGTAGGCATGGCTCATGCCCATGCAGCCCAGACCTACGGCGGAGACTCTCAATCCGCTCAATCCCAATACCCGGTATTCCATATTTCTTATCCGTTTTAATGATTTCCAGCACAAAATTGACCGGACTTACGCACAACGGACTTACGGGAAATACGGCTTGAATTACAATTATTTCGGTTTTTGAATATCGGGTTGCCTCTATCCGTAAAAACAGCAATATGAACCGAAATTTGTATAACAACTCCCAAAAAGCAAACATGTAATTTTGCTGCCGGGAATAATCAATCACAATGATGAATATGAATACAGTAAAATTGAACAACGGCGTCGAAATGCCCCAGATGGGTTATGGCGTCTATCAGGTATCGCCCGCCGAATGCGAGCGTTGTGTAACGGACGCACTCAGTGTAGGCTATCGTATGATTGATACGGCGCAAACCTACCATAACGAGGAGGGTGTGGGCAATGCCGTGCGCAAAAGCGGCATCGACCGAAAGGAAATTTTCCTTGTGTCGAAAGTATGGATTTCAAACTACGGCTACGAAAAGGCAAAGGCTTCCATCGACGAGAGCCTGCGTAAGTTACAGACGGACTACATCGACCTGATGCTCCTGCATCAGCCGTTCTGCGACCGTTATGGCGCATACCGCGCACTGGAAGAGGCGTACAAGGAAGGAAAACTCCGCGCTATCGGCGTCTCGAACTTCTACCCCGACCATTTCATCGACATCGCCAGCAACGTGGAAATCGTTCCGGCGGTCAATCAGGTGGAAACGCACGTCTTCGACCAGCAAATCGAGCCGCAGCAAATCATGGAGGAGTTCGGCACGCGCATCATGTCGTGGGGACCGCTTGCCGAGGGGCGCAACGGTTTCTTCACGAATCCGATGCTTGCAGAAATCGGCAGCAAATACGGCAAAAGCGTGGCGCAGGTCGCCCTGCGTTGGCTCATCCAGCGCGGCGTCATCATCATCCCCAAATCGACCCACATAGAGCGGATGCAGCAGAATATCGACATATTCGATTTCTCGCTGTCCGACGAGGATATGGCCGCCATCGCCACGCTCGACACGGGCCGTAGTCTCTTCTTCGACCACCACGATGCGGAAACCGCCCGCATGTTCATGGGTTGGAGGTAGAGAAAAAATAAACCTCTATTGACGGACACCGCGTAGAAAAATCCGATCAACCGGCAAATCATGGTTTACCGGTTGATCTTTGCTATTTGTATATACTCCGAATACCGAAGCAGAATTATAATAATAAAGAATAGACAAAATCGAGAGTTATAAGGTTTATAGAGATTGTTAGCTATTGAAATTGTGGTAGAAAAATTAGCAGATAAATAAAAAATATTACCTTGGCGATACAAAAGGAGAGAGTTACTATAAGTATATTCAAGGTCTTATTTTACTAATGGAAAGACATTGGAATGAAATTGTAACTATCTGATTGCAATAATCTCCAATAAAAAGTATTATTTGCCACAAACGATAAACGGTATTTTTATAAATTTGCATTATGATAGAAAACAGCCATTTAAATCAT